>Ga0315338_1004282_pt1 | contig 11470 bp, 17 predicted proteins | sample ASW8metaG_FD_204518 | JGI IMG/M metagenome (GOLD analysis project Ga0315338, IMG submission 204518) | Ammonia-oxidizing marine archaeal communities from Monterey Bay, California, United States - ASW #8 | ecosystem: Environmental > Aquatic > Marine > Coastal | place: USA: California | collected...
TGCGGCGATGACGGGCCTCACTTCTTCCCATTCCATCATTCAAGTCAAAATCGTAACATCAGATCAGGACTATCAATCCAATGACGGTAAAAGCGATCCAGTCGATGTAGGATTCCGAACGAATTTTTCTGTGATTGCCGACATGGATGCCAGCGACACGGCCAAAGTTGAAGTGTTTGTGTATGGCGGGGCAAAAGTTGTTGATATGTCAAGCACCGTAATGATAAACAACTTCAGTGGTTGTTTGCTTGAGGCGACCTAATGATAAATAACTTCATCGGAGGATTACTATAATGCCACGCGCACTGACAGATCGAGAACATGCGGTGCTGGCCTATGTTGTTGTCGATCCGGTTGCTTGGTGGACTCATGCCTGTAGTCGGGACGGCAGTGACGGGAAACACGCCATAGACGCGGAGGCGGCACTGGCCGCGAAGGTTGCGAAGCGGGCCGATCAATATGACGCCGCACTGGCGGCGCAGGGCGCAGACTACCAGACCCGCGCAGAGCGGGACGCGGCAGCACTTGCAGCAGAACAAGCGCAGTGGGGCTAATGAGGGGGTAAAAGATGTTCAATCCAATATCTTGTGGGATGTGAGGGAGGAGGGATTTATGAGCATCGAAGAGATCCAAAAGAATTTGGTGAGTTTGGAGCAACGTATTAATCAGCGTGTTCAAGTCTTATCAAAGAAAGATCCTAAAATACAACGTCTTATTGGACATATGGAGGTGTACAAGATTATGGCTGAAGAGTGTGTTAAGAATGGGGAAGGGGGAGAAGTGAGTATCGCCTAAAAAGAGTTCATTCTTAATGGGTTAAGGGTGGTTATGAGATGTTGATGACGCCCGTGGTTTCTCTTTGCATAGGAGCATAGGATGTTAGAGCAAGTATTGAGTAACCTTGCACAAGCAGCAATGATCTCAATTGTGCTGGCATTTTTTATTGAGACAGCCTTGGGATATCTTTTTGGCATGAGTCTTTTTAATAAGCTTCATGGCAAAGGGGTAAAGGCTCCGATTTCATTTCTTGTCTGTTATCTTATCTGTTATGCGTCTGGCTTTGATTTTATTCTTATCGTTTTTGGTACAAATAGTATGCCGTGGTTGTCGCAAGGCATTACGGCTTTGTTTCTTGCTGGCGGATCGAAATCGATTTCGTTGCGTTTTGGCGAGTTGAAGCGCACACTCGATTCAGTAAACATGACGCGATGACCTCAGAAATGGCCGGCACGTTCTAATACGTGTCGGCCATTATTTGTTTCTTATTACCTTCTTGCACAATGTTTCTGCTTCATTGTGATTCTTTCCTTGCTTCAAGAATTTCATCAATAAGAGAGACAAGGACGACATTCTCGATCATTATGTGAGGGTGCTTACTTGTGGATGCATTTTTGCGAACTTTCTTCAATCTCTCTTCGGACAATACCATTTTCGGACGATCACTCATGCGGTGCCTCCTTCTATTTCTTCGAAGTATCGAGCATGGAGTTTCGGCAGGTTGTAAAACCAGATAGCAAGTTCGGCTTTGTTGCGGGCGAACCAGTTTGGATCGCGATGAGTTTCCATGTGGATTTCATGCTCCAGAGGGAACACCCAATAGTCACCGCCTCCAGCACCAACACTACGAGTGTGGGCCGCGTCGATTTTGTTCCCGTCAACTTGCGGAGCGTCTGTGACGATGCACTTGAATTCGGGTTGTTCATGTATCCAGCGAAGGTAGCCGGGATCTTTCTGTCGCTTCGGTTTCGGCAAGGCAAGCGCAGAGGACGCCTCGCTCAGAGTTCGATGAAGCTCTCCCTTAACCCCCGCCAACACCTCCCTGTCTTCCCTCGAAGCTGTCTTTGCGAGTTCATTGATTTCATCCACGACCTTTTCCACCTGTGCCGCCGCTCTTTCGCCCGCAGATAGGAGTTCATGTTGCGTGTCCTCTTTTGACATGCCTGCGTTTTTAGGTAAGACTCTGGATCGGACGAAATTCCATGACGGCTCGATGCCACGATTCGTGATGTCTTGAAGGAGTTCGTTGAGTGAGTCTTCAGTGGGGAATTTGGTGGCGAGATTGATTGCGGCATACAGGCTTGTGTAATAAATACCCAGATCCTCCGCGACTCGTTTGATAACTGAGCTTCCCCGCTCTCTACTGATCCACCCTTCGGCTTCATACTTGATGATCGTCACGCCGATCTCCCAATAGCCCCTGATGACTATATAAGAGGGTCTGCGAATCCTTGTCTCGAAAATCTCTCGACATTCAGCAATCAGCGATTGTTCGTCGCGTGTTCTGACAAGATCAGTCACGTAAGTTCCACCTTGAATGAGGCATCGCTTTTCTCAAATGAGACGCCGGGGGGGATAGTGCCACCTTCGTTGACCCACTTCTTGATCTCAGACTTCTTGGGAGCATGGGTCGTCTTCGTGGTGATGAGATTGGTGTAGCCGTTCGATGTTGCCCACTCCATAAACTTCTCGTCGTCCACAACGGTCTTCTCACTGCCAGCCCGTGTCTTGATTACGCCGCCGATCAGCTTTAGTGTCTTCTTGCCGGTGAGAGATAGGTAGTTTCGTAGCCCATCCAAGTGCCATGCAGTTCGATTTGAGAGAGACGATGACCGTTCATCGTACCAGTCTTCTGCTCTCTTGATCATCGCATCCCGGTGCGCGGCGAGTTTATCGATGTCACGCTGAACTCGTTGCATGGATTCGAGATGTCGTTCCGCTTCGAGTTCATCCCGAACATCATGCACCTCGATGGGATAGAAATCCCCGCTTTTGTCGTTCTTCTGTGTTTCATGCTCCGCGAAGAGTTCATCAAGTTCTTCATCGCGCACATCGAAGGGGTCATGCTTTAAGGCTTCCATTGGATCTCCTTCTATTGTGGTAGGCGGGGAAGTTCTTCCAGCCCTTGCTCTCCATAGTAGAGAGTGAGATTGAGAGAGTTCCTGCGCTCTGCAAGATGATGAAGTGTACCCAGATATTCTTCATACCATTGTGAATAATAGTAGCCCTTGTTTCGCCCCTTTCCCATGCTGCCGATTTGGTATTTCTGGCGTCGTAAATAGCGAACGATATTTCTGACTTCTGCGCCTGTGATCAATCTTTTTGGTGATCTTTTGGGGGTTACTTCAAATCGCGATTCGATATCGGCTGATATGATTGGATTGTCTTTCGACCGCATTCTAATCCCTCTAAGAAATTCATCTGCATGATTTCTTGTGATGTAGGAATCATTAGGCGGTGCATATTGATCATCAAAATCAGTGAGTGGCATTGTCCGTCTCCTCATAGATAATGTTGCGAGTGCCATTTCGGTAAATCGCTTCTGCGTGTGTGATCTCCCATTCAGGACAATTCCAAAGCCATTCGTCGTAGTTCATCTTGTAGACAATCACGATGGATTGAACCCACCGATGGAATTGTGTCAATGTTACATCGATGAAATGTTCGTTGCAGTAAACGAACTCATGTCTTTCGTTGCCGACGATGGTCACATCGTCATATCCTTCTTCGAAGGCGAGTGTTTGAGCGATGGACTCACATGCTTCGCCACATCTTCCTACAAGCGTCAAGTTATTGCGGGGGTCCATCTCTCTGCGAACTCGGCCAGCCACGCTTCGTAGCGACCTCATACTGCAAACTCTTCAAAGTTGGCAGTGTTTTTGTTCCAGTAGAGTTCGATTTCTCCTGTCTCACCGTTTCTATGCTTCTCGATGTAGATAAATGCCTTTCCTGTTAGATCCAATCCTGTTTCTGAATCATAAGTGCTTCCGTAGTATTCGGGACGGTGAATAAACCCGACAACATCGGCTACTTGTTCAATGGCCCCCGACTCTCTTAGGTCCGATAGTCGTGGTCGATTGTCTGATCTTTTCGCTGTCTCACGGGACAGTTGAGCCAGTGGCAGAACGCAGATGCCCAGATCCTTTGCAATGGACTTGAAGCCTTCCGCGATACGAGCCACCTCCTGCTCTCTGTTGTAGACTTCCTTTCCCTCGAAAGTGAAGATTTGGAGGTAGTCAGCGATCATAAGTTTGATGTCATGTTTGCGGACTTCAGCACGTGCCCTGTAGCGAGTTGCGCCTATGGACATGCCAGCGGTGTCATCGATGTAGATCGGAGCCGCACGAAGCCGCTCGCGAGCCTCGTAGTAGTTCTCTTTTTCTTCAGGGGAGAGTTGATCATTCAAGAGGTGAAACGAGGACATTTTGGCATCCAGAGCGCAGAGACGTAGAAGGATCTGTCCTCTGGACATTTCAAGGGTATTGAATAACACTGGTTGATTTAGATTGAAAGCAGCATGATGCGCCAGCTTGACCGCCAATGCTGTTTTTCCCATTGAGGTGCGCCCCGCAAGAATGATGACATCGCCGGGACGATATCCTCCAATTAGGGCTGTGAGTTCTTGGAATGCAGTCGGGATGCCTCGATCAAAGGTCTGAATCATAGCATCCATCGCATCTACGTCCTCTTCAGCCTTCCGTGGGCCGCTGTCCTGCGCCGTGTCGGCAAGGATGGTGATATCCTGTCCTACGGCATCCAAGAGGGCGTCAACGTCCGTAGAGCCTTCCTGTGCGCTCCTAAGGTGTTCGTGTAGCTTGTAGATCAAGGCTCGTTGCCGCCACTGCCCTTTGACGTAGAGAGCGTGGTGTTCCATCATGGCTGGGACGGAAGCATCCGATATAAGATCGGATACGAATACGACGGCAGATTCCCCCTCTATTAAATTGTTGTCTTTGAGGTAATCTCCGACTGACATTGCATCCACTGTTCCATTCTCTTCATGCAGATCAATGATGGCTTTGAATGCGATTCGATGGTTCTTGACGTAGAAATATGACGGAAGTAGAAATTCCAATGCCGTTGCAATCGCTCTCGATTCCAGTATCATGCAACCGAGAATTGCACGTTCTGTCTCAACGGACTTGCGTTCATTTGCCTTCAGTTCAGCCATGTAAATCTGTTCTCCCGGTCCCCAATATAAGGTGATTATTTCTGATTCGTCAAACTGCCATCGACAAGTCGATAGCGCGAGCGATGTCTTCGTCCCATGCCTCCTTTATGAGGGTGGCTATGACAATTGCCTCTGCGTAGGCTTCCTCGCCCACGGATTCGCTCTCTATGCGGTACCTGACAGCATCCCCAATGCAGTCAGTGTAGGCGGTGCAGCGCCATGACGGAACGCCTGAATGGCATTTGTCCAGTGCCCACAGCAGAAGAGCGAAATTATTGTCACAGTTGGTCGGATCATCCATCGTGATCCAGATCATGAAAGGGCTATCGCCGTGTCCACAGCACGACTCTACGGTCTGAATCCCATCGAGCAGATTGATGGCATTGCAGATGCCGATACACTCCTTATCCATATCGTTCGGCAAGTTCATTTTCTCTCCTTTGTGGTTTATATGACGCGTCTCTCGGGACAGTAATCGCGTCCAACTACGAGAGACGGTTTGGGATGTTCGTTGCACATCCATGCATGGTACGAAACTCCCTTTCGATCTATCTGACCACGCTTCAGAGGCTTCTGACATTCAGGGCATCTTGGCGGCTTACTGAGGGGTTTGTATTCAGCGGAGTCCCGATACTGCATCCATGCAGACTCCCATTTTTTCCCGCCTTTCCCTTTGTCACGTAATGTTGTGGGGGAGGTGAGAGTGATGCCCTTCTCTTTCCAACAGCGAATGGCGATGATGATTTCATCGATACGCGACCACGGTTGCTTATCGATGTTATGGATGTCGTCGAAGGCTTTGGCGTACGTCGCCAGCGGCTTTGGAGTTGGCGGTAACCCGATAGTGTTCATCCACGTTGTGACACGGGCCATCGCCTGATCCGACACTCCTTCCGTCTTGCCCTTCTTCGGTTCCTTCTTCGGTTCTGCGGTGGTGCCGGTCGTGATCCATCTGTTCATTCCCGGCGTGATGCTGGCAATCACCTTCTGTTCTTTCTTGTCGATCTCTTCCTTGCCTTGCCCCTCGAAGGCTTCCATAATTTGATCTATGTGGTTTTCAATGGAAGCAAGAAGTTCGTGTTGAGACGAGTCTCCCATCTTGGCAAGCCCTTCCTTGACCGCATTCGAAGCTTCGAGGAAGATGACTCCAGCCCTATAGAAGATGACGGCATCGACGTACCGGAACGGCTCTTTATTTTCCGGTTCATCTAACTCTTCATCTTCTATCTTTTCCGGCTCATCTAACTCTTCGCTGTCTTCTATTTCCGGTCGGGTAACAGGACGCTCTTTCTCGTCGGGATCTTTCGCCTTCTTCCCATCCTTCGATGTGTCGAGGTCGGCTGGTCCTGCTGGCTTTGGATCTGGATCAGACGGCTGTTGCCGTTCGTATTCCTTGCCGTCGCGCTCTACCTTGCGTGTGGCTCGATCCAGCTTTAACTCTGCGGAGATGTTGCCGACGAGATGCCGACTCACGCCTATGTGGGCGGCAATCTTGGAATCATTCCATGAAACCCATTCTTTGTCTTTCAGCATCTTCGTGACCATGTCACGCTTCACTTCATTTGTGAGCGGCTTGCCGTGAGTAGCATTGGCTCCCAGAGCGAAGAGTTGAGCATCGCGTAGAGTTCCCTTGCGAAGATCAATGGTGGCGTGAGTAATGTCCCGTTTCCGCATGGCCTTTAATCGATGAAAGCCACTGGAGAGTTCATACTTGCCGTCGCCAGTGTCGAACACCACAATGACAGGAAATTTGTGCTTGTCCTGCATCAAGCTTGCGTAATCTTCAACCGTCTCTGAATCTATAGGACGAATCTGAACAGACTTGCTCATAGAGATGAGCTTCAGTTCGAACTTTGCCTTCATTGTCATTACGACACCTCTTGCGGATGACGCTTTTCAAAGCTCTCCATCCAGTAGCCCAAAGTTTCTCGTGCTTTGTTGCGATTGAGTTCATCGAATTCTTCTTCCAGATATGGTGCGGCTCCGAACATGTTCGTTACTCCTGATTGACGAAGGCTGTCAAGGAACACTAACATTTCATCAGTGCAAAACTCCGGTCGTTCTTTCACTTGCCTGTTCTCCTTTTTTACTATTGATATACGGCTTCGATTAACTTCTTCTTTTGCGTGAGAATCCATGTCAACCTTTTATCAAGGTTGTGATTGGCGATCAAGCGAGTGACTACAACTCCTTTCGTTTGGCCGATGCGGCATAGCCTGTCCTCTGCTTGAAGGTTGTTTGCGGGCGTCCAATCCATGTCTACGAATACGACTTGATGGGCACGTGTGAGCGTGATGCCCACCCCTCCAGCTTTGATCGTGCAAGCAAGCCCTTTCAGTTCGCCAGCTTGGAATAGTCGCACTGACTCTTCTCTGTCGTCTGCCTTGTCGGAGCCGGTGATTGTACACCATCCCTCTCGCTCTCCAAGCATCTTGATCGGATCGAGATGGGCACTGAATACAACCACTGGTTCCCCGGCTTCCTCGAACGTCTCAGCCAACGACATCATAGCTGGGATTTTCGCTGTCGCCAGAATCCTGCGAGCCTCTGACATTTCTTCGAAGAGGGTCCGTGACTCCTTTCCCATCGATGCCTCTGTGATTGCGGCGTCGAGATCGACGCCAGCTTCTTCTGCCGCCTCAATAAAACGGTCGCATACCTTTTGTGACTTCTTGTCTAACGAGACGATGTTTGTTGTGTAGAGCTTGCCGGGGAGTTCAGGCATCACCTCCTTGCGAGTGCGCCGGATGGCAGCGCGTCCGAGTCGCCGGGGGACTGACGCGTCGGGAGTGCCGAAGGTAAATCCTCCGAATGTAGCAGGCCGCGCCTTGAATAGGCGTAGGAAATTCTTGTAGGCCGAATAGACATCCGTATCCAGCTTAAACACCATGTTTTCCAGCTTGGCTGAATAGAGGACATGCCACAGTTCGAAGGGTTGATTCATGAGTGGAGTGCCGCTCAATAGCCAGCATTTTCCTGTTTTTAGCATCTCCTTCGCCAGCTTGCGGAACCGTTTTGTTCGTTGTGATTTTGGGTTCTTGATGTAGTGACATTCATCGGCAATTAGAGTGCCTGTAAAATTGTCAGGCACATCGATCTCGTTCTCCTTCGGTAGAATTTCGTAGTTGATGATGACAGCCTCATTACGTTTCGGCCAACGGAATGTGCCGCGTCCCTCGCAGATGAATACTTCCAAGGACGGTCGCCATGTGGCAATCTCGTTTTTCCACACAGCCTTGATCGATGATGGGCACACGATCACGACTGCTGGATTTGTTGTCAGTGCCATAAGGGTCAACGCTGTTTTTCCAGTTCCCATCTCGCTTGCCAGCAAAGCTTTCTTGCGGCTCGCCATCCAGATAGCGTCTTCCTTCTGGTAGTGAAACAGTGGGGAGTTCTGAATACGAGTAAGGTCATCGTCCGTAATACCGCTTGTTTTGTAGAAGGCTCTTTTCACATCCGCGTCTACTTCAACTTTAAGCCCGACGTGACGCAGGGCACGGGAAAGGGTTAGTGCCTTGCCAATAGGCATGACAGTCACGCCGCCTCTACGCTTTATTCCGTGGATCAAACAAACCTCGTTATACTCATCGAATAAATCGGGGACGAGTCTCGCAGTCAGGACAGCCAACACCTTTCCACTTTCGTGTAGGCTGAGACGTACCATTAGTCAAACACATGCCAGACAAAGAGGTTGTCTGCTGTCTCTTCTTGGAACGTCCCGATGTGTGTCCTCACATAGTTAGGGATAGGGCTGTCAGTTTTGACGATGTAGAATTCCCTCATGACGATGGTTGTAGAATCGGTGTCAATCAAAATCCACATTGTCGGGCTATCTCCTTCCATAGCCACATGGACAACCCGTCCCCCCAGCGGGAAACGCATTATCACCACATCATCGATATTGAACGGATACTGACGTATCGTTCTCATGCGAACAGCCTTGCCAGCCATCCCTTTTTCGGTGGTACCGGCTTATCGTTCCATCCACAGCCCTTACAGAGAAGGAACTGTGAGTTCCAATGGATCGCAGGGAGGTCAATGCCGGGAAAGCGCAGGGAAGACTTTGTGAGTGTAGTGACCTCCAGTGGGGCGTGGACAGTCACAGTGAGTTCCTTAGTTAATGCCCCTTTGCATGTAGGACAATGCTTATCGGGGTTGCCAGCCTCGACAAGGGCTTTGTTGCGAGCAGAGAGGGCGCGTTCTACGTCTTGTTCTGCCTCTTGAAGGTTTGCCTCTAATTGCTCGTAATGGAATCCTGTGTCGGTAGCCAACTGGTCCCCGACACCGCCCTTCTTGAGTGCTTCTACGAGTTCAACAGCAGGGAGAACTATTGATCCAGTCATTGTGTCCTTTCATGTAAGCGGGGTGCTCTGGTTGCTATAGCGTCATGCAGTAGCCAGAGCTTTTTTACCAGTTCTTCATCTGACACATCTATCACATCAGCAAGGAGTTCATTTGTTAGCTGAGTGATTGTTTGCTTGGGGTTCCAGCCCGAAGACGATCTGGCAATCTCATACTGCTCTGGCGTAAGCTTGCGTGGTTCCTTGTTCTTGGGCCACGCAATGGGTTTGACAGGAACTTCTTCATCATCCACTACGGCGATTCTTACCAGAATCTGTTCGATGCGGCTTTCAGTTGTGCTAAGTGTAATTGCGATTTTCTTCGCAGAAACACCGTGCTTCTTAAGAAGAAGAGCGCATCGAGTTCGATCTTGCTGATCGAGCTTTCGCCCGTGAGAAGAGTTTCGGTAGATAGCGTCTTCTATGAGTTTCTGCTCAGACGAGTACGTCTTGAATTCGACAGGCACCTCTGCTTGTAGACCCGAAACTCGCACATAAGCGCGTCGTCGATGCCATCCGTCGATAATTCTGTTTGTCTTGGTCTGTGCCACTATAGGAGGCATTTTGATTCCTGCTTCGATTGCCCTTGCTATCTCTGATACGTGACTTGAATCGACAGCAAGACGAGGGTAGACATCGAAGTCTTCAACAAAGAGAGAAGCTGATAGAGTTGTCATCCTGCTGCTTCTTCGATATCGAACCCGCGTTCCTTGACTTCATCGTGCCACCATGCGAGGAGGTATTCCGTTTCGTCGTTGTGAGGAATAGGGTTGTTCATGAGGTCCGTCTGAACGTCTCTGCCGCCAGCGGCTATGCGTTCCGAGATGCGCTCGTCTGAGGGGTCTACAACTTCATACGATCCGTAGGTTCCTGATCCTTTCTCTGCTCGCCAATCTCCGACGCCGGAAAGTATGCCAGCAGCACTGAGAAGGTTAAGCACAGAAGGAACTTTGATGACTGATAGGATGAATTGAACAGTGATGACACAAGCCCAATCCACAACGATTGCCCGTGTTCGTATGTTGGGAGTGCGGTTCATTCCGGCGTCTCTTGTCCCTGCCATGAAAAGGCGAGGAAGCCCGTACAAAGGAGTTCGTTCTCCCGCGACATGGATGGTTCTTCCGATTTGTGTTTTGGTTGGGCCTTCGATGTCCAGAGCCGCCGAACCCATTCCCTTCTTGAACCACACTGGCAGTGCTTCTATCAGTGTCGGAGAGTCTGCGTCCTGCGACGTGTACGGAGAGTCGCGAAACTCTTTCAGTACATTGTGTTTGAGGGTAGCGGCCTTCTCTGCTTTGTTCTTTGCGGCGGGTGGAAACAGTAATTGTTGCCGCGTCTTTACGCTTTGACGATTGCAGATCAAAGGCTCAGTTCCGAGAATGCCTACCTCGATTGAGTGTCTTTCGATCTTTCCAACGCTGATCATTTTATCAACCGGCTTCTTAGGTGCCATTGTGTTCTGTTCTCCTGTTTGTGATGCATGGGGTGTTACGTTTTTACGACTTCTTATTTAATCTGCCTCTCCGCTCCGGTCCTTTTCTCTCCTTTCCTTTCCAATCCGTTCCCATCCGATGCTCTCCCTTGCGCTCCCTGTTTTGTCCTCTTCGGCCAATCCGCTCCTCTCCTAACCTCTCTCGTCCGTTCCACTCCTTATCCAAGCCATTCCTCTTCGGGCTGTCCCTTCCCTTGGATTCCCATCCCGTTGTTTACGATCCTTTCATTTCACCTTCAGCATCGCCTCTCCCCTACGTTCTTCTCCCTTCCGATCCTGTCCGCATCGTGCCTGACCTTTCCGTTACTGTCCGTTCCATCCCCCTCCAAGCTATTCCTCTCCAGCCTTTCCGGTCCGCTCCTCTCGTTTCCATTTCGATCCATTCGGTTCCGTGCCATTCCTTTCGTTTCGCATCTGATCGTGTCCAATCCGTTCCCGTCGATTCGTGCCTGACCCTTCGTCTTGCATCGCATCGTTTCTAATCCCTCCCCGTCGCTTCGTGTCGCCTCGTTTCGTGTCGTTTCGTGCCAGTCAATTCCTTTCCTCTCCATTCCGGTCAATTCCCATCCCCTCCTGTCCAGCCTTTTCTCTCCTGTGTTGTCCTCTTCAGTTCAAGGCGGTGTCTTCTTGAAAAAATTTAGCGAACTCGCATGAAAAGGGATTTCATTCACCGCTCTTGGACATTTT
>Ga0315338_1004283_pt1 | contig 11468 bp, 10 predicted proteins | sample ASW8metaG_FD_204518 | JGI IMG/M metagenome (GOLD analysis project Ga0315338, IMG submission 204518) | Ammonia-oxidizing marine archaeal communities from Monterey Bay, California, United States - ASW #8 | ecosystem: Environmental > Aquatic > Marine > Coastal | place: USA: California | collected...
TCTGGCACCGGACAGTAGCCCGCGTTCCATCTGCCGATGCAGGACGTTGCCGAGAGGAGCTTCCGCCGCTGCCGTAAAGTTGGATGTGGCAACCGCCCACCAGCATGGGCGGGAAGAAGGGGAGGCCCTGGATATGACCCCAGTAAGTGCGGGTGATCAGGATGTGCGCCTGCCGCCTTCGGCAAAGCCGTTGCCGAGCAGTTCAGTCCTCAGGTAGTGCAGGCCGATACCGGCGTCGAGGATGAGCAGCTCAACGTCGACGGTACGGACCCCGACACAGGGGGTATTGCCGCCGTATCGAGTCATTCCGGGAGTTGGTGTGGGGACGGAACCTTTGGTGCCCCACAGCTTAATGTGCAAACGACAGTCCTCGCATGACGGGAAGCTCACAGGTCGATCTACTCACCCTCGTGGGCGGCAAGAACCTGCAGATTGCCGCCCACTCTGGCGCGACAAGCTTTAACCATGGCGTCGAGTTCGTCGTCGCTGCGATTCGGACGGTGGTGAAACAGGCACATGGTGCCGGCGCCGGCCTGCGTGGCAAGCTTGAGAAAGTGGTCGGGTCGGCTGTGACCCTCAAAGGGGTCATATTCCTCGCCAAGGAAAAACATACAACAAACCATCAAATCCGCACCGTGACCCAGATCACGTGCTGCCTGTCGGAGTTTCAGGATCCACTCGGCATGTTCGGAGTCAGAATGGGCAGGCAGGTCAGAGGCCAGCAGGTATGCGCCGTTGAGATCTGTGTCGCAGATGTAGGCGAAGATCCTGGCTCCTGACTTGATGCGGAAGCCACCAGTGATGCCGGGGTGGTTGAGGCGATGGCACAGGATGCGTGCGCTCATGTCTTGCAGAGGGACAGGGTAGAAGGGCTTCTGCTGCTGCCCAGCAAAGATGCTCGGCAGCGTGTGTTTCGGATGCTGGAGGGTATGGACGGTGACGGCAATGTCGTCACGGTAGAGCGGTTCGAAGTGCGGGAGTCCCTGAATGTGGTCCCAGTGCGCGTGACTGAGCGGCAGGTCGAAGCGGGTGACAGAAAATTCGAGCAGAGACTTGCCGAGGTCGCGGATGCCCGTACAGGCATCGATGACGCTGGTGCCATCGACGGTCTCGATCTCGATGCAGGGTGTATTGCCGCCGTAGCGGATGACATCGGGAGAAGCCACTGGGAAAGAGCCACGGACGCCCAAAATCGGATCTTCATCGGCGCGGACCGGCTTGTGGAGCCCCCTTGGTCGCCTGGCCTCCGGTGTGGTAGCGGGCCACGCCCGGCAGGTCAGTAACACAGGCGGATGCTGGAGCGAAGTATGGGGAGGATCTCTTTAATTCACACGCAGTTGCGCCATTTGGGCGGGCCGCGGAAAGGCCCGAAACCGGTGTCAGGGTTACAAGAAACCGGTATCAGGTTTACAATGAATTAGTGCTTTTGTATGTTCGGCCTACCAGCCGGGTGGCCGATTTTCCCGGATCCTCATTCCGAATGGAACCGATGCCTGCAGAGACCGACAGTTCGCCCCGCGGCGGCTTCCGTGAATACGGGTCCTCCATACTCATCGCTGTCGGACTGGCCCTGCTGATTCGCAGCACCGTCGTCCAGGCGTTCTACATCCCGTCTGGTTCCATGGAGGAAACCTTGTTCGTCGGCGACTACCTGCTGGCGAACAAATTCGTCTACGGCGCTCCCGTCGAAATTCCTGCCCTCAGCGAGCCCCTGTTCCGCCTTCCGGCCCTGCGTGACCCACAACAGGGCGATATCATCATCTTCCGTTCCAAGACGGAGGCGGGCCGCGACCTCATCAAACGCTGCGTTGCCGTCGGCGGGCAGACGGTTGAGATGCGGGACAAGCAGCTCTTTGTCGATGGCGAGCCCCTGGCGCTGCCGCCTATGGGCAAGCAGACAGATCGGCGGATCCTGCCCGGGTCAGTGAGTCCCCGCGACAATCACGGGCCGATCCGCGTGCCCGCGGACAGCTTCTTCATGATGGGGGATAACCGCGACAACTCCAACGACAGCCGCTTCTTCGGCCCCGTGCCCCGTAGATTGATCAAGGGCAAGGCGATGATCATCTACTGGTCGTCTACACTCGTCTCCGGGCCGCTCTACACAGGGTTGCCGCAGCTGCTTCTCGACGCCGGCAATTTTCTGTGGAACCTGCCGACCCTGCCCTTCCGCACGCGGTATTCCCGTCTCGGCACGATCATCAACTAGGCAGAAGCGACGCCATGGCACAGAAACCCGACGACGGTTTTGGACGCTTCCGGGACGACGACGGGAGACCCCGGGAGGGAGAACCCGCCGACACGGACGACAGCTACGACGACGAACCGGTCCGGCTCATCGATCAGGTCCTGAAGAGTCTTCCCGATCGCGATCCGGCGCGGCCCATGCTTTACCAACTGCGCCGTCAGTTGATGGACCGCGAGATCACGTTTCACGAGGCCCGCCGGGCGTTGGTAGAGTTGGAGGCGGCGTTGGAGAAGGTCACGGCGCCGGCCAACCGAGTCGGCATCTTCCTCGGGTCGCCAAAGGCGGGTATCGCTACCGTCTTCGTCGGCGGCTCCGAGTACTACGCCAACATCGATCCACGAGTAGACCCGGCAGATCTCAAAGTGGGCACACGGGTTCTGATCAACGAGGCATACGCCGTCGTCGGCCTGATGGGCTACGCTCCCGTCGGCCCGGTGGCCCGGATCAGTGACGTGCTCAAAGAGGGTCGCCTGCGCATTGGCAACGAACACGGAACCTCCGACTTCGTTCTCGAGCGGGCCGAGGAACTGACCGACGTCGAGTTGAAGATCGGGGATGAGGTGCGCACCGACCCGTCGCTGCGCGTCGCTCTCGAGAGGCTCCCCTCAAAGGAGAGCAAGGAACACTTCCTCGAGGAAATCCCTCCTATGCCGTGGGAGTGTATCGGCGGCCAGAAGGAAGCCATCCGTGCCATCCGCGACGCCATCGAACTGCCGGCGCTACACCCCGAGCTGTTCGAGAAATTCCAGTACTCGACTCCCAAAGGGTTCCTGCTGTACGGGCCTCCTGGCTGTGGCAAGACGCTGATCGGCAAGGCCACTGCCTACAGCTTGGTGCAGCATCTGCGTGAGGAGGAGGGTCTGCATGTGCAGGAATACTTCATGCACATCAAGGGCCCCGAGATTCTCAACATGTGGCTCGGCGAGACGGAGCGTATGGTGCGCGAGATCTTTGCGCAGGCGCGCCAGAAACGGAAAGAGGGCTACCTGCCCTTCATCTTTATCGATGAAGCCGAATCGATCCTGGGTACGCGCCGCTCGATGCGCAGCCACAACATTACCAATACCGTGGTGCCTATGTTCTGCACCGAGATGGACGGTATCGAGTCACTGCAGGACGTGGTCATCATCCTTGCCTCGAACCGGTCAGACCTGATTGACCCCGCCATCCTGCGGCCCGGTCGCATCGATCGCAAGATCAAGGTCGCCCGGCCCGATCACGAGTCGGCGAAGGACATATTCGGTCTTTACCTGAGTGAGGATCTGCCCCTCGATCCGGCGGCGGTGAGCGAGCACGGCAGCGCCGAAGCGGCGCGCCTAGCCTTCATCGAAGTCGCTGCCAGGACCTTGTTCGAGCGCACCGAGGAAACCAAGGTTCTCGAAGTGGCGCTGCGATCCGGACGTACCGAGAGTCTGCACTTCGGCGATCTTGCATCCGGGGCCTTGATCGACAACATCGTGCAGCGTGCCAAGGAGGCAGCCATCAAGCGTGCCATCGCCGAGAACACGATCAAACAGGCGGGCGTGAACGAGGTAGATCTACTCGAAGCCGTTCGTGCTGAGTATCGCGAGAACGAGGTATTCCCGCCGACCGACAGTGTCGAGGACTGGTTGAAGCTGCTCGACTACGATCCTGAAAACGTCGTCCGCGTGCAGCCGAAGACGGCACACTCGGAGCGCTCCCGGGACCGCGCTGCAACTGGCAGGGTCATCTGATCTCAGGTTCAGGGCAGGACGACCCGCGTCGCCTGTGTGGCCTGGAGACCGAGTACGGGATTCAGGTCGACGGTGTCGATGATCTCGATGTCGTCACTGAGTCGATGGAGCTGATCCGATGCTACGCGCGCGAGGATTTTGTGGCGCTCTGGGACTACGACCTGGAGAACCCGCGGCGTGACATGCGTGGCTTTGAGGTCGGCGAGTTACTACAAGATTTGGACGAGACCGAACACCTGCAGAAGGACCGGGCGCGCAAGATCCCTCTGAAAGATCTCAAGTCCGACCTGATCCTGGCCAACGGCGCCCGTCTCTACAACGATCACACCCATCCAGAGTATAGCACCGCCGAGTGTCTGTCGCTGTTCGACCTGATCGCCCAGGACCGCGCCGGCGAGCACATCGTGCTGCAGTGTGCCCGTCGTCGGACCGAGCAGCGGGGGCATGGTGTGGTCCGCCTTTACAAGAACAACACCGACTTCGAGGGGCACTCGTACGGTTGCCACGAGAATTTCCTGCTGCCCCGATCGATCCCCTTCGACGACGTCGTAGCGGCGCTTCTGCCTTTCCTGGTGACGCGACAGATCTACGCCGGCGCCGGCAAGGTCGGCGTCGAGGCCGATGGATCACGGCACCACCAGGGTGTGTTCCAATTGGCCCAGCGCTCCGACTTCTTCGAGGTCATTGCCAGCGTCGACACCATGACCCGTCGACCGCTGGTGAACACGCGTGACGAACCACACGCCGACCCGACGCTCTACCGACGGCTGCACATCATCATCGGCGACGCCAACATGTGCGAGTGGGCGACGGCGCTGAAGGTGGGCGCCTTGCGGCTCGTACTCGAGTTGCTCGAGGCGGGGAACGTGCCCGCCCTGGAACTTGCCGATCCTGTCGGTGCCGTAAAGGCCATCAGCCGTGACAGCGACCGTCGCTGGGAGCTGGAACTGGCGGACTGCTCAGTGATCTCAGCTGTCGACGTGCAATCGGCGTACCTTGAGCGAGCTCAGTCGCAGACGGCGGGGCGCGATGCCGAGACAGACTGGGTCCTCGACGAATGGCAGGCCGCCCTGCAGGCGCTGGCTGCGGACCCGATGGAACTGGTCGGCCGCTGCGACTGGGTGACGAAAAAGTGGTTGCTCGACGCTTTCGCCGAGTCCGAAGGGCTCGACTGGAACAAGGCAGAGGACCGGGCCTGGCTGCAGAGCCAGGACCTGGAATACCACAACGTCGACCCGCAGGAAGGTCTGTACCTGATGCTGGAGGGAGCGCCGGACGGCTCTGTGGTACGGCTGTGCGACGAGGCCACCACCAAGGCAGCGCGGGTGACACCGCCGAAGGGCACGCGCGCCTGGTTCCGTGGCCATGTCCTGGAGAAATTCGGTGCTCAGGTGCGCTCCCTGAACTGGGACAGCATCGAGTTTGACGTCGACGGCCGCGTCCGCACCGTCGACTTGCGCGGTTGTGTAGACGCTGACACGGCGGCTATCTTCAACACACGACTCGACCAGGCTGGCACGGTACAGGAACTGCTCGCCGCGCTGGCTTCACCGCCGACTGCGAAGGAGGCACCATGAGTCCCAAGATGCGCGACCGTGCGCCACGGCCGAAAGGCCCCATCGACAGCGGCGAAGACAGCAACGATGAGTCGGGCCCCCGCCGACCGAAAGTGGACCGGCCGAAAACCGAAGATTTGCTGCGGCGCATGCGCAAGGTCGACCCCAACCAGGCGCGGCGTTACCGTCAGCGCACGGGTCAGTAGGGGTGTCCGGATAGTATGGAGTGCGCCGACTTCCTCAGCATTCTCAAGGAGCGCGGCCAGCTACCAGCGCCGCAGGGGTTCTTCCCGCCCGAAGCAACGGTGTCGACGGGAAATGGCGTGGGTCCCGCCGGGGTACACACGGAGGGGACGACGATCCTGGCCCTGCGCTACCGGGACGGCGTCCTCGTTGCCGGTGACCGGCGCGCCACAGCTGGCAACGTCGTCGTCTACGATCGCGCCGCCAAGGTCCTGACTGTGGACGATCGGTCGGTGCTGGCCCTGTCGGGTTCTCCGGCCAACGCCTATGAGATCGCCCGCCTGCTGGAGATCTCCTTCCAGCACTATCGGCGGACACAGTTGCAGGAACTGAGCCTCGATGGTCGCCTGCGCACGCTGTCGCGTCTGTTGAAAGACAATCTGCCCATGGCCATGCAGGGCATCGGCGCCGTCGTCCCCATCTACATCACGCACGAGGACAGTGGCCCGCAAGCAGGGGGCCGGATCTATTTCTACGACGTACTCGGAGCCAACTTCGAGACCGTCGATTTCTGTACCACGGGCTCCGGCTCCCCCATCATCCGCGGCGCTCTCTACTTTCTCAACCGCTGGGAACGCCCCTTCGCCGAGCGCGACGAGGCCGAGGCGTTGAGACTCGTCCTGCAGATGCTCGAGACGGCGGCGGAGTTCGACACCGCGACCGGAGGTTTCAAGTCGACGGCGGCCATCTATCCCCAGGTCGTGCGCGTCACCGGCGACGGCATCATCGACGTGTCCGATACCGACCTGGCAACCCATTACGGAAGCCTGCAGGTAGGGTCATAGAGTTATGCTCGACGAACCCTACCGCTGGGTCGAGGCGATCCGCAACCGGCGTGAGTATCTCGAGGATCAACTTGAGGGGGCCAGTCCCTTAGTGGGGGTCTCATATGCCGATGGCGTTCTGCTGCTGACGTCGACACCGGGGCCACGCAAGGTCTTTGAGGTTTACAATCAAGTCGCCTTCGCCGGAATCGGCCATCCCGCCGACATCGAAAAGCTGCGCAAGGCCATCATCGACATCGCCCATGTGGAGGCGTTCAACCTATCGGCAAGCGACGTGTCTCTGCAGCGCCTGGTGGCGTTCGGCCTGGGACCGCTGGTGAAGGCTGCCTTCGACGAGATCTTTCGGTCTCCCTATATCTCTAGGGTGATGGTTACAGAACTCGATCCTTCCGACACGCTGGAGACCTTCTACACGGTCGACGCTGACGGCACGTTCACGTCATCCGCAAATGCCGCCGTGGTGTCCGATACCGCCGACAACGCCGAGGTGATCCTCCAACGCCTGCGTGAAGGCGACGATCGTGATGGTTCTCTCGACGCGGCGCTGGCACGGGCTCTCGACGCCTGGGCGGAGGGCCGAGCCCATGCCGGGCGCGAGCATGTCGAGGAAGTGGAGGAAGAAGGTGAGCCGGTGACCGAACAAGAGAGAGGGGCGGCCGTGCGCGCCGCCCTCGACGCGGGGCGGATCGAAGTAGCCGTCCTCGACCGCACGCTGCCCACCAAGACGAAATTCCGGCTGTTGACCGAGGCCGACCTCGAAGGAGCGCTGGCGACTTTCCGTTAGAAAGCGCCGCGCCGCAGACCTCGCCCAATGCGCAACCGCATCTACGGCATTGAGACCGAATTCGGCTGCATGTCGCCCGACTCCGATCCGTTCCGCAGTCCCGACCTCATCTCGGTACAAACCAAGGACACGGTGTTTGACAGTGAAGGGCTGGGGCTGTTCGATATCCACTACCGGGGTCGTGACGAGCCCCCCCGCAATGGGGGGTTTCTGTTCAACGGAGGGCGCCTCTACATCGACATGGGACATGTCGAGTACGCCACTCCCGAGTGCCGCGGACTGTTCGACCTAGTCGCCTCCGACCGCGCCGGCGAGGTCATCCTGCAGCGGGCTCTGCAGCAGCTGGAACTGCCTGACGACGCGGGATTCTTCAAGAACAACATCGACCACTACACGGGGGCCACCTTCGGCTGCCATGAGAACTACCTGGTGCGCCGGGATGTGCCTTTCTCGGAGGTCCTAGTGCCGGCGATCCTGCCCTTCTTCGTCACCCGGCAGATCTATGCCGGCTCGGGTCGCGTCGGCTGCCACAAAGACATCTTCGAGTCCGGCAGCGGCGATGAGGGAGAGGTGACGTTCCAGATCTCGCAACGGGCGGACCATATCGTCACCGATTACTACCAGTGGATCCAGTTCAGCCGCGCCATCATCAACACTCGCGACGAACCGCTGGCCGACTTGAGCCTTTACCGCCGTCTGCACCTGCTGGTGGGCGACTCGAACATGTCCGAGTACGCCACGGCGCTGAAGGTGGGGACCACGGCAATGATGCTGGAGCTGCTCGAGGAACGGATCGTCCCCGACGTCAAGCTCCTCGATGAGGTGGAGGCGATTCACGACATCTCGCGCGACCTCACCTGCAAATGGGAGGTGCAGCTCGAGGACGACAGCTTCACAACGGCGCTGGAGATCCAACGCCAATACCTGCAGCTGGCCGAGACCTACCTGCGAGGCAAGGATCCCGAGGGCGACTGGGTGCTGGACGAGTGGCGCCTGGTGCTCGACGCTCTGAACCACGACCCGATGGCGCTGGTGGATCGTATCGACTGGGTGACGAAGAAGTGGCTGCTGGAGACGGTCATCGAGGCGGAGGGAGTCGAGTGGAACGACCCGTGGATCCAGTCGCTGGACCTGGAATATCACAACCTGAATCCCGAACGCGGACTGTATCACGACCTGCGGCGGCGCGGCATCGTGCGCGGCGTCGTCGATGAGCAGCAGGTTGATGAGGCCATCGGCAAACCGCCGGCTGACACGCGGGCTCGGGCACGGTCGACGGTCATGCGGGCGCTGACGCACAAACGCTACGTCATCGATTGGGACTCAATCTACGTGGAGGACGAAATGGACGGCAAGTATCTCCCCCTTGACGATCCTTTCGTGATCTACGAAGCCGAGACCGAGGCTTTCATCAAGGAGTGCAGCTAGCCGTACGGCATCACCTAAACGGGAGGGGAAAAGAGTGCCTTGATCGCGGCCCTCCACCACTGTACATTATACCAAACGGGAAGTTTACAGAGCACGTAACTATCTGTGCCGCAGATATATGCTCGAAACCGCCAACGCTCGAGAGAACACCTCCGGCCCCTCTATCCAGCTCCGGAAGCGCGATTCTGTTGCCTCCGCGCCGGACAGTTCGGGGCAGAATCGTCGCTTCGGCCTGTCCGCCCTCGCCGCCAGCCGCCGGACCCCCGAACCTGGTGAGACGCGTCTGTCGCGGGGGACGATCAACATCCCGCCGGTCAGTACACCCGCAGAGTCAGATCTGTCGGAATCCCCCTCGGCGGCTGAGTCCACGGTCGGCTCCTCAAGCCAGTTTATCGCGTCGCTTCCACCCGAGCCGGCATCGACACCCGCGGCGCCGTCTCTGCCTCCTGTGGAAGAGGTTCGCGAGGCGGCGCGGGCAAACCGGGTGCAGAAGGGTCTCGCCGCCATCGCCGCCAGTCGACGTGCCGCGGCGGCCGTGGCGAGCCAGGTGCAAAACGGGCAGAGCCTGTCGGCCCTGAGCGGTACCTCGACGGGTGTGCAGCAGTTCAGTTCCAGCCTGCTGCAGTCCGATGGCGGTCGCGGCAGCACATCTCTGTTCGACCTTCCCACTTCGGGCCAGGGCCTCGTCAACCGGCTGCGCGCCCAGGTGAGGCCATCCAGTCCTCTCAACGCCTTGCGCAGCAGAGACAGCATCGGGACGTCGCCACTCACCGGTGTCCTCGGCGGCCTCAGCATGCCGACCTCGCTGACCGGCCTCAATTCGCAGCGTGCCAGCCTGCGCAGCACCTTCCGGGGCAACGACAATGACAGCCGTCGTCTGCTGAGTATCTCCAGTCCCAACCGGACTTCAGACGGCTTCGGCCTGTCTGCGGTCACAAGCTCCGCCCTCGATCTCATCGGCTGATTTGCAGCCCCTCCGCTGGTTTTTCGTATCGCCATCGGCATCGCTGTGTCTTGCCGTCGTGTTCTGTGCGTTATTGCCGGCGCCTGCCGTGGTGCAAGGTGTGTCGACGACGGGCACGTACAATGCGATGGTCATCTTCGCCCGTTTTGCCGAAGAGGCGCCCGGAGACGTCAGCAAGCCGCCATGGGCCGATGACCTGTTCGCTCCGGACGTCGAGGGTAGCTTTACCCACTTCTACGACGAGATGTCGGGCGGCCGCCTGCGCGTCGGTGGCGAGGTGCTGGACAAACGCTACGCATCGATATCACCCGCAGCCGCGTATCTGGCGAGCACACCGGGAACGCTTGGCCAGTACGATCGCTTCAATCTGGAGATCCTCGAGCAGGCCGACGCCGATGTCGACATGGGGCGGTTCGACAACGATGGCCCCGACGGCGTGCCGAACTCCGGTGACGACGACGGCTATGTCGATGTCGTCTTCGTCAACTTGCTCACCGTACCCCGCGACTTTCTCATCGGTGGAGCCACCGGCATCGCCAACCTCGGCTTGAGCACCGATTTCCTCTCTGACGACAGGGCGGCGAGGGGCGGAGTTATCCGCGTTCGCAGTCAGTATTCCGGTTTTGGCGGCACCACACAGAGGGGTCATGTGTTCACTGTGACGGCGGCTACCATGTGCCACGAGTTCGGCCACGTGCTGGGCCTGCCCGATCTGTTCGACCAGTCGTCGGTGACGGCGGACGGCCAACTCGACCCGGTGGAAGATTCGGCAGGCATCGGTAAGTGGGGGTTGATGGGTCTTGGTACGCTGGGCTGGGGCGTCGAGGACGGTCCCAACGCGTTCAGCGCCTGGTCGCTGGCCGAATTGGGTTGGCTGGGAATTGACAACGATCGACTGGATGTTGTCACCGACAGCCGCACTGGAGTCATCCTCGAACCGCTGGACCGCGGCGGCCGGGTGCTGAAGATTCCGCTGACGCTGGACGAGTATTTCCTCGTGGAAAACCGCCAATCCTCTGCCAGCTTCTACAATCGCAACATCCCCGGCGGCGGGCTTCTGGTGTGGCACGTGGACGAGCGGGCCGACAACGACGAGGAGCGCCATAAGCAGGTCGACCTGGTGTGCGCCGACGGCCTCTTCAGCGACCGTGGCTTTCCCGGCGATATGCCGGACCCAGTGGCCGGCGGAGACAATCTCGACTTCTGGGCCCGCGATACCGCCTACGCCGCCGACCACAACGGTAACGAGGGGGACGCCACCGATCCGTTCGATGGTATCCGCCACCGGCGGCTCGCCTGGGATACGAATCCTGGCGCCCGCGGTCACGCCGGGGGGCGTCGCGGTGTGCCGCTGGGTTTCGCCCTAGAGAACATCACCTCCCTTGGCGATGGGCGGATGGGGCTCGACGTGCTGCTGCGCCAGCCGCTGGAAGGCAACATCTCCGGCCTGACGACCTGGACGGGACAGGTCAGCCTCGATGGTGACATCGTGATCGAACCGGGTGCGACATTGAGGCTGGCAGCGGGTACTTGGGTGACCTTCGCCGCCGGCGACAAACGCGCCGCCGGTTTCGATACGACCCGCAGTGAGATCATCGTGTACGGCGAACTCGTTGTCGGTGCTACGGTGGGAGATCCGGTGACAATCGGCCGTCAGGGAGCCGCGGGCCGACTGTGGCTGGGTGTGCTGTTGCCGGGGGCCGGCAGCCCCGGCCTTGAGGCGGCGGTGCGCAGCGGGGCGCTGA
>Ga0315338_1004284_pt1 | contig 11468 bp, 7 predicted proteins | sample ASW8metaG_FD_204518 | JGI IMG/M metagenome (GOLD analysis project Ga0315338, IMG submission 204518) | Ammonia-oxidizing marine archaeal communities from Monterey Bay, California, United States - ASW #8 | ecosystem: Environmental > Aquatic > Marine > Coastal | place: USA: California | collected...
ACATTGAGAGCGGAGATCCGTTCTCCGTCGAGGGAACCAACCCGGTTGGGTGGTTCGACGGCGTCAATCCGAATACGATAGATACGCCAGGTCCCATCGGCGCCTACGACCTTGTCGGAAATGCCGCGGAATGGGTCGGAGACTGGTACGTGAATGTCTACCCGGAGGATCCCATCCTGACGAATCCGACGGGGCCACCGGAAGGCCTGTTCAAAGTCGTCCGTGGCGGAAGTTATCTCGGCTCACGGGAAGCGATTCGAGTGTCGGCCAGGGACGGGGATCGTCTTCCGACGGATAGCTTCGGCAGTATCGGGTTCCGAGTTGCTTACGTTCCTTTTGATCGGGAAGTTTTCGCCGAGCCGTGTCCGTAGGGGCGTCGACCGGAATCGTCCATAGCTAAGTTGTAGACGAGCCTTCCTGTCGGGGGCTCGTTTCCGTTTACTTTAGGAGAACTCGTGTCACGCTGGATTGTTTGGCTAGGTCCTGTTCTCATCGTTCTCGTCTCGGCGGTATTGTATTCAGATAGCGGGGACCACTCTCGGCTCACAGAGGACAGAGCTGTGGTGTGGGACAACACTGCAGTGACAGGTGAGAGCTTTGGTCCGGCTTTGCGTGGCTATTTCTACACGAACGAACGCTCGTTCCACCCCGCGATCCGGCCGCTCTCGACTATCGTGAATCGTTCGACTTACGCACGTTTCGGCCAGAGTCGGACAGGGTTCCAGTGGGCCCAAATTCTCCTGCACGGACTGGCAGCAGCTCTTCTCGCAGTGACGATTGGGAAGACTCTGCGGGCACCGATTGCGGGTTTCGTAGCGGGACTGGTTTTCGTGTGTCACCCCGGATTGACGAACTCTGTACTCAGGCTCGCCGGAATCAGCGAAACGCTTGCCCTCTGCTTTTCGATGGTCGCTCTGCTCGCCGCGAATCGCGCTTTTGCTCCCAAGGACCCGCGCGACAGAAATCACCGACTGTCACTCAGCATTTGCTGGCTGGCTGTTTTGCTCGCGATTTGGAGCAAGGAAATCGCGATTGTTATCGTGCCGGCTCTTTGGCTCTGGGCAGCGACAGTTTCGCGGAATCGATCGAGTCAAACCGCCAAGCAGGATCGTCTTTCGGATCCTGTCACTCTCTCGGTTGGGGTTCTTGTGGCCGTACTCGTTGCTCTGGGTTTTCGGACTCTCTCGATTGGCAGCCTTCCCGACACCGTCCACCTCACGTCGGAGGTCTATTCCGATACCGGGGATCCCTTTGCTTCGCGATTGTTAGCGGGCCTGGCCGCGATTCCTACATACGCCCGCCTCGTCTTCTTTCCAAACAAACTGGGTGTCACGTACGACTTCATCGGTTTCCTGCGTGGCGGGGCTTTGCAACTCGGATGGATTCTCGGTTCGCTCACGATAGTGGCGTTGCTTGTCGGAGTGGTTACAGCCTGGGTGCGCCGGGAGGCGAAAGCGGTCCTCTGGGGCAGCATTACTCTGGGAAGTCTCATCGCCAGTCTCGGTGTACTCGTACCGACCGGGGACTACTTGAACGAGCGATGCATCTATTTCCTCCTCCCCGGTGTTCTTGCTCTCATCGCATGGGTCGCAACCAGGCTGACGGAGGATCGAAGCGCTGCCTGGATGGGAACCACCGTTGCTGTCGTCGGAATTGTCCTCGCCGTGATTCTGGGAGCCCGAACGATGAATCGGGTGGGTGACTTTGCCAATCAGGAAAAGCTGCTTCGGGCCCAAATCGAAACCTACCCTGAAAGCGCCCGAGCACGATTCGACTTGGGCAGCCTCTTTCTCTCTCGCGGAAATCTTGACCGGGCTCGCAGTGAGTACGAAGTGGCGCTCGCCCAGGACCCAGAGCTCTGGATGGCTTGGGCAAACGTTGGGGTTACTTACGCTAGACAAGATGCCCTGAGTTTGGCGATCCGCGCTTACTCCCGAGCTCTCCAAGGTATGAAGGGTCGCCCCGGTTACCGAGGGGAAGAGGCACGGACTCGATTCAATAGTGCCATCGTGCTCATGAAGCAGAACAGAAACCGAGAGGCCTCGGAGGAACTCCTACATGCCGTTGAAGTTTTTCCAAACCATATTCGGGCACACGCAAACCTCGGGTTCATTTTTAGCAACGACCCCGGGTACGATGATCAGGCCTTCTATCATCTTGGGCGGGCCATGGATCTCGAGGCCGACCCCGAGAAGCGAAAGGTTTTGGCCGATGTCGTTCGCCAGATCAACATCCGGCGCGGCGATATCGATACAAAACGCCAAGAACGTATAGACGCAGGTCTCTTGGAAGAGCCAGCGCCAGACGATCCAGAGTCTCCGACCAACCCCGACTAGCACCCCGCTGTACGAGTAGATCTGCCGGGGCTACCAGCTTTTAGACGGCTCCCTTGACATCGATCAAAGGAGAGGTCTACGCTTCACGAAGTTCGGAGGGCGACCGAGGTGCTGGAACCTCACATCCACGTAGGCCCGTGGTTGCCGTCTTCTGAATATCTCCAAAGTATCAGTCCCCCTTTCGACATTGTTTCATCGCCTGGCCGTGATGTTTCATCGTTGGCACTCACTTCGAGTGTCGACCTGACGGACAAGCCCAAGACCGATACCGAGGAGGCATCTCATGCTGCCCGCAATCTCCCGTACCGTTTTGTTTATCTTCGTCGCTTGCCTTTTTCTCACCCCAAGTGCCGGTGTTGTGCCGGAAGCAGAAGCGGCCGACCGTATCGTCATTATCTACGGCCCCTCTCTTGATAGCGAGGGGACTCCATTTGAGGAGCCCGAAGGTGATAACGACCCTCCCAAGATTCCTCAACTTCGGTCCTCGTTCGGTCAGCTTGGCGAACGCGAAGTAACCGAAACTCCTGAGGTCTCCGGAAGGGCCATCCGTCGGTGGCTCCCTCTCTTAAGTTGGTACGCAAGACTCCGCTTCTAGGACTGCCGACGTACCATCAAAAAAGGGAGGGGCCATGAACCAGCCATCATCGAAGCGGGACACGTCGAGGATTACTCGACGCCAACGGACGACGTCAGCAGTCCGACGTTCCACGCTTGAACTCGTTCGAATCTATGTTGCTTCGTCCGCCTATTCGGCAGCGAAAGAGACGCTCGAGCAACTCCCAACCAATGGTTGGGATGAAGAAGCACATCTCCTCCGAGCCGAAACGCTCATCGGGATGGGCGAACTGACCGAAGCAACAAGGGTCTTGGGGACGGTTTCGATTCCAAGAACAGAGCGTTTTGAAAGAAAAGGCCGGGTGCGACCGCGACATGGGCAGGCCGCGTCAACACCTGTCCGGCTTGCAAAGAAACCTGCCAGCAACCGGCCCATGACGCGCCGACAACACTTGGATCTCTGGCGGTTCCTGTTGCAGCTTCGTGTTCTTCATCGGACCGCTCGCTACGACCAGGTTCTGCAGTTGGGGCGCGCGTTCCTGGGCACGGGCGCATTCGCTGACAACACGTTACTGGCCCGAGTTGCCACAGTTATTGCGCAGTCGATGATGGCGGTTCGGCGTCCGTCGGAAGCGCGCGATCTTTACGAAGATGTTCTGGATCTCTACAAGCGAATCCACTCGAAAGAAGGTGTCGCGGACACTCTCCTCGGTTTGGCCAACAGCCATCTTCTCGACTGTCATTGGGACGAGGCAGACGCTCTCTATCAAGAGTGTCGTTATCGCTACGAGGAACTCGGTCAATCAGACAAGGCAATCGCTTCGATGATCAACCTCGGGATCCTGCGGGCGAAACGCGGCGATCTTACCGGTGGACGTTTCCTTCTCGAACAAGCCCAGAATCGCTGCGACGAGCTTGGGAAGAGTACACGTGCTCTTTCCATAAATCTCGGCTTGGCGATGGTTCTCAATCGACTAGGCCAGTACGCGGCTGCTCGTGAGCGTATCCGCTCGGTTCTGGCTGTAGCGCGACCGTCCCGGAAACTTCGGGAAGTCGGACTCGCACTCGAGTTTCTCGGCGAGGGGTACTTGGGAGAGGGTCGACTGGAAAAAGCAGGCCGTACATTGTCGTTGGGGCTACGAATCGCGAGCAAGGTTTCGCCCCGTGGCGATATCGTCTTCGAGATTCGTCGTCGACTTGCTGACCTCGCACGACAAACCGGCAACCTGGAAAATGCGCGAGTCTTGGCAAACGAGGCGGACGCCGATGCTCGAGACTATGGAGACGAATTCGAACGCGCCGCGATCCAACGCGTTCTCGCAGAGATAGATCTCGATACGGGAGATCTCATTTCCTCTCGTCGACGATGCGAGCTAGCTGCCGAGATGCTGGATCGACTTGGGGAAACGATCGAGCGAGCACAGGTTCGGAGTGTCCTTCGCGAGCTCGACCAGGCGGAAGGGATAGAGATTGCGAAGGTCCCCCCGCTCACGCAGCAGACCGTCTCTCCCTTGCCGACGGAAGAACGTTCGAACGTGCGAGACCTGACCTGTCACCGAGAGGGTGACCACCTCACGAAGGACGATCTCCGTCTGGCTCGTGCTCTCGGGATCGTGACCCGGAATCGCAGCCTGCTCCAAACGTTGATCCTTGCTCAGAAAGTGGCGCCGCTCCCGGTTTCGATTCTCGTGTTTGGGGAACCTGGATCGGGGGCCGAGAGGATTGCTCGCCTTGTGCACGAATGGTCTCTGCGTGATGGACTCTACATTCCTCTGCATTGTTCCGACGCTCCGGCACGGCTGCTTGAATCGGAAGTCTTTGGTTCTTCAACTGCACCGGGCGGATTGCTTGCGGCCAGTGAGGGGGGAACGCTGTTTCTGGATCAGGTCAACGAACTCGCGCCCTCGGTACAAAACCGGCTCCTGTCGCTCTATGAGAGCGGCAAGGCGGTGACGACGAGAATCGTGTCAGTCGTTCGCTCGAATCCGAAGGGGCGATCGACCGTCGGGCTTCACGATGGTCTCAAACACCATCTCGGACAGGTGGTTCTGGAGATACCGCCTCTTCGTGAACGACCGGAAGACATTCCTGACCAGGTCGAACTCTTGCTCGAGCAGGCACGACGTCGCTATGGAAAGGAAATTCCAACACCACCGCAAAGCTGGATCGACGAATGTCGATGCCATGATTGGCCCGGCAACTTAGCCGAGCTTCGACAGGTCGTCGAGAACTACGTAGCAGGCCAGCGCGAGACTGCTGCCGAGTAGATCTTGTTCCGGCAACGAATGCTTGACGGAGAAAGCGAGTTCTTGTGACGCCGATTCAACTGAGGACGGATACGGAATCAAACGCTGTCCCGCAGCGGAAGCCATGGTACGTGTTCGTCAGCCTTTTCTTCCTGGCAATCGTTCTCCTGGCTCAGCCCCATATCAAGGCGGCGTCAGCCGAGGTCGGTTCCTTGCAGGATGCTCCCGTGACCTGCCTCGTGGGATTACCGACGTCGTCGGTGCCTGAGGGCGGCTGGCCAGTTTTTGTTCTCCTACACGGGTATGGAACGAACAAGGAGGACTTCGACGCTCTTGTCGACGAAATCAATCGTCATGATTTTGTCGCCGTCTCCGTCGACGCGCCGCAGGTCCTGGGTCCGGGACGCAGGCAATGGGGTCGCTCGATCGAAGAGACACACGAATACCTTCAGGAGCAGATCTCTTTCCTCAGTAAAGACGATCGGTTCGATACACGACGCATCCATCTCGGCGGCTTTTCGCAAGGGGGAATCCGCTCCCTTCTTCTCGTCGCCCACTATCCCGAGGCGTACGGCGGGAGCTTTTCACTTTCACCGGCAGGTGGGGCATTGCCGGATGCACCGAAGCGGGGTACCGGATCCCACCCGCTGTTTCTCGTCTACGGGACGGCCGAAAACTCCGGTATCTTGAATTCGGCGACGGTCGCGAAAGAGTTTTGGGCAGAGTGGAAGCAGCCACTCCAAACGAGGACACACCCGGGCGGGCATCACTTTCCGTCCGACTGGGCCACGGTGACGGAAGAGGCCGTCGAGTGGATCGTTCGATCGTCGAAGACGACGGAGTAGCGGAGGAATCAGACCAGCCGAGGAGATGGGTGCGAGCGCGGTGGGCGCGTCGACTGTGAGTCGGCAGCGCCCGCCGAGACTACATCAGACCGAGTTCACAGTTAGGACACTGGCGAGGCCCGGTCGCAAAGGTGTGCTGACAGGCCGGGCACGTCATTTCGGCCTGGTTGAAATCGACGACATGATGGGCTGCCCGAAGCTCTTCCTCGGAAACACGCGACAACCAGTCCTGGTGCAGACACATCTGGGCGGCTTTGACGTCGTTGCTCGCGACCGCGAGCGAAAGCTTCGTACCTCAGGTGTTGCAGCCTGACGGCGGCACGATGATCTGCGAGTCGATCGATTGTTGCTCCAGGAGTTTCGTCACCCGCTTCAGGTCGGCCAGGCCGCCCTGGACCAGGACCTGCGTGTCGAAGGACCCTTCTGGCCCGACCACGGCAGCGTCCGTGGGCAGGGGCCCATCATCTTTTCGGCCCCGGAACCAGTCCAGAATGGGTCGGATCACGTCTCCATCTCCTCGTTGATGCGAAAGCTGTTCGGTCTTCCCCAATTGTACTGGTTCTGAACCTTGCGAAGCCAGACTGCGTCCTAGCCTTTGCCCGGCTTGCGACCACTGACCCGAAAGGTGGGTGGTCCCTCGATGTTGAACTCGCAGGCATTGTGGAATCGAAGCATGTTGAGAACGGCGTTCATTCCGTCGGTTTCATCGGTTTGGTAGGTGAAGGTCCGCTTTACGTCACCTTCCGCGCTGATCTCGATGCGCCCGCGTCCGTCGGCCAGACATGTGTAGTCGTATTGGTCGATCTTCCGCCAGGCCGATTGTTCGACAGTGGCGACAGTCTCATCGACCTTTGGTTTCTTCCTCATTTCTTACTCCTTGTGTGGCGTCTTCTCCTCGACCTTCCGTCGGCTCCCTGAGGGACGATCCGAAGGTGTCTGCGGTCGGCTTGTTCGTCGATCGCATCATCACATTCTAGAACTTCGGAATCGGTGACGTCGAGCAGATGTCCGAATTGGAGCGCTACTCAAGTCTAATGTTACGCAGGAGTTTTTCTCAGGAGCCCAAAGCGATGAGGTTCGCCAGGAGTCGATATGCTCCGGGAACACCTGCCGGCAATTGTCGAAACAGTCCGACACCAACATAAACCCAATGGCCCTTCCCGTACTCGGCATGCACGAGGCTTCCGGGTTTAGCTCCGGCGTTGAGCTCCCACGGGTCCTCGAGTGTGAGAAGGTCTTGGTATCGCTCACCCTCCACGTCGAGGAAATAGAGGCCACGCTCCTGAACCCAATGCGCCCAGTCCGGCGGTCCGATTGCGTTTGGCCCGACAAAAACCGAATGTTCGGGTGAGTTGACGACAACGGAGGACTCCTCGACCGTGACCCTTCTCCGTCCCACCTTGGCACCTTCATAAGGCGCGAACGGACTCGAGCCTTCCTGCCCATCGTTGAATTCGAATTTGTTGTACTGAACGAGAAGAGTTCCGCCCTCTTCGACCCACGCCATGATTCGAGCCTGGGCGTCCTTCATATCTTCGCGGACCTTGTACACACGTACGCCAGTGATGAGGACGTCGAATTCGGAGAGGTCCCGCTCCAGATCCTCCGGACCCAAAATGGTTGGGTCGTAGCCGAGTTGGCGAAGGGCGGAGACCATCCGGTCACCCGACCCCGGAATGAACCCGATCTTCCGGGCTGTGGCCTGACAGGGGAAAGCAAACGCTTCGAAGCGAGCCGGGCTTACCAACATGCCGGGTCGAATGTGAGGGTAGGTAACGCGTTGATAACCGGACCGACTCGGTTTCGTAACCCGCGCCCCCGAGGAGTATTTGGCTTCGACTTCGAAGGCGAGGGTGGGTAGCTCATTCGACGCTTCTATGGTTTGGGTCGGCAACTCGATTTGGAATCGAACGACCTGCTCCGCTCCGCCCGCGCGTGTATCCACGACCTGTGAGGCCGGTTCGATTCGTAACCCCGAATCACTCGATCCTTGCCCATTTTTTGAAACGGTGTGGAGCGAGACGTCAATCGATCCACCTTCCAGGGACGACACGAACACTTCGATCTCCGCTCTTCCAGTGCTTCCTTCAAGGACGGGGATGGCGACGCGAGCCTTCGGGACCCGCACGCTCGGGTCCGGTACTATGTCGACGTCGGCGTAATACATGTTTGGAAACAGCGCGTCGAGTTCCTGCGCCAAGAGCGGAATGGGAGGCAGTTCGATCCTCCGATTGTCGATCGTGAGCAGAGGTGCGAAGGCAAAACTGCTCCAACGAGGATCGTGGTACAGAGCTCGAATCCTTTTGGGATCGGTTTCCGTCACCCCACCGCCATGGCGAGGCATAGGAAAAGGGAGAGTCGATTCCGCTGTGGGATGGATGGCGAGCCGAAACTCGACAACAGTCTGCTTTCCCGGTTGGAGAACAAACGGAGCCGTCGTCCCGTCGGATCCAACCGCAGCAACCTGCTTCATGCCTTCGCCAGCCCAACCTGGGACGATGGCGAGGGTTTTGGAACTATTGTTCTGCATCGTCACAGTAGCTGGGAGCGCGGCTCCCGGAGAGACCAGACGCTGAGGGGAGCGAGCCACAACTTGCAGTCCGGCAGATAGTTGAATTGCCCGAGCCGCTCTCGAACGAAGCGTTTCGAGGCGTACCCGGTCCGTTGGGTCGTTCGCCGCCTTCTCGGCCGCTTCCACCAGTTCGTAGTAGCGGAGGAGCGGTTCGAGGATCCTCTCGGGTCGGGCTGGATTGTGGAGCAAACGGATTTCCTCGGCGGCGACCCGGAGGGTCCGGCCAAGTTCTGTGGGAGCGGACAGAGTCTCGAGAAGAGGTTCGGGGAGTCGGGAGAAGAGATGGTCGATCTCCCCAATCACCTCGTCGGACGCGGAAGCCCAATGCCAACGCGTGATCCGGGCTGGAATGGGATCGGTTAGACGAGCCATGCCCTGGCATTTGTGCATGGCGCGGGAAGCCAGTCCGACGCCCTGATAGGTGTCGCCGAGAACGGGATCGTAGCTACCCAGATCCATTTCGCAGTGAGCCAAATGGGGCGAGTTCTCCGACCAGATCTGACGGAAAAGACGGGCTGCCTGGTGAACTGGACCGAGTTCGGGCCACTGGGTGGTAGCGGCGATCGCATAAGCTTCTTCCGCAAGTTGGGCGCTGGCCTGATGATGCTGCCCACCACCGGGACCGTCGTTCAACATGGTAAGGACGATATCGGGCCGCTCGCGACGCATGACCTGCACGATGTCGCGAAGCAACTCCTCTCGCCCCCACTTCTGGAAGGTTTCCTCGACAGAGAAGGAGTACCCAAACTCGAAGGCCCGCGAGTAAATCTGCCGAAAGCCAGCGTATCGGGCGGCGGCCTGCAGTTCTCGCGATCGGAGCACCCCGAGTGCATCGAAGAGCTCCGTTCCGATTTCGTTCTGCCCTCCCTCACCCCGGGTCAAGGAAAGGAGAGCGACCTCAACGCCTTCCCCCTGGGCCAGGCGCGTGATCAGGCCGGAATCCTCGTCGTCGGGATGCGCGGTTACATAAAGAACCCGGGCAGTGCGGTCCAGCTTGCGGAGGAGCAGGGAGAGCTCACGCGAAGCGTCTTCGGCCGGGAGCGGCGCGCCCTGGCTGGAGGCTGACGCCAAGGAGCGGAGTCCGTCGAGTCCGATTCCCAGAGCGATGCTGAGTGTAAAGAGTGTGAACAGGAAAAAGAAAACTCCAGAGCGGGCCGTTCCAGACAGGCGCGCCAGGTGTGGTTTCGAGTCGAGCATCGATCCTCCGAAGGCTGCGAAGACGGGTGTGTCACCGACTGCTATGCTGCCACGGGTTCGATGAGCGAACAAGGGACGAGAGGAGTAGTGGATGCACGGAATCGACTGGGCGATCTTTGTCGGATTTCTGGGCTATGTCATCTGGGACGGTATTCGCCAGTCTTCTCGGAACCGCGAAGCGGACGATTACTTCGTGGCCGGCCGGACCGTTCCGTGGTGGGCGATCGGACTCTCCATCATGGCTACCCAGGCCTCCGCTATCACGATGGTCGGAACGAGCGGTCAGGGGTGGTACGACGGCCTCCGTTTCGTCCAGTTTTACTACGCCCTGCCTCTGGCCATGATCATTTTGGCCCTCGTCGCCGTGCCGGCCTATCATCGGCTCCAGGTTCGAACCGCCTATGAGTATCTGGGGAAGCGTTTCGATGGGAAGACGCGCGTTCTCTCCGCCGTCCTGTTTTTGATTCTGCGCGGTCTATCCGTTGGATTCGTGATCTACACCCCGGCTCTCGTTCTGGCCAAGGTCTTCAATTTTCCCCTCAAACCAACCATCTTGTTCATGGGTGTGGTTGCTGTGATCTATACGAGCATCGGTGGTTTGCGCGCCGTAATCGCCACGGACGTCAAGCAAATGACGGTGATGGTGCTCGGCCTGATCGTTGCGTTCGTTTCGATCGTCAAGAATCTCCCTCCCGATGTCGGGTGGAGCGGTGCGATGCGGCTGGCCGACGCGACGGGACGTCTCGAGGTAGCGAACTGGAGCTGGGATCCCAAAGAGAAATACACGATCTGGAGTAGTCTGATCGGAGGTCTCTTCCTCTTTCTTTCTTACTTTGGAACGGATCAGAGTCAGACCCAGCGACTCTTTGCCAGCAAGTCGGTTCGCCACGCTCAGGCCGCCCTCCTCCTCAATGCGGTGTGTAAAGTTCCCTTTCAGTTTCTCGTCCTGACCTGTGGTGTGCTCCTTTTCAGCTTCTACATCTTTCAGGATGCACCGATCAGTTTCGTGCCCGGTGCCGATCGCATCGAGGTGACAGACTCCGCCGATCCCGCGGCTTACACCGAGCTTCTGTCGGAGTACGACGAGGCCCGGGTCGAGCTCCAGGCATCGGCTCGCGCGCTCCTGCGGTCTGACGAGGTCGTTGAAGTCGACGCCAGTCGATTCCGCGATGCAGCGGAACATACCGCCTTGATCCGCGAGCAGGCGCGCGAGCTTCGAAGTGGTGGAAGCGATCGAAACTTCGTGTTTCTCCACTTCATCCTCAATCATCTGCCGATCGGCCTGGTTGGACTGCTCCTCGCTGCGATCTTCGCCGCGGCACTCTCGAGTATCGACTCCGAGATCAATGCGATGTCGACGGTAGCAGTGGTGGACATCTATGGGTTCCTGGGTGGGAAGAAAGCGAAGGACTCCACCATGATCGCGATTTCGCGTTGGATGACCCTGCTCGTCGGTGGTTTTGCCACCGCTTTTGCGGTCTATGCGGACATCGTGGGATCACTCGTAGAAGCGGTCAACAACGTGGGTTCGTACATCTACGGGTCGCTTCTCGGCGTCTTCGTCCTCGGCCTGGTCTTTCCTCGAGCGAACGGACATGGTGCTTTTGCAGGATTGATAACCGGAATGATCGTTGTGGTCTGGGCGGCTCAAACCGGGCTGGCCTTTCTCTATCTCAACACCGTCGGAACCTTCACCGTGGTGGCGGTCGGAATCCTC
>Ga0315338_1004285_pt1 | contig 11467 bp, 12 predicted proteins | sample ASW8metaG_FD_204518 | JGI IMG/M metagenome (GOLD analysis project Ga0315338, IMG submission 204518) | Ammonia-oxidizing marine archaeal communities from Monterey Bay, California, United States - ASW #8 | ecosystem: Environmental > Aquatic > Marine > Coastal | place: USA: California | collected...
ATAGGCGGGTGATCTGTATGCCCGGACAACCAGTCATCCTCAATCATGTCCACCAAAGCCTCTACAGAACGACCGATGTTTACATGCTCAGGGGCATAAATTACTTGTTTATTCGGCAATACTAATACGTCAAAATAATCATTCTCTTCCGTTCCATATTCAAATTCCGAGCTGGCGTACGACATAATTTGCAGAGCCCATACATCTGCCATACCCTGTTCATATTCGATGTCAGGATATTCCGGATGAACTGTCTCCCAGGATTCTGATTCAATTACTATCTCTGTATTACCTATCTCAATAGTCGTGGTATCGATGATCTCCAGCTTTTTGATCAACGCACCTTCTACTCTCGTGCCATTGGTACTATTCAGATCCTCCACTGTGCAAATACCGTTATTTACACTAATTAACAAGTGTTTTCGACTAACAGCATTGTCATCAGCGATTATCAGATCATTACCGGAAGAATCTCGTCCTACCCTGAACTCACCTTCAGGAAGCGGTATGGTATTACCCTGGTAAATTAGGCTGAAAAGTCCTGACTGATCCGATTCCAAAGCCTCTAGCTCTAACGCTAACTCCTCAAAATCCTGTTCATCCGCTCTGGTAGTTATGAATCCAGCTCCCCGAAATGCAGCAAGTATTGCCTCCTTATCGACGTCAGGTATGATGACGCTATGATCCTTCTCTATTGCGTCCGAACCAAACGGGCGCGCTATCGTGAACAATTGATCAAAGTACAAACGCGAGTCCTTGCCGATTTGTGTGCTGACATTACCTGTAGAATGCACAGCAACATTGCCTAGATATATTCCTCTAGAATCGTAAATCCACCAGAGTTCAGGATATGTAGGTTTATTATCATGTGCCATGTCTAAAATATTACTCCTGTTTGTGAATAATCAACATGCCAGTAGATACGAAGAAAGTGAATACCAAGCCATCAGTTAGCCTTTGGAGCGACTATTAGGAATCGATGATCGTTATATTTGATATAAGAAGAGCGGCATGGTCCGACTATGCCTGTGTGCCAGTGTTAGCTTTGGGGTGATACTTATGAGTTCGGTTTCAGGGCTCGTGAGGGTCACGAGGATCATGTATGCTGGGGAGACTTCTCCACATTGTCTATGATTGGGATTTCTAAGTCAATATCAAATGGCAGGAGCGCGTTTCCAGATATTAGGCATTCCATAGCCATCCCGTTAAAGATTCAAGCCGCTCGATTTTTTCCGGTGATAAATTCTTTCTATAGTTTAGTCTCTGGTTACTTACCCACGAACCTAAATTATGTCCATCCTCAATGTGATTATACGAGGGACTAGCATGGCCTTCCCTACTAACGAACGATAGCAGTGCTGTGAACCGTTTTTCCCACGCTGCGTTTTGCGCATTCCATGTCCATCCGGAAATAGACTCAAGTTGGGAGGCTTGGTGGTCGAGAGCTTCATTTATTGCCTTATTAGCTTCCTCTACCAACGCTTCATACCCAGCGTAGGCATCCTCATAGGTGCCGTTCTGGCTCCTTTGACGTGCTAGCTGTCGCATGTCGTTTTCAAGCATCATCCTTGTACCTTCTAATTGCTCATCAGGCGTATTCTTAATGTCCAAATCTTCTAGGTTTATCAACTTCTATTCCTCCTATCTATATAACTTGCTGGTACTTCTCTGCCAGCGAATAAGGTATTGAGCGTCACTTTCTGATGCTCTGGTATCACCATTTGCATTGCTCCATATTCATGGACAATCGCTCCTTTGGTTTCAGCCGTTACAGCTTCCGTAATCGCCATTACCGATGCATCGGCCATATCATCAGGGCCATGTGTATTGATAATGAAACCTAAAACACTAACATTACTAATCCTTACAGCCATAGTTATTGCCTCTGTGGCTTGTGGGCCGTCTGCACCTCCAGTACCAGCACCCACAATACAAGAGTTGAAGGAATTAGCATTGTGTGAAGATGCACTAGAGCGAAGGCTAGAATATGACAAGATGCTAAAAGATTTGGTAGTAGCTGGACGCGACTCCTCCGAAAGAATAAGACAGCTTAGCTTTTCGGAAGTATTGGACGCCGAACGCGATATAGACGAATACTGTAAGGACGAACCGCCTACGCCTGTACCAACGCCAACACCTAACGCTTGATGAGGGATTTATGATTGAAGTAATCGTCATAGGGGTAGGATTAATGATTATGTATTTTGGTGTTCGCTGGGTAATCAACAAGACCCGGCAGTAACTACACCCACCCACTCTAGAGCCTCAATAGGAAAAGACCCTAGAGCAAGTGAAGTGATTGAAACCCCGCTCAACCTAGATGTGAAAACTCTCGCAGTAAATTCGCAATCGTTGTAATATATCGGCAATCTGCAAGTCAACGGAGCTCAGATGAATCAAAATTTTGGCCAGCTAAAAACCGTTCCTGTAAAAGAGATATGGTCTAACGAAGCTAGTGATTTTACCCCATGGGTGGCAACAGATGACGGGTTGCAACGATTAGGTGACACACTAGATATAGAATTAGTGTTGGAAACTGTTGAAAAATCAGTAGGTCCTTTCAAGGCTGATGTCGTATGTAAAGATTCTGCAAACGATTCTTTAGTACTAATCGAAAATCAATTAGAAAAAACTGACCACACCCATCTAGGACAGTTGATGACATATGCTAGTGGTTTAAAGGCTGTCACAGTTGTTTGGATAGCACCCCAATTTACCGAACAACATCGCGCCGCACTAGATTGGTTGAACGAGATGACGGCTGATACTTTACGATTCTTCGGGGTAGAAATCGAAGCTTTAAAAATTGCAGATTCACTTGTAAGCCCGCATTTCAAGATAGTTTCTAAACCCAATAATTGGGCTAGAGAAGTAAAACGTAGATCTAATAACGAGCAAGTCCTAACTTCAACTCAACAACTACAGTTCGATTATTGGACAATGCTGGGAGATTACGTTTCAGAACATGGAGCTAAATTCAAAGCCGTTTCACCTCAAGCGCAAAATCAGGTGAGCATGGGTATAGGTAAAAGTAACTATTTTCTCAACGCAATAGCATCTACCAACGAGCTCAGAGCTGAACTTTACCTTAGCGGTACAGGCGCCAAAGACAATTACCAGAAACTTTTAATCAATAAAGAAAAATATGATCGTGAATTAAGTCAAACTCTATCTTGGCACGACTCCCAAGGCCAAGCCTGCACAATATTCTTTCAAAAAGATATTACATTGAATGATCGCATTTCGTGGGATGAATATATTGAATGGCACGTAAAGGCATTGGACGAAATACATGAATATTTCTCGCCCATTATTCGGAACATGTAATTTTAGACTAGTTATAGTTCATAGAATTTTCTACATCATAGTACGAGTTAACTAAATGAGAATCGGATTTATGGGCGGTTCAGGTATCGCAGTAGTTGAACATCAGGATGCTGAGATCGCTATTTTATACGCTCCGTCGGCTGATGGTCAGTCGATGGAGTCCCAAGGCGAGATACCAGTAATTCGGCTCCTGACATTTCATAGCTTTGACGTCATTCCTTACGATTGGGAGTGGGAGTGGGACGGCTCAATGGCACAAGCCAGAGAGTTCATCCAGAGAAAGCAACAGCTACGGAAAGAAGGTCTCATAGGTAACGTATACACCACCGATTTATCAACTGGTGACGGAGAAGATAATGACTCCGAAGATTCAACCAGTGGGACATTTTTCTGCTGGTAAAATGCAACTGAAAATGAGGCCCAAAATGTAGCCGAAATTTCAGAAAAGTTTATTCGGGGCGGTTCGGTACCGCCCCTTTTTTGTGCTAATATGTGAGAGACGAGACTACTAAAGGTGACTACTATAAGTAAGCAGGGAGAAACGATTTGGATTTCTTACAAAGTTTTTACATAGTAAAAATAAAAAGTAATAAAAACAATATGTTAAATAAATCGCACTATTGAGTGGGAATAAATGAATAAAATCAATAACTAATGTAATCTTCAGTGTTTCCCGTGCCTTAAAATAAGTTGCTAAGTTGTTACCCGTAAACAGACAGTTTTAAAAGATATACGGTTGAGTGAGAGTAAAGTAAATAAAAGTTCATGGGCAAATTGAAAACTACCATAGGCGATCCTAAAAAATGGCTGGATCAGAAACTAAAAACAATCCCAGAAAACCTCGATATTGCTGATGCTCGTTTGAGAAAATCGGAGAGAATTGGAAAAGCATTGGAACTTTCCATTGATGATTGGTTTGACGACACCTATACGCACACAGTCACCGAAAAGGAAATAGCAACTTTATTTGATGACTTCAAAAACGATTTCACTAATGAAATTAATCATAAAATTGCTCATCCGAACGAAAGTGTATTTACATTAGGAATGACACCTAATCTTATGGTTGCTAATACATTTACCAGATCATTAAGTACGAAATTTGGAAATGTTTTTGAAAATATCGCACTCCTTAGCCCAAAGGTAATATCCTGTGAAAAAAGTTTTGGAAACACGAAAATCACTGGGGTTGATATCCTAATAGTGGACAAAATAAAAAAAGAAATAATTTTCTCTCAAGTGAAAACTGCAAAAGGCACTCTAACTGGAAGTCAAGCACCAAGATCAGAAAACGAACTTTCGGTTTTCAGAAAAGGAATTTTTTGTGCCGCCCTCAACAAAGGAAACTGGACTTTCAATTCTCGAAATATTGACAGAAAGTCAGGTAGTGAGTTCTGGGAGTTGGTAGGTATAAACCAATATAAATTCATAGAACAAAAAACAAAAAACATGTTCGGTGAATTAGAAAAATTATTTAAAAGTTTTATTAATTAGATATTTACTAAATTGGCTGTTGACTTAAAATCCGTTACCAGCAATGGTGTGTGGGTTCGAGTCCCTCCCTCGGCACCAACAATTTTAAGCACAAAATAGACCCAAAATGACCCCAACGTAAGAGTTGGGGTTTTTCTATTTCTTGGAAATGACAGACTTTTGACAGACTTTTTTCAAACATCATGTTTATCCCACCAATTGGATCCGATCTTCCCTAGCCTGTCTTATTAGGTCCGCAAATCCTTCCACTGCTCCTTTCTGCATATTAGGCATCAGATGACCGTAAGTATCCATAGTTATCATTATGGAACCATGCCCCAATCTTTCTTGGATGATTTTAGGATTAACATTTTGTTTAAGCATTAGAGAGGCATGTGTGTGTCTGAGATCATGGAACCTAACGCCCTTTATCTCTAGTTTTTCCAATGATGACTTAAATACCCTATATATGGACATCCACTTGAACGGAACGCCGTCCAGATCAATAAATATCAGATCATCATCTCTACAAGCAACTCCTAATGATTCCTTCCCCTGCCTGTATTGCACTAACTCTAGAGCAGTATATGGGTCTATATCCAATCTGCGCTTGCTCTGTTTAGTCTTAGGTTCTTCTATGATGATCTCTCCGCCCTTTCTATGGTGCAGCACTTGAGTCACATATATATTCAGACCGTCTACATCTTTCCACCGAAGCCCTAATAATTCCGACCGCCTCATTCCAGTATTAACGGCCAAATGAAAGAGGTTATAGAAGCGGTGATCCCTGACAGCATCTAGAAAGTCATTAACCTGATATTCATCTAAAACATTCATTTCCGTATGGAGAACCTTAGGCGGCTTTACTGCTTCACATACATTGCGCCCGACTCTCTGCATCCCCACTGCGTATCTAAGAGCCTGAGAAAGTGTCCGATATTGCGCCTTTACAGTATTGTTCGATAACCCAGACTCTAGTTTGTCAGTAATATATTTCTGAACGTGCGAAGGCTGTAGTTTGTGAAGTTGTATAGATTCCAACGCCGGATTAAGGTGAAACCTAACATGACTCTCATACCCGTCGTAAGTCCTAACTCTAGTATTAGGCTTGGCATGATCCCGTAACCAATCCTTGAGCAGTTCTCTAACGGTATAATGCGAAGGATCGATTATAGCTCCTGTATTCAATGAATGTTCTAGTTCTATAACCCTATTTTTGGCCTGGGTCTTAGTCCCTTTCACAGTCTCGATGTAGTTGTTCTCTTTCCCTGTCACAGGGTCTCGGCCTAAGAATATCTGGTCAGCACCGTAATGCCGTGCGATCCTCTCAGGGCTATGTAGCCTACTCTCTACTGCTAGATGGAAGGACTTGTCTCTACGCTGGTTCCTATCTACCCATTGCTTGTTATGACCTATATATTCTGCAGCAGTTTTCTTCTGACCGAACCAAGGGTATACAGCTAGGAACCTTTTTTGATCTGGAGTGAATGAGTCCCAGCCTGCCAAGGACTCAAGATCTACTTGATCCATTGCGTCTATACGTTGAGTGAAGTCCTGAACTGCTAATGCAGGATGCTTGGGTCTGCTACTCGTCATCTCGTCACACCGCCCCTCAATCAGTCTCAAAAGTGTATACCACTTTCGGTGTTTTGGAGACTATAGAGAACAGTTATAAGACGTAGTAATATGTCGGCATATATAAGAGCAATGACTTTTATGCAGAGCGCTTCAGAAACATCGCAGATGTGCAGTCAGGCTTTTGGAAAGTTGTTGAGCCTAGGTCATTAGGAGACGATATGAAATATATTTCGATTGCGGTACTTTCCATTTTTGCAGGTATTATGATTGCTTGCGGAAGCGGTGGAGTTCAATTTGCAGGCGCGCAAGATGTTGTCGACGCGTTTGACGAATTTGATTTGCAACTTTGTACGGTTAAGATAGCTCAAATGATCGGGGCAAACTCGGGGCTTGGTTGCGAAGTCGAGGGGGGTTCGGTTGAGGTCTATACGTTCGCTGGAAACGCGAAGGCTGGTTGCAATAACAATGAATATTGTAAAATCCTGGGCACTAGCGATGAATTCCGTTTAGCGAACATCCATAATGTCTATTCAGGGAACGTAATGTTGATCGTAAGCGGCGGAGTCGATCTTGGTAATGCACTGATCGCAGACCTTCAAGAATAAATCTGAAGAAGACTTAGTGTGCCGAGCATGGCCGCTTTTGGCCTCGGATGGTACTTGAGTGACAATTTAACCAGAGATGAGAAGCGGAGAAAAGAACGAGAATTAGATACTGAATGGCAACGTGCTATTGATAGGTCAAATAAATCTCATGTTAAGAAGTCCGATACAAAGCCCTCAGATGAGGATACAGCCTATCAACGGTTACAGGACTACTACTTGGGTAAGGATATTTAATCTAAGTCCTATAAGGTATTACATGCACGTACGTTATAGCTTGGAGATTTGCTCGTTTGTGCCAATCTAAATGTCGTGGTATATGTAAGCCATTCCAAAAAAGGACTATAGGAGGCTCGGTATGATGAATAACGATATGCAACCCTATTCCGCTAGGGGAATGTTGGCTCTTATTGCTTTGCTACTCGGTGCCCTTGTTGTCATTGAACTGCTTGAATTTTTGAATAATCCATACATCTTTCCAGATGGTTGGTAGCCCATATAGAGTATATGGTTGTTAACATTGTTGGGGGCACGTCATTTGCTACCAAAGTTGTGTCCCCCTATATTTGTCGTGGTAAAAGGCTCACGCCCATCCCCCAAGAAACCCCAGTTCCTACCCCTCGGTTGTGCTATTTCAAGATACTTTTTCTAGCTAAGTAGGTATTCCTCAAAAAAGGAGGAATTCCAGAAAAAGGCATGCTTGGATAATATAAATTTATATTAAGCGTTTCCCCCTAGTCCCAATCCTCTGGTAGTTGTAATATGTCGGCAGCTGACTCTTGGAGAGCATTATGATTACCGCTAAAAGATTGGTGTTATTACTTCTTACAGCCATAGTTATAGCTTCTGTTGGTTGTGGGTCATCAGACTTTAACCCATCCTCCTTCAAAAAATCTACCAAAGTACCCACTCCTGTGCCTAGGCCTACGCACGTCACTACGCCCAGACCTACAAATACCCCTACCCCATACACGTATCAAACTATGATATCGACAATAGGGACATGGGACAGTGGACCTCATAGAATAACAACAGACAATTCTGGCAATATCTATGTTTGTGACGGTGGAAGCCGTATACAATTATTTGATCCTCAAGGTAATTATGTCAGCGATTGGGGCACGGCGGGCAGGGCAAATAGAGAAGAAAAAGTAGGTGTATTCTGCGAGGACTCCCGAGGTAGGTCAGTTTCAGGAAACAACCCCGAAGGTAAAGTCGGAGATATAGCAGTAGACAGTTTTGGCAATGTTTATATATCTAAAGATTCTTGGAGGGCCATACTGAAATTTGATCCCCAAGGAAACTATTTGTTTTCTTGGGAGGGGCGTGCACGACAAGGCTTGGGTTTAGATGGTGAATACTACTCGGGTGATTATGATGATTATCGTTTTATAGAGGGCATTGCGGTAGATAACTCTGACAGGATATATGTTGCTGATCGTGAGTTCAGAGTGTTCATTCATGATATCGCAACTGCTACGGATGAGAGTGGAGGCAAAACTCTTCATGTATGGAGCGGTCCCATATGCTGCGATCCTACAGAAAGTTCATTATTGTTTAACCCGACAGATGTAGCTGTCGACCAATATGGGAATGTATATGTGGCTGATGATTATGTCAATCGTATACAAAAATTCGACTCTCAAGGAAACTTCTTACTTTCATGGGGCAACCCGGGAGGTGTGGCGAGTGGAGAGAACGTTGATGGTGAATTTGCAGAGCCAAACTCGATTGCTTTGGATAAATTTGGAAATGTTTACGTTGCTGACTACAGAATGGGGCGTATACAAAAATTCGACTCTCAAGGAAACTTCCTAGCTAAATGGGGGCAACTTGAACCGTTCGATAATTATAGCGACGACACAATAGCGATGCGACCAATAGGCCTTGTCGTTGACAAGTCTGGACAATATATTTACGTGATCGACCATCAGACAAATACCCTGCAAAAATATCCATCTGGAAACTAACATTTCACAGACTAATTATCGCCCGTGACACTACCTAACACATATGAAGGGGTGGCTACGTCCAACGGGATGGTAATATACTCCTGATACAGAGTGCGAGTTAGACTCAGGAGGATTGGCAAATGACTACTGGGATGTTCATATTGCGCCCAGACGGGTCTTTGGCTCCAATGCATAATCGAGAATATGACTCAGAAGCTCTTCTGCAATCATGGATATCAGATCATCCAGAGTTGTTAGCTGGCGACCAAATTTCCCCTGACGATCCAAGAAAATGGCTACTCATTAAACGTGAAGCAGGAATACCCGATCAAGACAATGCAGGTAACAGATGGTCAGTAGATCATCTGTTTATAGATCAAGACGGGATTCCTACACTTGTCGAGGTCAAGAGAAGCTCTGATACTCGTATCAGGCGGGAAGTAGTTGGTCAAATGATGGATTACGCGGCTAACGCAATAAGTCACTGGCCCATCGATGTTATCAGAACAATGTTCACAGAGCGGTGTCATATTGACGGTGTAGACGCAAACGAAGAAATCCATAATAAGCTGGGCGATGATATAGATCCGGATGATTTATGGATCAAGGTAAACAATAATCTGGAGGATGGATCTGTACGGTTATTATTTGTATCTGATCAGATTCCTAGTGAATTGCTGGCAATAGTGGAATTCTTGAATAAACAGATGGACCGGACTCAAGTGTTAGCGATTGAGATACACCAGTTTACCGAAGCCACTGACGATGGTCTTGTGACCCTGGCTCCCAGAGTTCTCGGACAAAGTATTGAATCTCAACAGAAGAAACGCGCTATTCCTTCCGCTGGGCGCCTGTGGGACGAGCAGTCTTTCTTTGAAGCAGCCAGCCAGCGCTTATCTAACGATGAAGTATTAGTATTACGTAAAATATATGATTGGTCGATTAGCAATCTGCACCGGATGGAATTTGGCAAGGGAAAATTGGAAGGAGCTTTTGCTTCTGCTTATGAGAGCTCAAACGGTGTAGCTTGGCCTTTGTGGGCTTATACATATGGAAGTATCGAGTTCCAGTTCCAACATATGACAGGGCAAATGGTGTTTTCTGAGATGACGAAACGTCGGGAGTTTTTAGAAAGACTTGTTGAGATCGATAATTTTAATGTCCCAGTCTCAGAAGAAACGCTACGTAGAAGACCGAGTGTACGGGCATTGGACTTGGTAGACCCCAAAGAATTGGACAAATTATTTGCTGCGCTTGACTGGTTTGTTGAACAGTTAAAGAATGCCTGATTGGCTTAGCTGACTACTTTCCTGTCACATATATCAAAAAACCGGCATGGCCTGCATTTATAGCCTTTATCTGAGGCTTTGGATTCGATATCTCCATTTAATATCCCGTGAATGCGATCGACAAGTTTGATCACCCTGTTGTGGGTTCTAGTATCAAAAGACTGGGACCACACAATACGGTCTGTTCCTCTCTCCCTTACAGCGGCTGTGATTTTACGGTTATCACCATCAGACAGCATGTTCTTAAGGGCGATACAGTATCCAAACACCTGGTTTTTGGATGAAGGATAAACCTTTCCTGATCTTCCTACAGGTTTATCATCTATCACCACAAATTCATCGGGTTTCATGACCAACTCATCAATGTATCCGCATATTTGTAGATGAGAATCTTGAACGTATATCTCGCGAGTAGATATTGGTTTTTCTTTAGAAGCCTCTATAGCTTCGGGAAACGTGAGATCCAAGGTAGCTTCAGCTGCAAATTCCTCTTCCAAACGTGAATGTTCTTCACTTCCCTCAATCATTTCCGGAGTGTCGTCTGTAGTCACGCCCTGAACTTGTTCAAGATGAATCTGGTATTCACAGTAGTCCTGGGCATAAAGCCATGATATATACACAAATCGTGGTCGGTCTGTGCTCCAATGGTCGGTATGATGGACATGGGCTTTCATGAGAGCCAATATACACTAATATTCAAGTAGTTATCTCATCTGGAAAACATGTAATATGTCCGCAATGAGAGTTATATCTTGGAACATAGCAGGGTGGACAAGAAGATCCCCTGGGCAGGCTGAAAGTCTGAAAGCACATAATCCTGATATTGTTGGCCTTCAGGAAGTTACAGATGCTTCGTGGAATGTTCTGAGGGAAGAGTTAATATCTGCTGGCCTGATATATTCCGTTTATTCCCGAGAGATTATTGCAGAGTGTAGCAAAAAGAAAGCCGTAGCCGTTTTCTCTAGATGGCCATTAACCATATTGGAGGAATTTCTAGATGTTCCTTATCCAGAACTGACGTTGTCTATGTTAATTCATACTCCATGTGGAGATATCCAGTTCCATTGTGTACATATACCTAATGGAAGTTCGCATGGCTGGGAGAAAATAGACTCATTTGAAGCGGTATATTCAAAACTGGCCCAATCGTCAAAACTCCCAAGAATATTGTGCGGAGACTTTAATTCACCGAAAGAAGAACTTGATAATGGAGACATAATACCTTGGAGTCGGCCAAGTCCTCGAT
>Ga0315338_1004286_pt1 | contig 11462 bp, 9 predicted proteins | sample ASW8metaG_FD_204518 | JGI IMG/M metagenome (GOLD analysis project Ga0315338, IMG submission 204518) | Ammonia-oxidizing marine archaeal communities from Monterey Bay, California, United States - ASW #8 | ecosystem: Environmental > Aquatic > Marine > Coastal | place: USA: California | collected...
TTGTCCAAGCCCCAATTGTCTCAAAGATGGTCAAAGCATCCCACTCGTATGAGCAATCTGGGCATGCTGCGTGAAACTCCCAAGGCATTGCACCACCTGAGCTGTAATACGGGATTCCAGTCGAAACACTAACAACAAGGCTGATGCCATGCGACACCTTGTCACAAACCATGCCGCGATTGGGTAATCTCAGAAGACTGGCCCAACGCCAGAAAAATTATCCGCCACTTCACAACAAAAGGCAAGAGTATCCTCCCCCACACCTACTCCAATAGCCGCAATGCTAAGCATCGCCAGAAACCAACAAAAAAATCCCCTCCGCGATCTCTGCGCCCTCCGCGGTGAATCTTCCCCGTCAACCCCACAAAATTAGCCACCCCTAGCAAAAGCCGAAAGTAGTAATCAGAAAGCCGATAAACCCAAGCAAATCACACTCCCCTTTCCGCTTTTAAAAATTATTTTCTTGTAGAAATTGTGCCACACCATCTGAGAGAATACCAAAGAGGGTAGCCCAGGTTGGCCGTCCAGGCCTACCTGGGTTGCGCCAGCAACAAGAAGCACCGAGGCAAACTTCAAATGACCAAAACAGTCACTGAGCCATGAAAATTTTCAACAACACAAAACCAGCGTCTAGCAACCATTATGCAACACCACCCACATATAAAAACGCAAAACTCCTCCATTTTTGCGTCACTTAATTCCATTAAACACTTGTATACCAGCACAAAAAAATATCGCACGACGCAAAACCCAAGAGTTTTGCAATAAAAAATCACCTCTGCAAAACTGTTCCGATTGACGCAAAACTTCTCCAACCCCATAGCCCGACCATCCTGGCCGGAGCCAATAAAAACCTCGAATATCAGCCCTTTCACCTGGTGTGGCCAAATCCGCCACCTACCAACAACCACATCAAGCATCTAAAATCATAAACCAAACATTCACCCGTCGGAAAAACCGTTATGCCCACCCCCGAAGAATCACCTGAGGAGACTCCCGCCGAATCTCCGCCGCCCAAAACTCAGGTCGAGTTCTTCCACCGCGCGGGCGAAAAAGTTCGTTCCAAGTTTCCACAAACCCCGGGCATCTATCTCTTCCAAGATCAAGCCGGTCGGGTGATCTACATCGGCAAAGCCAAAAACCTCCGTGCCCGCGCCGGCAGCTACTTCCTCAAAGCCGCCGCCGAAGACCAACGCACCACCCGCCTGGTCCGCGAAGCCTACGACATCGACTACATCGACGCCGAAAGCGAAGTCGACGCCCTGCTGATGGAATCGCGTCTGATCAAAGATACCCAACCCAAATACAATCGCGATCTCCGCGACGACAAAAGCTTTCCTTATCTACAAATCACCACGCACGAAGATTTCCCCCGCATCGAAATCACCCGCGAACCTCGCTCCAGCGGCGTAAAACTCTACGGACCCTTCACCTCGATCAGCAGCCTCCGCGGCGCACTGCAAGTATTGCAGCGAGTCTTCCAATTCCGCACCTGCTCGCTCGATATCAGCGAAGATGATGAACGTTGGCGCTGGTTTCGTCCTTGTCTGTTGGCCTCGATCAAGCAATGCACGGCCCCCTGCAACCTGCGAATTTCCAAAGAAGATTACCGCCGCGATATCGCCCGTCTTAAAAAATTTCTCGAAGGCAAACGCAAACCGCTTCTCAAAGAGATGCGTGCCGAAATGCAAGAAGCCGCCACAAAACTCCGCTACGAACAAGCCGCCCGCCTACGCGACGAAATTCACATGCTCGAATCGCTCAACGAACGGGGCGACCTCGAAAAGCACGAACAGCCTGAAGTCTTTTACATGGACCCCAAAAAAGGCTTAGGCGGCTTGCAGAAAGTGCTAAAACTCAAAAAGGCGCCACGCACAATCGAAGGCATGGACATCGCCCACCTCGGCGGCGACGAAACGGTCGCCAGCCTCGTCCAGTTTATTGATGGCCTCCCCTTCAAGCCCGGTTACCGCCGTTATCGCATCCGCGAAGTCGAGGGAATCGACGACTACGCCAGCATGCAAGAAGTCGTCGCCCGCCGCTTTGCCGGCCTTCGAGACGAAGGCGACATGCACCCCGACATTCTCTTGATCGATGGCGGCAAAGGGCAACTCAATAGCGTCGTCAAAGCGTTCCAGGCCCTCTCTATCGAACCGCCCCTAATACTCTCGCTTGCCAAACGCGAAGAGCTCATCTACGTCAACGGCCGCGACGAACCGCTCCGCCTCAGCCGACACGCCTTCGCACTGCGATTACTGCAATACGTCCGCGACGAAGCCCACCGCTTCGCCCAACACTATCACCACATTCTCAGAAGAAAGAAAACCCTCGGCGAATAAGCACACAACCAAACTAGCCCGCAGCGCAAGCAAAGGATCACAATTATTCGAAAACATTCGCGTGAATTCGCGGGCAACAAAAACGCCTGAAAAGATATTAAGCCGCTATCCGCGTAAACTTACCGGCCGATCGATCCCCAGCCTCGCTCCAACGCCGCAAAGCGATTGCAGCCAGATGACCGCCAAAGGCAATCGAAAGTTTCAAAGCATGCTCGAATTGTTCCTGCCGCCCCACAAAAGGAATGCAGTCTAGATCGCATTCCGGATCCGGGTCGGTCAAGTTAACAGTCGGCGGTGCAAAACCATCGCGTAAAGCCAAGATAGAAATAGCCAATTCAACAGCACCAGCAGCATTCACCAGGTGCCCAAGAATTGCCTTGGTTGAACTCATGCAAACCGAGTCCGCCGCCTGACCAAACGACTCGCGAATACCACGGGTCTCCATCACATCGTTCTGCAGCGTGCCTGTTCCATGGGCATTGATATACGCAATATCAGCAGGAACAAGCTTGGAGGTCCGAAGCGTATCACGAATAAGACGACTCAGAGCAGCACTGTCCACATTCAGATCGGTAATATGATGAGCATCACAACACAGCCTGCCACCAACAATTTCAGCATAAATCGGAGCTCGCCGGTCAACGGCATGGCTCAGCCGCTCTAGCACCAACATGGCTGCGCCTTCACCCATCACAAACCCATTACGATTGACATCGAACGGCCGACATGCCTGTTTGGGATCTTCGTGATTGGCCAGCACACGCATATTTTTAAAACCAGAAGCCAACAGAGGATGAATCGTTTGCACAGCTCCCGTCAGCGCCATGTCACATTGATTGTCTTGGATCGCACGCACCGCTTGCAGAGTCGAGATTGCACCTGTCGAGCAAGCTGTGGAGTTACATAGCCGAGGACCATGAAGTCGAAATTCCTCAGCGAGATTGCAACAAAGTGCATTCGGAAGCCATTCTCCATTTGTAGACCAGAATGGCGAAGCATGAGTAAAGTCTGTGCCAGTCCTTAGTGCATGTAATCGTGGGGTATCACCCATCGTGGCAGAAATCGAACACCCAAACCTACCAGGCTGAATGGCATAGTGAGAAACCTGACTATCCTCAATGGCTTCAGAAGCCGCCCTCATTGCCAGTGGTAGGCTGCGAAGTTCGTGACTGCCAATGGCAGGATCATCAACCGTAGCAGCCAGCATCGTACCATCATTGAGCCCCGCCACACCCGACAGGCGACTCACACCACTACGACCTTCACGCACTGCCGACCACGTCGATTCCCGATCGTTACCAATAGCGGTAACCAGACCGATTCCAGTGACTACGACGCGATCGTGCATGGCTGCAGGTTTATTCCGTGGTGCTAAATTGTCAGATTTGCCAACCAATGACGACAGTCAGTGAAAGCGCAAATTTGGGAGGCCTATCAATAGGAGATATGTCAAACCAACGCCACATTGATTGTGGCATTCATCACCCAGCCCTAGGCAATAGCCTGCTAGCAATCCAAGTGAGTTACGCCTGAAAAGGAAAGCCCGAAAAAACTCCCAACCCCAGTTTCCCGGTACTTTTTACCAACTACTTGCGTTTTTTGGGGATGTGGATAAAATCTCATAAAGCGTGGGAATAAGACCCATAAAAAGTAATAAAGAAGTGAATAACGGGGAAATAAGCCAATACGAAACTTAGCCACGGAGGGGTTAATGGACTTAAAGTAGGCCTGCCTACTGTAGAAAAATTGATGGTAGATAGCACACATCTCAAAAGTGAGGACTTGTTTCTCGGGGAATGGGCTCGTTCATTAGACGAACGGTATCGATTCTCGTTGCCGAGTGAATGGGTTGAAGGGTTGTCGGACGACAACGCTCAATGCGTGCTAGCAAAAGAGAGGCCCGGTTGCGTCAGCGTTTGGAATACCCAGCAATGGGGATCCTACTTGGCCGACGGGGTAGACCTAGTTAGTAGCAAGATTCGCAGCGGAAGGTTAGCTGGTCGATTGGATCAGGTTCAGATGCTAGGACGCTTGTTATCAACTCGTCACCGAACGGTGCCAATTGCCGGAAGAGGTCGTATCGCTATTCCCGATAGCTTTCGCGAATTCCTCGAAGTAGAACCAGGAGAAAACTTAATGGTGGTCGGAGCGGCCGTCTGCATCGAACTCTGGCACCCACAACGCTGGAGTGAGCACATCGGCCAACACATGCCAGAATTCCGCCAACTTTTCGACCAATTAGCTGATTAAGAAAGAGTTAACAGAAGAGCACAAACGTCCAAACAGAACTACGCCGCCATGCCCGGTCGGCACGATAGCCTATTTTGACCCGTCCGTTGTCACCCGGATAGGGATGCAAGTCGCTAATGGAATGGCTATGGGGCCATGGAAAGCCCACAACATCGTCGACTGGGCATGGCGATTATTAGAAGCCTAGTCGTATTACGATTTAAGTTGAGCATCTTCTGCCACAATCAGCAGCTCTATTTTTCCTCGGGACCAGCAGTCTCTTGGGATGTCACGTAGAGCATTTGCAACTGGTACAGCAGATCGGTCATCATTGTCTGCTCGCCCTCGTTAAGATTCCCTTTGGTCTTCTCTTCGAGCATTTGCAGCATATCGATGGCGTACTTGGCGTGTTCGGGGCTGTGAATAGTTTCTTGCGTAACCGGATTCGGGAATTGCCCCATCGCGACCATTGCTTCGGTGGCAAAGGTCGTAAGCAACATCTCAAACGAAGCCGGCGGCATCTGCCCCGCCTGCGGCGACTCATAAGCAGGAGTCTTTTCCGCATTTTCCGCTAACGTTTCCTTCTCCGCCTCAACTTGGCTCTTCCAGTCCTCGTCGATAATAATTTTTTTTTCGTCGCTCATTTCATATCCTGCCAGGTAATGGTGAATTCTTGTTATTAACTATGAGTAACTCTCGGGCAACAAACAAGCCGGAAGCAAATCAGCGAGGACTTGGTGCTTCGGGCTCTTCCGCAGGCGCACTAGCCGGGCTCTTCGTTGACGACTTGTCTGAGTGATATTCTACAGCTGCACTGATAAAGCCCGCGAATAGCGGATGGGCCGCAGTTGGCTTCGACTTAAATTCAGGGTGGTACTGGACTGCCACAAACCAGCGGTGATCGGGGATTTCAACGATTTCGACCAGCGACCCATCGGGGCTAGTTCCCGAGATTAGCAGGCCATTGGCTGTGAATTGCTGGCGATAAACGTTGTTTACCTCGTACCGGTGGCGATGTCGTTCTGAAATCTCTTCCGCCTCGTAGCACTCCGCCGCTTTACTGTCAGGTGTAAGCTTCGCAGGCTGAGCCCCTAAACGCATGGTGCCGCCCATGTCGGTTTTGGTCTTTTGGTCGTCCAGCAGGCAAATCACTGGATGGCTCGACTCTTTGTCAAACTCCGTTGAGTGAGCATTCTCCAAATCACAAACATTACGGGCAAATTCGACTACCGCACACTGCAATCCCAGGCAGATGCCGAAGAACGGGATTCCCTTTTCGCGAGCATAACGAACCGCAGCAACCTTTCCCTCGATGCCACGCTCGCCGAAGCCGCCGGGGATTAAGATCCCGTCGTAGCCTGCCAGCAGACGCTCGGGGCCTTCCGATTCCACTTCCTCGCTACGAATCCGTGCGAGACGTATCTGTGCCCCGTTGGCCATGCCAGCATGATCGAGCGATTCGTAAATTGATTTGTAAGCATCGCGATGCTCTGCGTATTTACCCACGACCGCGATGCTGATCTCATGACTCGGATTGCGCAAACCTTGTAGCAAATCTCGCCACACACTCAAGTCAGGTTCTGGGGTCTGCAATCCTAGCTTTTCGCAAATCAAACCATCCAGCCGATTTTCAAGCAAGCTCAGCGGCACTTCGTAGATCGAAAAATCTTTATCACGCTCTTCAATCACTGCTTCGAGCTCGATATTGCAGAACAGTGCGATCTTCTCGCGGTCTTCGCGGCTAATGGGTTGTTCGGTTCGGCAGACAAGGATATCAGGCTGAATACCAATCGCCCGCATTTGGCCGACGGAGTGTTGCGTTGGCTTGGTTTTCAATTCCCGAGCCGCTTTTAAATAAGGCACCAGCGTCAAATGCAAGTACAGGCAATTCTCTTTGCCCACGTCGAGGGCAAACTGTCGGATCGCTTCTAGAAATGGCAGGCTTTCGATATCTCCGATCGTGCCGCCGATCTCTGTCAGCACGACGTCGACGTCTTCGTCGCCCGCGTCGGCTACTTTGTGGATTACCGATTTGATTTCGTTCGTGATGTGCGGAATGACCTGCACCGTCTTGCCGAGAAATTCTCCCCGTCGCTCTTTATTGATCACCGACTGGTAAATCTGACCGGTCGTGTAATTAGAATCTCGCGTGAGCACCGAGTTGGTAAATCGCTCGTAGTGCCCCAGGTCGAGGTCGGTCTCGCTACCGTCGTCGAGTACGTAGACTTCGCCGTGCTGGTAGGGGCTCATCGTGCCGGGATCGACATTGATATAGGGGTCGAGCTTCTGCATGCGGACTTTCAGTCCTCGACGTTCAAGCAGCATACCGACCGACGCACTGGTCAGCCCTTTTCCCAAAGAGCTAACGACGCCACCGGTAACAAAGACGTGTTTGGCCATAGATATGCGTACCTTCCTGGCAGATTCGCGGGATTGTTTTGTGGAGGGCAGCCAAGGCTGCCCAATCCTCCATTCTAACGCGCCGTGGCCGTTTGTTGGAGGGTCTGTTTTTTCCGGAAGAGTTTGCACATTTTTCTACTCAGGAAAGCTTGAGGAGGGCTACGGCCAGGGCAAAGTGTTAGTAGGTGCGAGAGTTACGATTACGCAAATTGAGGGAAATTTGAATAGGATCTCTTTGCTGTGGCGCTGGATTAAGGAAAAACTGCACGAAGCCGTAGCTCTCGCATGGTAGAGTAATATTGTGTTGGAACTTGTCGAAAACATCATCGAGATACTCCTCAGCGGGGCTGTCTATGCCGTCGCTCTGGTTATCTCTCTCTGGACAGCAGGGGCGATTTTTTACGACCTCGGCGGCGGCAAGATGCTCGGTTGGGTGCTGATGATCGCTTGGCTGACGGCTGTTGTCGCGGCCTTTGCCTGCTTGCAGGCGTTATGGCAGCCGTTCTTGCTGCTGCTGATCGTGTTCGGTTTTTTTATCTCCTGGTGGCGTTCGCAAAAACCCTCGCACCACCGCAACTGGAATCCCAATTTTGCGGTCCTCCCTCGTATAGCTATCGAGGGCGACAGCGTTACCGTTCAAAACGTCCGGAATACTGAATACCGGACACTTGAAGACTTCAGCCCACGATACGAAACCCGCCAGTACCGGCTCTCCAGGCTCGTTGGTATTGATGCGATCGTTGTTTACTGGGGTTCTGCTTGGATCAGTCATCCGATGTTGATTTTTGACTTTGGAGAGGATGGCCGAATCTGCTTCTCGATCGAAGTCCGGTACCGTCAGGGCCAGAAGTATGGTTTCTTGCGTAGTCTCTATCGCCAGCAGGAAATTGTCTATTTGATCAGCGACGAACGGGATGCGATTCTCAAGCGTTCAAAATATTCGAAAAACCACGACGTCTACTTGTATCGTCTTAAGGCCGCTCCTGAGGAAATACAGCGTGTTTTCCTTGAATATGTTGTTAGCACGAATGATTTAGCTGACAGCCCTCGTTGGTATAATGGACTCACCACGAATTGCACGACCAGCATTTACCGGCAGCGGGCGGATCAGGTGGAGTGGGATTGGCGTTGGTTGTTCAATGGCAGACTCGATCAGATGATTTACGAACATGGTCGACTCAATGCAGAGCTGCCTTTTGAAGAACTGAGACAGAAAAGTTGGGTGAACGACATTGCAAATAATGCTGATGCCGAAGATTTCGGCGACCAGATTCGTCGAGAGTTGTCGGCATATGTTTAGGAGGATTACCTTTGAGTAGTGAGAAATTCCACTTCCTGAAGATGCATGAATGTTCGGACGGTCTTGAAGAGGATGCCCTGCAAGAGATCGCCGATCATGCTGAGTTGGTTCGCTTTGAGCCTGGTGACGTCATTCATGCTGCTGAGGATGTCTTAGAATCGGTCTATCTGATTGTGCAAGGTCGCGTGAAAGCAACGGCTTATAATCTGCATGGACGGGAGATCATGCAGCGTATCTTTTCCCGCGGCAATCAATTCGGGGGCTTGGCGGCAGCTTTGGGCGAGGCGTTGCCTTTGGTGGTTGCTTCTCATGGTCACTCGGCATTGTTGCGATTCGATTACCAGACGGCTTTGCAGCTGACGCTTAAGCACGAACAGTTCCGCAAGAATATGTCGCGGATCGTCGCGAAGGATGCCAAGGAAATCGTCTTTGGTAATAAAGAACGAAAAAAACCGACACTGCTGGCTGTGTTTCATCAGTCCTCGGCAACTCGAGAGCTTACTTATCGTTTGATCAAACGGCTGGCGGAACTCGGTGAAAAGCCGTGCCTGCTTAGTGATCATCCCAATCCGACAATGGTGGAGGGTGTTCGTCACCGGTCGCTTATTGAAAACGGGCAACCCATTGCCGTTGATGAAATTCGCCAACAAGCTCTGGAGTGGTCTGACTCGAAGCGGGTGTTCATTGACCTCGATGCGGCGAATAATGTTTTTAAACCTACGGAGATACTAAAAGCATGCGAGCAGATCTATTGGTGTGTAAAGCCGAGTCAGTGGGGGCAAGTTTCTAGCAAGCTTGCTGACTTGGAAAAAAAGGCTCCTGTGTGGCGTGAAAAAATTGGCATAGTCTGGTTTCTCACAGACGACGACGATCAAGTTCCAGCGGTGCCTGAGCTGCGCGAACTTGCGATGGAGGACTACAAGGTTTCTTTTCGCAATCGGAAACCTAACGAGAGCGGACTGCTCGCGAATGGTTTTCGTCGGTTGATTCATCATTTGCGGGGCATTCGCGTCGGTGTGGCTTTGGGTGGCGGGGCAGCAAGGGGGATGGCACATCTGGGGGTGCTTAAAGCCCTTGAAGAAAGTGGCATTGTCATTGATCGGCTGGCAGGCACAAGCGCTGGTGCGATGACAGGTGCTCTGTACAGTGCAGGAATCGACCCGACGTACCTTAGCAATAGTTTTGTAAAAGATCTTAAGCCCTCGCTGCCTTTTCAAATTATGCCTCGTAGTGGTCAATGGTATCTCCTTTACAAATACAGGATGGGGCAATTTGACCCCATGCTGCGAAGGTATCTGAATGATTTAAGTTTAGAGCAACTAACTTTGCCGATGCAATCAGTGACGGTTGATTTGGTGACGGGTGAACCCGTAGTGCGATCTACGGGTGATGCGGTGGATGCGATTCTTGAAAGTATCAATTTACCGGTGCTCTCCTCGCCGATTTGTCGAGCGGGGCGGGTACTTGTTGACGGGGGGTTGGTGAATAATGTGCCTGCAGATCTGCTCGTTGAGGAAGGTTGTAATTTTATTATTGCTGTTAGTGTTACTGCAAAACTGGAAAATAAGGTCGGTCGCAATCGTCCGGATACTCCTACAGAAAAAATGAAATCGCCTTCGACGTTGCAGACGATTTTGCGTAGTTATATTGTGCAAAGCATGAATATGAATTCGATCGGCGTGCAACCGGCTGATGTTGTAGTTGAGCCCGACGTGACTGCGTTTGAACTGACCGACTTTCAGCTGACGAACGAACTGGCTGCGATTGGTGAGCAGGCAACGCTGGACGTGATTCCTCAAATTAAAGGTCTGCTGGCGAAGCTGGATGGGAATCTTTATGGCGGCTGATCTGACCGATGGTGGACAGAAATAATCGTTTAGCGCTGGAGGGGTTGGTTTTGTGGGGTGCGTTTTGGCAGGAAGTTGGGGAAACGCAACGATGAGGACAAAAGGGCGTGTTTGGGGCTAGGAAATAAGGGCTGGGGGTTTGGGTTTTGTCTTTTGGGGTTGCTAGTTGCTGAGAGCTAGGCGCAGGTTTCGTGTTGTTTGATTTGTTCATGGATTTTTGCTGTTTGATTGTTTGTGGTTTGTCAGGATGCTTCTTGTTGCTGGCGCAACCCAGGTAGGCCTGGACGGCCAACCTGTGTTACCCATGTTGCCATTCTCTCAGATGTCGTGGCTCAATTACTACAAGAAAATTTTTCAAAAGCGGAAATTGGAAAGCCGAAAGCGGAGAACTGCAATCCATGGTAAATCGGCTTTCCACTTTCGGCTTTTGATTAGGGGTGGCTAATTTTGTGGGGTTGACGGGGGGATTAACCGCGGGGGGGCGCAGAGAGCGCGGAGTTTTTTTGTGTGTTTCCGGCGATGTGTAGCATCGCGGCTTCCAAAGAAGGCCGAGAAGTTCTTTGGCGGAATTGTGGGTGATATGCTTAGTTAGACGCCGGCGTAGGTGCGGATGCTGGTTTCTATTTGGTCGAGTCTTTGGTTGAGTTTGTCTTTGGCGAGGTCGAGGTTGGCGAGTTGCTCGGGGGCTTCGTAGGTGAACATGTAGAGTTTGATTTTGGGTTCGGTGCCACTGGGGCGGATGGCTACGTAGTTACCGGGTTCGGCAAGGTCGAGAATGACGATGTCGCCGCAGGGGCCTGTGAGCGGTTGGGTGGTGCCGTCGGGCTGGGTAATAGTTTGCGAGAGGTAGTCGCGGGATTGGGTGACACTGATGTTGGCTAATTCAGTGGGAGGGGCATCGCGGAACTGTTGCATAAGTTCTTTCATACGGGACATGCCTTCGCTGCCGGGCATCTGTACCGAGACGGTGCGTTCGACGTGGACGCCGTGTTGCCAGGAGAGCGAATCGAGTTTTTCGTGGAGTGTTTGGCCTTCGGATTTGAGTTTGGCGGCCAGTTCGCAGAGCAGCAGGGCGGCTACTGCGCCGTCTTTGTCGCGGACGTGTGTGCCGGCCAGGTAGCCGTGAGATTCTTCAGTGCCAAATAGAAAGTTGTCGGGGCCTTCGGCGTCAATGACTCCGGCGATCCATTTGAAGCCGACCAGCAGATTGTCGAATGTGCGGACTCCGTAGCTGTCGGCGATACGGCGGCTGAGTTGGGTGGTAACAAGTGTGGTGACGATGTATTGGTCGGGCGTGAGTCGGCCTTTGGATTCTAAGACGTAGTCGGTTAGCAGGGCACCGATTTG
>Ga0315338_1004287_pt1 | contig 11461 bp, 10 predicted proteins | sample ASW8metaG_FD_204518 | JGI IMG/M metagenome (GOLD analysis project Ga0315338, IMG submission 204518) | Ammonia-oxidizing marine archaeal communities from Monterey Bay, California, United States - ASW #8 | ecosystem: Environmental > Aquatic > Marine > Coastal | place: USA: California | collected...
TAGTTGTATTCACTGTTCCAAAATCACGAATCCATATGTCTGCAACGTTAGATGTCACCAATACCTCATCTGGTACTCTACCTTCAAAATATCCGATAGTTGCTTTATCTGCTAAAAGAATCACATCATCTTTTCCATACATAGCATTTACTGCCATTACATCATAATCGATGACCTCTTGAAATACTTCTTTGTAATATTTTTCGTGTATAGATGGTGCAACCATTACAATCAATGGGTTGGAATTTTCTGTAATTGGTTCAGATAGATTTTCAGAGTGATCCATATCATTTTGTGGCAGCATTATGCCAAAAATTACTGTGATTGATATTCCGACTACCACCAATCCAATTATACGGGTATAATCTAATTTCATCTAATTCAGAAATTAACACCTGAAATATATTTTCATAATTCGTGTCTAAACTAGAAAACTATTTTGAAAGCGGATCCTCAATTTTCGGAAGAGTCAGTAGTGGATCCGAAGGGATTTGAACCCTTGACCCCCGCAGTGTGAGTGCGGTATCCAAACCAAGCTAGACGACGGATCCAAATTTAATTTGAAATCACATTATTTAGGCGTTAGACAGATTGCAAAAGATATACTAACTGTAGATGCCGAATAATGCTATGGGTAATGATTGTGAACACTTTGGAGACGCCAAGGAAGGTACATCACCAAACACAAAAGGTTGCGAAGAATGCGAGAAAGAAAAAACGCCATGGGTGGCAATCCGTATGTGCCTTACGTGTGGTCATGTAGGCTGCTGTGATTCATCCATTGGAAGACATGCAACAAAACACCACGAAGAAACTGGACATCCGGTAATGGTCGCGCTTCCAACAAAGTCATGGCGCTGGTGCTATGTTCACAAGGATTACTACTAGGATTTATCATGAAAGACAACGGTAAATGGAACTTGGATGATCTGGTAAAAAATCCCTCGATGCAAACGTTTGATAGAAAAATCAGGGAGATTGAAAAAGATGCAGCATTATTTGCAAAGCAAAAAAAAACACTAAAGCCATCAATACAATCATCAAAATTTCTCAAGATGCTCCATCAGATTGAACGGATATCTGAAAAATCAAGCCATATAGGTGGATATGCGTCTCTAAAATACTCGGAGGATACGCAATCTGACGAGGCAACAGCATTACTAACAAAAATTTCTCAGTTTGGCTCAAAGATTGAAAATCAGATATTATTTTTTGACCTGTGGTGGAAAAAACAGGTTGATGAGAAAAATGCAAAACGTCTCATGAAATCGACAGGTGAACTGTCAGACTACCTGAGATACAAGCGCCTTATGTCAAAGTATTCGCTCACCGAGCCGGAGGAGAAAATTATCAACACGCTGGATGTAACTGGAGTATCTGCACTTGTCAAACTATATGACAAGATTACAAACGCGTTTAGCTATACGATTAACGTTAATGGCAAGAAAAAAACAATGGGACGAGAGGAACTTACGACATATGTACGTAGTAAAAATGCAAAGACACGAGAAACAGCTTACAAGGCATTACTAGCAAAATACCACCAGAACAAGGGCGTTGTTGGAGAAATTTATCAAAATATCGTTCTGAACTGGAAAAATGAAGGAATTGGAATGAGAAAATTTTCGTCACCAATATCAATCCAAAACATTGGTAATGACATTGATGATAAAACCATAGAATCGTTATTGGAGGTTTGTAAGAAAAACGCTCCAGTGTTTCAAAAATATTTTTCAACTAAGGCAGGTATGGTGGGAATGAAAAAACTAAGAAGGTATGATCTATATGCACCAACAAAAAGTAGAGCAAAAGAAAAGAACTACTCATATGAGAGTGCGATAAAACTTGTTCTTGACTCACTTGCAAAATTCAGCCCAAAAATGTCTGGATTTGCTGCAAAGGTTTTCAATGAAAATCACGTAGACCACTCCATTAGGCCAGGTAAAAGAGACGGTGCATTTTGCAGTACCCCGTTACCATACATCACCCCATTTGTTCTCATTAATTACACAGGAAAATCAAGGGATGTTTTCACGCTCGCGCATGAAATAGGTCATGCCGTACACAGTGTTGCTGCATCAGATAAATCAATCCTAGTCTCTGACGCGTCATTGCCTCTCGCAGAGACTGCTTCCACATACTCTGAGCTCTTATTGTATGATAATATCTCAGATAAGATCACTGACGACGAAAAAAAATCAATGCTTGCAGAAAAAATTGACGACTTTTATGCAACTATTTGCCGCCAGTCATTTTTCACAATATTTGAGATGGATGCACATAAGCAGATTGCAAATTCTACAACCGTTGATCAGTTGTCAAAGACATATCTGACAAATCTAAAAACGCAATTCGGAAGTTCGGTTGATGTGTCAGACGACTTTGGTTTAGAATGGAGTTACATTCCACATTTTTACCACAGTCCATTCTATTGCTACTCTTATTCATTTGGAAATCTTCTTTCACTTTCACTCTTTCAGACATACAAAAAGGAAGGCGCGAGTTTTGTTCAAACATATATTGACATTCTTGCTGCTGGTGGATCAAAGAAACCTGAAGTCCTGCTCAAAGAGAATGGATTTGACATCAGCAAGACAAAATTCTGGCAGGATGGATTTGACTACATCAAAAACCAAGTAAACACACTATCAAAATTATAGATAATTAAATGGGGCTGACAGTCAGAGCCATCTGACTGCCAGCTTGTTCCCCAACGGTTTGAATCGATGTCAAATTTTCTGTATTGGGTTGTGATTTAAATGTTATAACTAGAATAGTAAAATTAATAATTTCAACATAATCTCAAAAATTATGTTCAAATCAGTTTTTCTATTATTACTTATTTTCAGTTCAGTTGCCTTCACACCACTTGTTTTTGGCCAAGAACTGAAAAAAGCAACATGGCTAGAAAATGCCTCAGTAATTTATGATCAGAAATATTCTAAAACAGTTATTGCGTCAGTAGCATTTGAGACAATCAACAATAATGAGATAGCAATTCCTGACAGCCTGTTACAAAAGATTGTATCCAAACAGGAGATTCGCAACGTGGTGTTTTCAAACATGGGTGAGTGCGTGATGGGGGTTCCAGCTGATATGCAGTGCATTATGATAAACTTCGACCTACAGCGGCTAAAAGGTGAGGGCGGAATTACCACTGTCCAGAATAATGCAAAAATGATTGGTGACCAACTCATCTCTGAATTGAATCAGTTATTTGGAGTCGATACAAAGTTCCACTCTATATTCATACACGGAGACAGTGAAGGCACAATGTCAGGAACATCAGAATTTACTAGTGCAAGAATGGTGTCTGCCGCATACACTATGCCAAAGCAGGAGACTAGTGTTGTTTTTGATAACCTGTCAGAGAATTTGATAGCACCACAAATTGCAAGTGCTGGAGGATTTTTTGACGTTGCAAGGGAGATGGCAAGCAATCCAGAATCAATTGCATCACTTGTCATTGTTCAAGATGCAAAAACTCCATTGCTACTGCTCAAAGTTTCACATGAATACAGCGGTCAATCGGATGATATATCGATGATTAATCCGCTAGACTTCCTTGGTGTTAACGAGTTAGAACGTTCTAAACACTTTGAGAATATCTTTGTTCCACTAAACTCTGTAGTTCAAGTGGTAATTTTCCCTGAGAGTCCATCTCAAATCAATAGTGTAAAGACAAATGTGCTAACAGAACTGGCAAGCGTAGAAGATGTTTCCAATGCAGGCTGGTTCTTCACATCAACCTCGCCTAATGCAATAGATGCCCGCTTTCTTTTCGGTACAACAAATACAATTTCTGCAGATGAGCTTACCATGAAGTTAGGTCCATGGGACATGCAAAATACAAGTGATTCGTTTTCAGCAGGAGACATTAATGTTGAGACTGGAGACTCTGAAGGGCAGTATGCCATACTGGTTGGAATTATTGTAGCTGCAATTGCTGCTGCTGCATTCTATATGAAAGGATACAAGAAAAAGCACTAGACAATTAAAACAGCTGCGGAGAACACAGTAGTCCATTTTCCATCTTTGTTACCTTTAGCTGTTTGTGTAATGTTTTGTGACTTGTAGATCTTTCCGGATATGTTCCATTGCTGCCTTTTTTCATCCCAGCTCTTATCGATATCGAATGGAATTCCAAGTGATGATGCAAGCATCTGTGCCGCAATGTCTTCTGCATAGTCACCAGATTCCCTTTCATTTTGTCCAAATGCATCATATTCAGAGAGATATCCATACTTGGTTCTATCCTTTGGAATTGCCAGCCCGACTGATGCAGAAATTAGCCTGTGTGGCTCGTTTGTCTGGTTTCTTGAATAGATTGTGAAAAGAATCTGCCCAGGTTTTATTTTCTTAAGCCCTTCTTTTCTTGGAATTAGTTTTGCATTGGGTGGAAAGATGCTTGAAATTAGAACAATATTGGTTCCCGCAATTCCGGCATTCCTTAATGCATACTCAAAGCTGGTGAGCTTATCCTCATGAATGCCTATTCCTTTTGTAAGAAAAACTTCCTTAGCAACTAAGTCAAGCATTGATGAAACAATCTAACTCAATAATTTATACTTTAATTTCATTGAGAGAATCAACGATTTGAGATCCGTGTGATTTTACATCAATATCACGGAAAACTTTTCGGATCACGCCTTGCTTGTCAATAACAAATGTAGAGCGTTTTGCTAGACCAACCATGTTTAGACCAGCATATACCTTACAAACCTTTTTTTCTGTATCACTAAGATGCATGTATGGTATGCTGTATTCGCTAACAAATTTGGACTGGGACTGAATATCATCAACGGAAATTGCAAATACCACAGCGTCAGCAGATTCAATCTGTGGATAAACGGATATGACACTTTTCGCCATATCAAATACCTTTTTTGATGGACAAAAACGCAATTGGTTTTTTGGATAAAAGCACAAAACCACATTTTTCTCGTTTTTGAATGAATCTAGATGCATGATTGTTCCATCATGTGCTGAAAGATCAAAACCCTCAGCAGTGTCTCCTTCGTTTAAAACCATATTATAGTAATGTAGTCGTCATAAAAATACTATTTCAATTTTTGAAATGACAAAGGTTCTTTACTACTTTCCCATTTTTTCTCTTACAAATTTAATAATTTTTTCGTGGTCTGAATCTGTATCTAAACTCAACAAAAGAAGATCAGAATTATTCAGAGGAATGCCGATTTGTTTGATTTTTTCATATTCAGCAAATGCGTATAATGGTTTACCAATTTTATGTGCCAGAGTTTTCCTCGTTTCCCACCTCTGGTGTGCGTAATGTAAGGACATCTTGTATTCTTCTTTATCAACTAGGTACTCTACATTGGTGTTAAATGCACCAGCAAGAAACTTTCCATTGTTCTGTGAGATACCAACAAAGCGGATCTTACTATCAAAATCTAATATTTCTTGGCAGGTTTTTTGAGCAATCTGAGCAACGTAATCCATATAATTCGTTTTAGTTTTTCCTATTTAACTCATGTAGAATATATCTAAGAGCCAATCTTAATGTCATTTGAACAGATTGAACGTAATGTTTCAATTGCAGAAAGCGTCGCAAGTCTACTTGTTTTAGGATTAGTTGCATCTGGTACATTTTCTAGCGTGGTTGTAATTTTTCCAAAACTTCCCTGTGATTCTATATGATGTGTGTTTTTGTTTGTGTCAGGATCTGCCACAACTTTGACAATTGTTTCATGACTGCCTATTCCTGCTAGACTTAGAAGTGCTGACACATTGATATTTTTTGGGAATAGTCTTACTGCCTCACTTGCGGTACCCTCGAAAAGTAACGTTGGCTCTGTGATTTTATCTGCATCAATATTTGAATTCTCAAAAAACTTCGCACCTTTTAACGAGTTAGGATGTTTGGTTGTAGTTATAATTACAGAGTCTAATTCGCTCCTAACAGATTTTATTGCGTCTAAACCAGCAATTGCACCTGATGGCAAGTATACTGTTTTTTTAAATTCCTTACATGCATCAGTGATTATCTCATATACAGATTCGTCTAGCAATGCACCTGCGCTCATTATCATCAAGTCCTTTCTGTTTTGAAGAATACTTAATGCGTTATCACTCACTGCATCCTGTGAAGCTGCTTCTACAACAATGTCTATTGGGTTTGAGGAAAGTAGATGTGCATTATCAACAATAATTGGTTTTTCTTTTAATTTTGTGACTAGTGTATCAGAATTTGCTTTATCAGTGTCATAAATGTGAGTTAGTTTAGCTGGAATTACTCCACTATCTATCGCAATAGCAATCTGTGTACCAATAGCACCACATCCTAACAGTCCAATGCGTTTCAATGTGCTGATCTGCAATTTAGATGATAAATAAACTCTCTTTATCTAAAACGTATCTTTGTAAGCATGGTATGCTAACTAAAGTTTATTCATACGATGGATTGATAGTTGGCAAATGTATAGCTAGTATTATACCCTAATATTCATATTCATGAAAAGTCAAACTTATCATTATGCTTAATAGTGTATTCAAAGATGCAATTCAAAATAAGGATCAAACACTATCCATTCTCAAAGGTCCAAAATTTGATCATATAATACAAAAAGCCAAAGATAATTGGGTTGAACATATACCACAAAAAGAGGATATAATTTCTGCAGGAATTGATAGTAGTTTTAACAGTACAAAATTTCAAGGTGCTGAGCTTTGGGCAGTTACCGCAGTGTCAGTAAAGTCTGATGGTCAGATTCTAGTTGATTTACATGATTTTGGTTTGGATGTAAACCCAGAACTCGCATCACTTGCAAGTAAAATGGAGATAGATGCATGTAATGAAACTGTAGATGAAGCAGACTTGGTATTAATGGATGGATCATTATACTCACAGTTTATGACTAGACAAAAAGAACTCACGAATTCTATAGTTACAGCTATCACTAAGAGAGGAAATGTAATATTTATTTCAAAAACATCTAACACTAGAAAGCAATTCGAAGAGTTTGGTGCCATTGCTGGAGATATTTTCTACTACAACCATGCTACCGTAAAGCCTGGATTTAGTAAAATTTTTGAAGATGCCAATTTTGGAAGCAGTAAAATAATAACATCTGTTTTTGCTAGACTATCAGAATCATTACCATTAATCAAGATAGAGTTATTTGGAACTGGATATTCAAATGGGGATATAAAATCAATTCTGAATAAAATTTACAAAAATAGCATTGCTGGTTATCCATACTCATTGAAATTAGCACACAACAATTGTAAGATTTCTGGTAAAGATTTGAGCAAACTTGCTAGTATTCATGGGCTTTCAAATGAAATTGGCTCTAGGGAGGTATTAGGTTGAGCATAGGATTTGTTATTGGTGAAGCAATGCCAACATTGGTAACAGCACAAACATCAAGATCACTCCCAATAGGTGAATATGTCATTATTGATTCTACAGAAGGGAAGATTATTGGTTTGGCTGAAAAATCAGTTGTTTCAAGTGCTGCGCTAGATGATGTTAGCAACTTTGATGAGGCCTTAGAAAGTATTGAGATTGCTGAGATCAATAAGAGGGATAAGAGTTACACTGCATCAATTAGAATTCTAGGGTTTTTAGAGTCACTAAAAAAAGGTAAGGCAATACTTCCTGCAGTCCCACCAGTACCAGGCGCACCAATTATGCAAGCGACGAAAGATGATCTTGGACAGATTTTTGGTCCTGAAAATAAAGAATGGATAACGATTGGAAACCTTCTACGAAATCCAGAAATAGATTCTATGATAAATTTGAACAAGATTGTTTCACGCCATGTTGGAATACTTGCTATGACTGGTATGGGAAAAAGTAATCTAGTTACACTACTTGCAAAACAAATTGCAAAACTTGATGGGACTGTAATCATATTTGATTATCATAATGACTATTCTGATCTAGATATTCCAAAAATTAACGTCATTGACGCAAAGATAAATCCCAGACTTTTAGAGGCTGACACACTTTCAGATGTGCTAGAGATTAGAGAAAGTGCTGATGTGCAACAGAGAATTTTGCGCCTAGCATTTACCCCAGAAGTTAAAGAATCTGCAAACTTTTGGGAAGCACTTGATTCCCAAGTACAATACATTGGTGCAAACCCAGATAGAAAAGAAGACAGGCATTCTGCTGACAGAGTACAAGACAAAATTGATGATGCGCGAAATAGATCTTCTGAAATTTTAGATCCAGATATGACAAATCCAGTTGGCCTAATCAAAGAGGGTAGATTGAATATACTGAATGTATCCGAATTTACCGATAAACAGGCAAATGTAGCTATAGCATACTATCTGCAAGAATTATTATCAGATAGAAAAGCAGCCGTGAATGCAAAAAGTGCCAAATCAAAATTAAAGAGAAATTATAGGTTTAACACTCCAATCTTTGTTATCATTGAGGAAGCGCATGTATTCATACCTAAGAATGAGGATGCCAAGGCGAAGTATTGGGCTGGTAAGATTGCACGAGAAGGAAGAAAATTCGGTCTCGGTCTAGGAATTGTATCTCAGCGACCAAGGGACATTGATGCTAATGTGCTTAGCCAGATGGGCTCACTCGCTGTAATGAAGATTGTCCAGGAGGATGATCAAAGACAAATTGCATCTGCCGCAGAATCCATTAGTAGAGAATTCATCTCACAGCTTACATCGTTAAACATTGGTGATGCTGTACTAGTTGGACAGTGGGTTAACCTTCCAGCAATTGTACACATTGATGAAATGAAAGGAAAAACTATTGGCTCTGACCAAAATGCTGTAGGAGAATGGGCTATAGCAAAAAAGATTGATAATGCAGGAACAAAATCTAGTCAAGACCTAGTTCAAAAAGATTTGTTGTTGGATTAAAATGATATTTTCACATATTTCTGATACACATCTTGGTTTGCAACAATATGGATTGGAGGAAAGAGAACAAGACATCTATGATTCATTCAATCAGGCAATTGACATTTCAATAAAGGATAAAGTAGATTTTGTAATATTTGCTGGTGACATATTCCATACACCAAATCCAAACGGAAAGGCAATATTACAGATGGCAAATGCGCTAAAAAGATTAAAACAAAATTCTATCGAGTCATTCTTTATTCTAGGAGAACATGACATCAGTAGGATCCGAGCAACGCCAATACCATATGTGTATCATAACTTGGAATTTTCAAAATATATTGGACATGGTAAACCCGTATACTACAAAAATGTGATGATTACTGGGTTTGATAAAATAAGAAAGAATGAGATATCAACATTTGAGGAGAAACTTAAGAATCTTGACAGTGTGGCAAAACAGCATAGTGGTCACAAAATCCTGGTATTACATCAAGGAATTACTGAGATTAACCAGTTTGCTGGAGAGTTAAATGCTTCTGATCTGCCAAAGAACTTTACTTATTACGCCATGGGACACTTGCACGATAAACTTGTAAAAGACTTTGACCAACTTGGAGGACCACTCGTGTACCCAGGTTCTACTGAGATGACAACAAGTGAGGGAATAAAAGAAACTGAGAAAGGATTCTTTGAGGTTGATATTTCATCAAGTGAGGCTAAACCAACTTGGATTAAACTGAATACTAGACCACAATTCTCTACAAAAGTTGATTTTGAAGAATTTGACAATTCCATGACTGAAATAGTAGAAAAAATAGGCACGTTTGACAAAAAACCAGTAATTGAGATTAAGATACATGGAAAAAATGCTGAAAGAGATGTGGTAGAAGCAAAAATTACCCAAATAATTCCAAAAACATTACACTGCTCATGGAAGATCTCACAAAGTGATGATGCCACATCTGTTCTTCTAGATAGACCAGCAAGAATAGATGAAGAATTATTCAAACTTGCAGTTAATGCATTAAAATCAGAAAAACTTGCAGGGTTTGCAGTCAATGATTTACTTCCACTTTTGTCAGCAAACCAACTTGATCAGGCAACTCAACTGGTAATTGAAAACTTTGAACTGTATAAGGAGAAAAAATGATAAAAAGCGTTGAGTTAGTTGATTTTCTATCACATTCTGACACAAAATTAGAGTTTGATGATGATACAACTGTATTTGTTGGACAAAATGGTGCTGGTAAATCAAGCATCATTGATGCAATTACATTTGCATTGTTTGGGAACCACACAAGAAAAAACAATAAGAGTTTAATCAGACGTGGGGCAAATCAAGGATTTGCTAGAATTGAATTCTCTGCAAATGGAAAAAACTATCAAGCCTTGAGAAAAATCGATTCAAAGGGTGCACTGACTGCTCAATTCTCGGAGGAGATCAATGGTAATTTAAAAACAATTGCTGAAGGAGAGAGAAAGCAATTTGATGAATCAATGACGGTACAAATTGAAAAGACACTTGGTATTGACTTTGAGAAATTAAAGATTGCATCTATTGTTCAACAAGGCGAGCTTAATACAATCATAAAAGCAAAACCAAAAGAATTCAAGGAATTATTGAATGCAATAATCGGTATAGACAGATTAGATATTGCACTAAGTTCAATGAGAACTGTACAAAAAGAATTCAGATCTCATATACAAGAAAAACTTGGTTATGACGACACACAGATACAACTTCTTGAAAATCAAATTGCTGAATATGAGGATGAATCCAAAAATGCCAAACCAAGATTGGAAAAACTTGTAATAGAAAAACAGAAAATTGAGGGATTAATCTCGAATCTTGAGAAAGAAATCCAGATTAATGCTTCAAAAGAGTCACAGTTAAAAGAACTAGATTCCAGAAAAAATGAATTAATTTCCTATGTCAGAGACGTAATAAAATCAATCCAGAGGGATGTTTCAGAAAAAGAACAAACAGTAAATGAGTGTAAACCATGTTTTGCTGTATCTAGAAATAAGAAGGAGCTTGAGCTTGAGACTATTAAAAATCAGAAAGAACTTGTGACAATAGAATCCAAAATTAATGATTTAGAGAGAAAACAGGTAAGATTGGAAGAACATGAAGATCTTGCTGAAAAACTAGAGTTGAAGGATGGAAAATGCCCTGTCTGTGATTCTTCTGTTGAACATCTAAACCCATTGTTCCAAAAAGAGCATATAGTAAAGGAAATTGAAAATATAAAAAACCAAGTTAAGCAATTAGAAACTGAAAGATCACAGTTAATAGAAAAATTAGAAAAACTTGAAGAAGAGTTAGAAAAATCAAAAGAAGCCGAAACAATACTAAAAACTCATAAAATTACAAATGAGTCACAACTTGAAGAAATTGTTGCTGAAATCAAAATTAAAACAAAACAGATTCAAAAAATACCTATCACAGTTAACTCTGGTCAACTTGTTGAGGCTGGAACATTAGACTCTCACGCAAAAACTCTCTATGAGAGTATTGCATCACTTGAAAAATCAACAGAAGGATTTGATCAAGAAGCATTTCTGAAAATGAAAGAATCTCTACATGATTACAGAAATGAATTAAGCCAAATTGATCAAG
>Ga0315338_1004288_pt1 | contig 11459 bp, 9 predicted proteins | sample ASW8metaG_FD_204518 | JGI IMG/M metagenome (GOLD analysis project Ga0315338, IMG submission 204518) | Ammonia-oxidizing marine archaeal communities from Monterey Bay, California, United States - ASW #8 | ecosystem: Environmental > Aquatic > Marine > Coastal | place: USA: California | collected...
AAACATCTCTAGGCACCGACGATGTCCAATTTATTTCAAACATAATTTCATCTGTGCTGAAAGCTTCCTTGAACATGTGAATTTTGTCTACTACTTCCTCTGGAGTTCCAAATAGATTTACTTCTTCCGTAGTATCCGGACTTGCAGCTCCAGCATCTGTGCTCCCGATACCCTGACGTCCGGAGTAGTATGCCCTAGCCAATTTCATCAGGGTTTCAGTGTGACGTGTAGCTTCTGCTTGTGTGTCAGCAACCAGAGTTGGGACACGTACCACGGTTGTAGGATCTCCGGGATGTCCCGCATCTTTCCAAGCTTTTCTGTAATCTTTAACGTCTTCCCTAAGAACAGAATGCCCCCTTAGGTTGTGTGGAGAACTTCCTGCTCCGATAGCGATCCTATAGCCATGCGTGCCCATCGGTATAAAGCTTGATTGACTATCGACAGGTAAGAGCATGGCCGGATAGGGCTTTTGATACGGTTTTGGAATGCCAAGATAGGGTTCATAAAAAGCGGGATAGTTATAATATTTTCCCTCAAATCCCGAAAAATGATCCTCTGTCCACAGTTGCTTCATAACTTCTAGAAACTCAAAGAAATAATCTCTACGTTCGTCTGAACCTCTAGAACGTGCACCAGCTCCATATATAAATCTACCCTCACTTACTTGGTCGACTATAGAAACCTGTTCCGCAATTTGAAAGGGATCGTCCAACATAAGATTGTCAAAAGCATATCTTTCATGCGGTAATGCAGTGTCTCTTAAGGCTTCCCCTGATAATTTCATCAATGGGCGGTGAATGGAAGTGCCGATTTTGATATTCTTAGTTCGTTGGGCTAGGATGCCTGCTAACATTAGGCACTGGGGGTCCATACTAGCCTGGGTTGAAAAATGGCCTCCGCCTAGCCAAACATAATCCCATCCCATTGATTCTATTGCGTCGATTTGGGCGAAATTGGCTGCGTAGGCTTCCTCTTCAAGCAGCTTCCCTCCAGAATATTCTGGGTCCCAAGGAACTTTTCCACCCTCATATACAGCGTTCCAAGTATCGAAAAGTCCGAAGTCCATAATATTTCCTCCTCAGCTTTTTAATACCGGTTCATATAAAACATAATGTTTTATACGATTCTAATCGGAAGCACCTGCAGGTTCTACTATTCGGTTTTCAACTAAATCTGTGGAGCAGGCGGAATCCGTTAACAAACCCCATCTGGTCATCCAGTTATACGTATCTTCGACAATCTCATCATTGTAGGGGGTGGGTTTAATATACCTGAGACGAGGCAGATGAAAATCTTCCGGGGTCAACCCTCCATATTTTTTTATGATGTCGGAAATGCGTGGATCCTCAATCATATAATGCAGGTATTTCCTTTTATCGCTATTTAGCATGTCGATAGCTCGTTCTACGGCTCTGTTTATGGCAGCGAAAGTGTCAGGATCCATGTCTTCGCTGGCGTTTTCAGCTCCCAGATAATGTCCCTCACATAAGGTCTTGCATCCAAGTTTTTCTGCCAGGCTTATCCATGGTTCCATAACTAGCGCTGCGTCCACTTCTCCATTCCACATAGCTTCAAACCGGTTCTGTGGAGAACCATAATGAACTAATTTGATCTTTTCAGCGGGTATATACCCTTCTAAAAGTCTTAATGCGACATAATGAGAGCCTGCATGAAATTGGACTGCTATTGACCGATTCCCAATAGTACCAGGGTAATTATGCTCAGAATCTGGTCTGACGATTAGCGCCTGACTTACCACAGCAGACCTTAATGCGATGACTTTGGCGCCTTGTTTGCTCTCGTAGGCCCGACGGACCTGACCTTCTTCTCAAGCTCGATATATGGAGACTTTAGCCTCTTCAAAAGCGGTGTGTTGTAATACTGGGTTCACATCGTTGGGATTTTCTGTGTGTTCTACGTCACCTGTTGGGAGAGTGCGTACGAATTCCATGTCTATTCCTTCATCTGCGAATAGACCGTTGTCTTTCGCGATAAGCCACGGCAGGCTAAAGACACTTCCGCTGATTTCGCTGACTACTTTTTTCATTACGCATTCTCCAGTACTTAATGATAATTCTAGTATAGGATGAATTTCAGCAAATTGTATCTTTAACGATCTTATAAATCAATGTAACTCGGTTAGTGTAATTTGTTGATAGACTGGTTTATAAAGAGGGTTTTATCAGGACAATCTCTGACTGCACAGGAGATGTTGCGTATGGCCCATCTTCGGACATATAGGCATCAATCTCCGAACGGACTCCAAACTCAGAGAGGTATATACCAGGTTCGATAGAAAAACCTATCCCTGAGATAATGTTCCTAGAGTCATGAGTCTCGAAATTATCTAGGTTAACAGCCTCACCATGTACGGTTTCACCTATGCTATGTCCTAGTCTATGGGTAAAATAATCGCCGTATCCTTCGCTGGCTATGTAATTCCGTGCCACCTCATCTACTTGGCAGCCTTGAATTGTTTTACCCGCCATATGAGAGTCCTTCAGGTATTGTAGAGCTATATCCCGAGCTGAAAGTACTATATCGAAAACTTTCTGTTTATCATCTGGGACTTTGTCCCCGACATAAGCGGTCCACGTAATGTCGGCGTAAACGTTTTCTGGAGGCGCGGATTTTCGGGCCCACAGGTCAATTAGAATCCAGTCTCCATTTTCGATTTTACTGCTATTTTCATAGGAAGGTTCATAATGTGGATCCGAGCAATGGGAATTTACCGATACAATTGGTCCATCGGGTGATTCTAGTCCCTCTTCTTTGAATCGCATTCTAATAAATTCAGCTATCTCAAATTCAGTAGGCGGATTCGATTTAATCCCGATATCATTTATTTTCTGGAGCCGTGTTTCAATAAACTTAAACGCTTCATTAACGATATTCCCGAGCTTTTGTGCGGTTTCTACATGGCTTTCCAATTGGACAGGTGTCCATCGTTGTGTTGCATACTGAAGTAAGTCTTGAGAGGATACTACTTTGCTGCCGATGTCTTGTATTAACTCTATGGTTCCTGCGTCAACTCGTGAAACTCTGGGCAATTGGTTGAAACGGGAATATTCCATTGCAACAATTGGCGCAGTAGATAAGGTTTCTTTTAACAGTTCAATTAAACTAGCTCTGCTGGAATAAACTAATAATCTGTATTGCAATAGAGAATCAGTCTCGGGACTTGGAGATGTGTATTTACCCGCGTCGACATGGTGAGCTAGCAGACTAGGAGTTCCTGTTGCAGGTATAAATATGAAACATGGTCGGGTTACGTGGCCGCTTGCTATAATTATTTTACGGAATACAGGGTTGCTCGTTAGGTAGTCGTACACCAACCAACCCGATATGTTTTCTCTTCGCAGAAATTGTTGGGCATTTCTTATAATATCTAAGTTCAACACTAGGACATTTTAACAGAGATACTTTTAGAGTTTTGAGGAGTAAAAGTTATTTTAGGCCTTGAAATGCTCCGCCGTCGGCGACGATTGAAGTTCCTGTAACAAAACCAGATCTATCAGAGGCTATAAAAGCTACTAAGTCGCCGATTTCCTCGGGTCTTCCTATTCTACCAATGGGTATCTGAGAAATGAGAGTTTTTACAAATTGTTCCGCGTTTCCATTGTTCTCCAGTGCTTGTCTTTCTACGGTGGAACCAAATTGTTCTGTGTCTACGTCTCCAGATACGATATTGTTAACGGTAATATTAAACGGACCTAGCTCATTAGCGAGCGATTTAAAATATCCTATCACTGCCATCTGAGTAGCAGTGGAGAGGCCCATACCCTTTACGGACTGTAACGACACAGGAGATAACAGATTAATTATTCTTCCCCAATGTTGCTGCTTCATATGCGGGATGACTTCTCTTGCCAATCGGACAGCACTCAATAGGTTTGCTTCAAACGCTTGTGTGACATTTTCGTCCTCAAACTCAACACTTGGCCCTAAGTCGGCGTCGCCAACATGGCTTACCAAAATACCGACTTGGTCAAATCTGTTGAAGGTATCTCGCACGACTCGACGTATATCACGTTCTATCGAGAGGTCTGCGGGGATGGCCAATACGTGGTGTTGTGACGCAATTCGGGCTAGTTCTATTTCGGTGTTCCGCAGAGCAGGTTCATTTCTGGCACATATAGTGACGCTGGCACCTTCTTTGGCTAACGCAATCGCTATAGCTCTACCAATACCTCTACTTGATCCCCCGACTATCGCTACTTTATCTTTTAGTCCTAGATCCATAAAGGATCCATCCTCCTTAATACCGAACTTTTGGCACGAATCTTAACCTTGTTGTATTTGTAATCAAACTCTTGATCACGGAGTTATTTACGCGTTTACCCGCGAACTGACTTTCCGGACGCATATTAAACTTGTTACATATATTAATCAAGGGGTGGGGGAATGGAGTAAGTTAGGCGAGATTATTTGGATGCGATTATAAACAATCGAGTGAATGGGAAAATAGTCTTGTCGTTAGCCCTTACCATGTAGTATGAGTCTAGACGTTCTCTGTACATGTTGATAAATGAGTCCTGCTCAACAGGGGTAAGTTGAGCTAGCAGAGGCGGTAGAACCGTACCTTTTGTCCATTCCAGTACTGGACAATCACCTGTTAGCACTTGCATATAGGTTGTTTCCCACATGTCGATTGTTTTGCACAATGGTGCTAGTAAGTCGTAGTAGTAAGACGGTTCTGAGACAGGATTTTCCATAATATAGGGTTCTAACCTGTCTTGCCATTGTGGTTTCCTGGCTATTTCGCATATGCTCGCGTGACTAGGCTCATGCCAGTTCCGTGGTAACTGTATGGCAAATACTCCGTTTTCTTTGACAGTGTTAATTAGTTTTGGCAGTAGGATGTTGTGATCCGGTGTCCATTGAAATGCCGCATTCGAATATATAAGATCTGGAGTTATAGCAGGTTCCCATGTGTTTAAGTCCGCCTGGTTCCATGTTATTTCGGGGTGTGAATCTGATGCCATTTCAAGCATGTTGGGAGATGCATCTACCCCAGTCACGTCAGCTGTTGCCCATTTTTCTTTTAATATGCTAGTTATGGATCCGGTACCACACCCCAAGTCATAGATTATTTGCGGGTTCTCTATGTTTATCCTTTCTAGCAACTCTATGGCCGGCCGTAGCCGTTCACTGCCAAATCTTAAGTATTGGTATGGATTCCAATCGCTCACTGATTAACCCTCTCGAATGTTCATTGGTTTGGTAGCTAAGATAATAGTTAACTATATTACATCCATTTCAGAAAAACTTTTGATTTCATCGGCTGAGTACCCAATATCAGTCAAAATTTCGTTGTTGTGCTCTCCCAATAACGGCGGATGTCTATCAATACCTCCAGGCGTCTCTGAAAATTTGATTGGTAGCCCTGTTTGTTTAACTTCTCCTAGAGTAGGATGAGGTATTGTTAGTAACATATCACGATGCAATACTTGAGGGTCTGTAAATACATCGACTAAATCGTTGATTGGGCCAGCAGGGACGTTCACGCCTTGCAATATGGTGACCCATTCTGATGAAGAGCGGGAGAGAAAATGTTCTTGTAATAATGGGACTATTTTAGACCGATTTCTTACTCTATCTCCATTTGTGGAGTACTCTTGATCGTCCTTTAATTCGGGTTTCTCTATCCCTGTACAAAACCGTTCCCAAAGTCTCTCAGAGCCTACTGCCACGTTAAAATATTTGCCATCGTTTCCCATGAACGCTTGATAAGGTACTAGTGTCGGGTGTGCTTTACCTAGTCTTTTGGGAGCCTCGTTAGTGGCGAAATAGTAACCTGCTTGATACGTGAGCCACGCTACCTGGGCATCTAACATGGCCAGGTCAATATGCTGACCCTTGTCAGATTGGTTCCTGTGCTGGAGAGCTGTAAGTATGGCAAAAGCTCCCCACATTCCAGATCCAATGTCAGTTACTGCAATCCCGATTTTTTCGGGTTCACCGTCCGGTGTGCCTGTAATACTCATTAAGCCACCAACACCTTGCATGATCTGGTCATAGGCTGGCCTGTCTCGGTAAGGTCCAGTTTTCCCGAATCCTGATATTGAACAATAGACTATTCGTGGATTTATATTTTGTATCTCTTCATAGCCGATACCAAATCTGGTCATAACATCGGGAGTGAAGTTTTCTACGATTACATCGGCAGTTGCGGCGAGTTTTTTAAAGATCTCTACAGCTTTAGGGTCTTTAAAATTTAACGTCATGCTTCGTTTGTTTCGGTTTACTGACAAGAAGTATGCACTTTCTTCGCCGATAAAAGGGGGACCCCATTTACGAGTGTCGTCTCCTGTACCAGGCAGCTCTATTTTTATTACGTCAGCCCCATAGTCTCCCAGCATCAAGGTACAGAATGGTCCTGCTAATGCGCGAGTTAAATCAAGAACTTTTATACCATCCAATGGTTTCATAATCTTCAAATCCTCCGTGTATTTAGTAACTTGTGCTATAGATGTCCCGCCTAGGTAGCACATGCAACTTATCTGTTCTAGATTAATGGTCTTATCAGCGTTTCATATTACCACAGGCCTATTCAGACGGGGTGTTAGTCATTAGAGAATTATTGACTCGTCTTAATATTGCAGTGAAGGATTCCAGAGATTAAAATATCCGCAAAGACATATATAAACACTAATAAACGCTATTGTGACAAGGAGGTACGCTTTGACTATAACTAAATCAGATGCGGCTAGCCGATTTAATGAAGAATTCGGTGATCCAGGAGAACGAGCGGCTACTAAGGTCAAAAATTACATGACTGATTATGTCCAAGGGTTTATTCGGGAATCACCATTTGCTGTTATGGCAACCAGTGACGCCAGTGGGAATTGTGATGCATCGCCTAAGGGTGGTAAGCCGGGGTTTGTACGAATATTGGATAGTGGGCACTTATTATTTCCTGATATAGCTGGTAATAAACTATTCCAGTCATACAAGAATGTGGACGGAAACCCCGCGATAGGTTTGTTGTTTATGATTCCGGGGGTAGATGATACCGTGAGAGTGAATGGAAAAGCGTCTATTGTTGGTAAGGCAGAACTCGACAAAATGGATGTAGAAGTTTCTCTATATGAGACCGATGAGAGATCTCAGCATCTGCAAGGTTTAATGATAGAAGTGGAAGAGGCTTATGGCCACTGCCCACGAGCTTTTACATTCTCCAAATTATGGAATACGGAAACTATTATAGCTAACCAAGCAGATAGGCCGGTAGCAGATAGATCCACCCAATTTGTATAGTAGCTAATACTCATAGTTTTAGGCTATAGAGCACAGGGGCATCTTATAAGATGCCCCTGTGCTCTATATAAATTCGGCGACGGTTAGAATTATCTTTCAGGTTTAAACAAGATTTGGTGGTGGACTCAATGCAATCTATTGAATTCAAAAAGACGACTTTATCAAACGGGTTAGATGTCATACTGCATCGCGACGACTCGATTCCTGTAGTTGCAGTAAATGTTTGGTATCACGTCGGATCAAAAGATGAGGAACCTGGTAAAACTGGATTTGCGCATCTTTTCGAACATGTCATGTTTGAAGGATCCAAAAATCATAATGAGAGCCATTTCGAACCACTGCAGAAAGTTGGTGCCTCTCTGAATGGATCTACAACTACTGACAGAACCAATTATTGGGAAGATGTTCCAAGTAATTGTTTAGAACTGGCTTTGTGGTTGGAGTCTGACAGAATGGGGTTCCTCTTGGATGCATTAGACCAGAAGAGGTTTGATGTGCAACGTGATGTGGTTAAAAATGAACGCAGGCAAAGTTACGAGAATAGACCGTATGGTATGGCGCATTGGAACATTCAAGGAGCGCTATTTCCATTACCTCATCCGTATCATTGGATGACTATTGGATCTCAAGAAGACCTAGACGCAGCGAGTTTAGATGATGTAAAGGCTTTTTTCAAGCGATTTTACTCGCCAAATAACGCTAGTATAGCTATCGCGGGTGATATAGATTTCGAACGTACTCTTGATATGGTGAATAAATATTTTGGAGACCTGGTTCCTAGTAGCCCAGTAAACAGGTTCGGTCATTTTACATCGGGTTTACCCGGCAAGATTGAGCTGGAAATGACTGACAATGTATCTTTGCCTCGTATCTATATTGCTTGGCCGACACCTCCCGGATTCTCAGTCGATGATCCTGCTCTAGAACTGTTGAGTGATGTCTTGGCTGATGGTTTAAGTTCAAGATTGCATAGATCGCTAGTGTATGAACAACAGATCGCTCAAAGCGTCGGTATTAGGTATCATGCCTCGGAAATAGCTGGACAGTTTGTAATTGATGCTACACCTGCCAAATCAGGAGATTTGGATGCGTTGGAAGCGAGATTAGAGGAGGAACTTAGGAAGGTTATTGATTCTCCCCCTACTGAACACGAAATCATTAGGGTAAAAAATCGGTTGGAGGCCCAACATTACAGGCAATTGGCTCGGATAGGAGGATTTGGGGGGAAAGCTGACGCTCTCAATTATTACAATATATTTGGCAAAGACCCCAACCTGATCAATACGGAAATAAACCAGTATATGGCGGTTACACAGGACGATATTATACGTGTAGCGGAGTCTGTATTAGGAGATAAGCAGGTCAGATTGAAGGTCTTCCCTGATGCAGAATTAAAACAAAACATATCTTCGGTGGACAGATCTGTGACACCGGATACCAAAGGTACACCTGAATTTGTTCCCCCGACACCAACTCGGTATAAGTTATCCAACGGCATGGGTTTAACAATTATAGAAAAACCTGGATTGCCCATAGTTTCTTTTGCAATAGTACTTAGGAACGGGTCTATTTCAGACCCAGAAAACTTTCCGGGGCTTTCAAGTTTTACTGCCCAAATGCTATCTGAAGGTACTGAACAAAGAACTAGCTTGGAAATTGCGGATGCTTTCGAATATATAGGAACGCGATTATCTACTGAGAGCCGCAGAGAAAGCACCGTGTTTTCTACTGAAACTCTTACTAAACATTGGCCAGAAGCACTTGCCCTAGTATCTGACGTATTGAGAAATCCGACTTTCCCTGAAAACGAACTTACCAGAGTAAAACGGGAACATCTGACTGATCTTAAAAGGGCTAAAGATGATCCTACGTTCATAGCTGAACAGAATATCAATGCTCTGATGTTTGGGGAAACTACTGGATATGGTCATCCGGCGCATGGAACAGAATCTTCAGTAGAGTCGTTTACTCGAAGCGATTTGCTCAATCATTATCAATCTCTTTATAGTCCTGATATTGCAGAATTGATCGTAGTGGGAGATATAGTTTCTTCTGAAGTGTTAAGCCTCTCTGAAGAGATATTTTCGGATTGGGATGGTTCCCACGTGAATCCAAATGTCTTACCGTTAACCCGATACGATCAGATAGATCGTAGTACTACGATCTATCTGATCGATAAGCCAGGCGCTGCTCAGTCTGTCATCAGAGCTGGGCACACATCTGTTCCGAGAAATCATGAAGATTACTACACGTTACAGATATTAAACTTTATTTTTGGAGGTCAATTTTCTGCCAGGTTGAATCAAAATCTGAGACAGGACAAGGGATATAGTTACGGATTTAACTCGTCTATCACATGGTACGCGGAACGTTCTATGATTGTTGCAGGTGGCAGCGTCCAGACGGAAGTAACTAAAGAGTCGGTAAGAGAAGTTTTGAGTGAATTTGATGGAGTGAAGCTCTCTAGGCCGGTTACTATTGAAGAACTTGCTTCCTCTCAGGAAGGTTTGTTGAAGGGATATCCTTCTGGATTTGAAAGGCCTGGCCAGATTTTGGGCAAGCTAATACAGTTAGTAACAAATGATATGGCGGATGATTATTTCCAGACGTTGCCTGCCAAGTTTGGAAATGTGACATTACAGAATGTCCACGACGCGGGATTGTCAAGAATTAATAGTGAAGAGATGATAGTTTTAGTTGTAGGCGATAGGAACAAGATCGAGCAGGGACTGCGTGAGTTGGAGTTGCCTGTAGTGATATTGGAAATAGACTGACAAAGATGAAGTGGTTCAGTATCTTAAAGCAGCAGGTAAATTCATGGGAATGTTCTAAGTCACCATTAGGCCTGTAGTACTGAATCACAATGTAAGGCTTGTTTTAGAATGATTCTATCTCGTCCAATGCCAATTTCTGAGCTTTAAACAATGATTCTGATCCCTTAAACGCTAGCGATATTATTTCTGGTATATATTTCCTGTCAAATGGGGCTGCTTCTGTCGCTCCCTGTAACTCAATTAATGTTCCTTTATCATTCATTACAATATTGAAATCGACTTGGGCTTCAAAATCTTCTTGATAGCATAAATCAAGTAATAATTCTCCATTATTGATTCCGACACTTGTGGCAGCGACATGAGATAAAATCGGAAAATTCGCTATCACTCCGTCTCGTGATAGGTTGGCCAAAGCTTGTGCTAATGCGACGTATGATCCAGTTATAGCGGCAGTTCGAGTACCTCCGTCGGCTTGTATAACGTCACAATCTATGTAGACAGTTCTTTCTCCGAGACTTTCCAAATCAGTAACTGCTCTAAGTGATCTTCCAATTAATCGCTGAATTTCTTGAGACCTACCATTTATTTGCCCATTATTTCTGTCTCGAGATGACCGTGTGTTTGTAGCACGTGGAAGCATATCGTACTCAGCGGTCACCCAGCCTTTACCGAGTCCAGTAAGAAAACTCGGAACGCGGTCTTCGATTGAAGCAGCGCATATGATTTTGGTGTTTCCTGTTTCTATAAGCACTGAACCTTCTGCTGAACGTTGAAATGAAGGTGTGATGGTTATGGGGCGGTTTTCGTCCCATAACCTGCCATCTATTCTTGTTAAAGACATAGTCTATTCCTTGTAAAACTGTAGATTGCCAATCTAGTATATAGCAACGATTTGCTTATGATAGTTGGCATAGACTCGAGAAATGTATAATCTGTTAATTAGTCATAGCGATAATAGAAAAATAAAGATTGAAGCTTTCTGATATAATTTGAGTCCGTTACTACTATGCGACGTCGTCAATAGGCCCTCAGAAACAATCCGATATTTAGTGAAAGAGGTCACTCTGTGAGTACAGGTCAGTCAATTTCTGGTGAGCTTAACGCTTTTTTTAAAGGTCAGATAGTTCCATTGAGCGAGGCAAAAGTTAATGTAATGACTCATGCCTTGCATTATGGAACAGGCGTGTTTGAAGGTATTAGAGGAAACTGGAATGAGGAAGAAGGAACCGTAAATATCTTTCGGTTAAGGGAGCATTACGAAAGGTTGCTTAGAGGCTGCAAGCTACTGATGCTGGATATACCATATTCTTTGGATCAACTATGCGATATAACGGTTGAATTAGTGAAAAAAAATGGTCACAAGCAAGATATATATATAAGGCCATTAGCTTATAAAAGTGCAGAACTCGTAGCTAATTTGAAACT
>Ga0315338_1004290_pt1 | contig 11451 bp, 7 predicted proteins | sample ASW8metaG_FD_204518 | JGI IMG/M metagenome (GOLD analysis project Ga0315338, IMG submission 204518) | Ammonia-oxidizing marine archaeal communities from Monterey Bay, California, United States - ASW #8 | ecosystem: Environmental > Aquatic > Marine > Coastal | place: USA: California | collected...
GAACCGATGCCGGTTGCGGCTGCGTCGGAACTGGGGCCGGTTGCGCCGCCGGCTGTGCCGGGGCCGGTTGCCCCACAGGCGGCCCCGGGGCGGCGGGCTGGGCCTGCGGTTTCGGCCGCGGTTTTGATTTGGCCCTGGCTTTCTCCGCTTGCACCTCGGCAAGCTTTTTCATTATGTCGTCGATGAAAAAGCCCTGAAAGCGGCTGATGCCCATCGCCAAACCCCATTTCACCGCCTCTTCGGTATCGATCCGGGCCAGGATCACGCTGTCCTTTCCGGCCGACGCCACCACCTCGCGCATTTCCGCCAGGCGGGTGGAATTGGTATCACCCTCGAATTCCGGCCCCCAGGCGATCTTGACAAAATCCGATTGCAGCAGCCCAGGGTCAAAAAACTGCAGGGCCAAGGGGCTAAGGCCGTCCACCAGGACGCGGTAGCCCCGTTCCTGAAGCGAATCCCGTGCGTAACCGTAGGTGTTCATGTCGGCGAAGATATCGAGAACCTGCATTTCTACCACCACCCTCGAGGCGTTCTTGCCGATAGCCTTGTGGAAATTTTGGAAATCCCTGGAAAGGATGGTGTTGACGTTCAGATTCAGACTGACGGGACTGGCCATGCCTCCGATATCGCGGTTCGCCAGTACCGCCAGCATCCGCTTATCCAACGTCTCGGTCAGATATTGGAACAACCATGGCGAAGCGAACAGATTGACCTCGGGCGCGATCCGTTTCTTCAGTTCGACCATGGAAACGAAATGCTCGCGGAAGAGGATATTGCGTGGCCCGTTCGGGCCAATCTGCAGGCAGGTCTGTTCGCGAATCAGGTCGGCGACCCGGGTGCCCTGCAGTTTCTGGTTGATGGCCGCCAGGTTCAAGGCGCCCAGGGGTTCGCCCTTCTCCCGGTCTTCATTGACCTTGTCCTGGGCCCTTTGTTGTTTTCTCCGCTGGGCCTCGACGGCGAGGTCGTTGGCGATGCCGACGAAGGTCGAGTAGTCCTCCGGCTGGCTGAGGTCGTACCAGTTCGAAAAAGAGTCCTCGAAGGCCTCATCCTCGGTGGCCAGCAACGGGTCCTCGCCGAACAGCGCCCGGATTTTGTCGACGGCGGCGTCGGCGTCATCGACGGGAACGTTCCGGCATACCAGGATCAAGTCCGAGTTGTGGATTGAAAAAACGGTGGCTTCGAAGCTTTCTATCAGCGAATCGAACGTTCGCGCGGCGATACCGATGAAATGGGGCTGGCGGTTCGAGGCTTTCAGCTTCGATAAGTACATATGGACCGCGTAAACACCAGCCGGGTTGGCCTCGGTGCGCTTGAGGCAGGACAGCAGCAAGCTTTCCTCGCTGGTCTCCGCTTCGTTGTATCCGCCGGTGGAGTAGCCGGGATCGGCCATGATCTATCCTGTCTTACGGGCCCCAAGGCCCGGGTTGGAGATTCCCCGTCAAGGCCCCGCGCATAGGCCGGTCAGCCTGAGGTAATTTATAAGATCGAACCATTAAAATCAGATTACCGCCAAAACAACCGCCGCCGGGGGGCCCGGCCCGTTTCGGGGGCCTCCTTGCCGCTGGGCCGCCGCTGGGCCATCATATTGCCAGAGATGACTCCTAGACGCCAGAGCACCGGCAACGGCCGGCCGGGCCGGGAAACGGCGGCGGACGCCCCGGTTTCCCCCCGCGTGCCGGAGAATTGCCGCGTCTACGCCATCGGCGACATCCACGGTCGGGCCGACCTTCTCGGCCGCCTGCACGGGCAAATCCTCGACGACGCCAAGACCGCCCCAGACCTGCGCAAAGTCGTGGTTTATGTCGGCGATTACATAGACAGAGGGCCCGACAGCTTCGACGTTATCGACGGCCTGATCGAACGACCGCTTGAGGAATTCGAACGCCATACCCTTAAGGGCAACCATGAGGATATGATGATGGCGTTTCTGGAAATGGGAACTCACGGCGAAACCTGGATCATGAACGGCGGCCGGAATACCCTGGACAGTTACGGTATCGGTCTTTGGGATTTGCTTTCCGACTTGCGGGACCTGCAAAAAGCGCGCGACAAGCTCCGCCAAGCCATCCCCGAAAGCCATTGGAAATTCCTTACCGGGCTTGAAATGCATCACACCGAGGGCGATTACCTGTTCGTCCACGCCGGCCTGCGCCCCGGGGTGTCGTTGCGAGATCAAAACAAATTTGACCTGATTTGGATTCGCGAGGAATTTCTGTATTCCGACGCCGACCTCGGGCACCTGGTCGTCCACGGCCACACCTCGTGCCCGGAGCCTGAAATCCGGCCCAACCGCATCGCCATCGACACCGGGGCCTGGCACTCGAACCGGCTGACGGCGCTGGTGCTGGAAGCCGACACTCGGCGTTTTTTGTCGACCTAGGCGTAAATCACCTCGCATATCCTTTCGGCTTTGTCCGCGTTACGGCGAAGTGCTAGATTCGGCGCGGTTTACAGAAGGATTTGGAATGTCGACCAGGAAAAAAGTGCTCGTCACCGGTGGCGCCGGGTTTGTCGGCTCACACCTCTGCAACCACCTCATCGAGGACGGCAATGACGTGCTTTGCGTCGATAACTTCTTCACCGGGTCGCGGGACAACATTATTGGCCTTCTCGGCAAGCCTCGCTTCGAGCTGATGCGCCACGACGTGACCTTACCGCTTTATGTCGAGGTCGATGAAATCTTCAACCTCGCCTGCCCGGCATCGCCTGTCTATTACCAGTACGATCCAGTACAGACGACAAAGACCTCGGTCCACGGCGCCATCAACATGCTGGGCCTGGCCAAAAGGACGAAGGCGAAAATATTGCAGGCGTCGACGAGCGAGGTCTATGGCGACCCGGAAGTGCACCCGCAGACGGAGGACTACCGGGGCAGCGTCAACCCCATCGGCCCCCGGGGCTGTTACGACGAGGGCAAGCGCTGCGCGGAGACGCTTTTTTTCGATTATCACCGCCAGTACGGCACCAAAATCCGGGTCGCCCGGATCTTCAACACCTACGGGCCGCGCATGCACCCCAACGACGGCCGGGTGGTGTCGAACTTCATCGTCCAGGCGCTGGGGGGAAAACCTTTAACCCTTTACGGCGACGGCAGCCAGACCCGGTCTTTTTGTTACGTATCCGATCTAATCGAGGGTTTGATTGGCCTGATGGGGGCGGCGGACGAGATGACCGGACCGGTGAACCTGGGCAACCCGACGGAATTGACGATCCGCGAACTGGCGGAAAAGATCATCGACATGACCGCTTCCAAGTCCCAATTGGAGGGTCACCCCCTTCCCGGCGACGACCCGATGCAGCGATGCCCCGACATCGGCCTGGCGAAATCGGCGCTGCGGTGGGAGCCCCGGGTGGCGCTCGAAGACGGCCTGGAAAAAACTATTCGCTATTTCAAGGAAACGCTGTAGCCGCATCTTTGCATAGGCAAGCCTAAACAGAGGAAAACAGGCCATGGACTTGAACGCCTTTTACGAAGCCGAGTTCGATCAACACCAATCGGCCCTGGACACCACCCGCGAGGCGCTGATGGAGCCGTTTTCCCGGCTCATCAGCATCTGCGCCGAAGCCATCCGGACTGGCAACAAGCTTGTGCTGTTCGGCAACGGCGGCAGCGCTGCCGATTGCCAGCACATCGCCACCGAACTGATCGTGCGCTACATCGCTGACCGCGACCCCATCCGCGCCATGGCTCTGACCACCGATACCTCGGCCCTGACGGCGATCGCCAACGACTGGTCCTTCGACGACCTGTTCGCCCGCCAGGTCGAGGCCCTATGTCGGCCCGGCGACGTGGCGCTGGCCATTTCGACGTCGGGAAACAGCGAGAACGTCATCCGCGGCCTTGAAAAGGCCAAGCAAATAGGCGCCATTCCGGTGGGCTTCGGCGGCAAGGGCGGCGGGCGCATGGTCGGCCTGGCCGATCCGTTGTTGATCGTGCCGTCGAACATCACGTCGCGTATCCAGGAGATGCACATCACGCTGGGCCACATGCTGTGCGGGGCCCTGGAACAGGAACTCGGCCTGATATGACGGATCGCACCCAACTGGTGCCGCTGATCGGCGCCTTGGCCAAGGCCCGGGTGCTTTGCGTCGGCGACGTAATGCTGGATCATTTCCATTACGGAACGGTCGATAGGATCTCGCCCGAAGCTCCGATACCGGTGCTCAAGGTAGAGCGCGAGGACGCCATGCTCGGCGGCGCCGGCAATGTGGTGCGGAACCTCCGTTCGCTCGGCGCCCAGGCCCGTTTCATCACCGTCGTCGGCAAAGACGGCGCCGGCAAGGAGATTGCTAGACAAATCAGGGACCACGGCGTTGCCGACAAGCCGATCGTCGACGACGGGCGGCGGACATCGACCAAGACGCGCTACCTGGCCGGCGGGCAGCAGGTGCTGCGCGCCGACCGGGAAACCGACCATCCCTTGTCGCCGAAGGTTGAAAAGAAGCTGATCGGAGCCGCCACCAGCGCCATGTGGGGCTGCAAGGTGGTGGTGCTGTCCGACTATGGCAAGGGCATGCTGACCGGTAAGGTGGCGGCCGAGATCATCAAGATCGCCCGTCAGGCCAAGAAGACCGTGATCGTCGACCCCAAGGGGGCAGATTTCAACCGTTACCGGGGCGCCTGTCTGATCACGCCCAACCTCAGGGAACTGGCCGAGGCTACCGGCAAGGCGGTCGAAACCGACCGCGACGTCACCGCCGCCGCCAAGCACCTGATCCGTAAACACAAGCTCGGCGCCGTTCTGGTGACCCGCAGCGCCGACGGCATGACTGTGGTGCCGGCGAAAGGCCGGGCCGTCCATCTGGCCGCCGAGTCGCAAGAGATTTTCGACGTATCGGGGGCCGGAGATACCGTGGTCGCGGCGATCGCCACGGCGTTGGGCGCCGGCATCCCATTGGCCGACGCCGCAGCCTTGGCCAACGTCGCTGCCGGCATCGTCGTGGGCAAGGTCGGCACGTCGGCGGCCGAAGCCGCCGATGTCGTCGCCCGGCTCCATCATCAGGACCTTTCGAGCGCCGAGGCCAAGGTTTTGTCCGCCCAACAGGTCGAGGACCGGGTCGCCGCCTGGCGCCGGGCCGGTCACAAAATCGGCTTTACCAACGGCTGCTTCGACCTTCTGCATCCGGGCCACGTGTCGCTGCTGAGACAGGCCAAACGGGCCTGCGGGCGGCTGGTGGTGGGGCTGAATTCGGATGCCTCGGTGGCCGGCCAGAAAAGCGGCGGCCGCCCGGTGCAATCGGAAGCCGCCCGGGCGACAGTGGTGGCATCGTTGGCGACGGTCGACGCGGTGGTGATCTTCGCCGATAAAACTCCGTTGACGCTGATCAAGACCCTGAAGCCGGATGTCTTGGTCAAGGGCGCGGATTACGACCTCGAAGGCATTGTCGGCGCCGATGTGGTCAAGCGCCGCGGTGGCAAGGTCCTTCTGGCGAAGCTAGAACCGGGGTTTTCGACGTCCGCGACCATTGCCCGGATGACAAAGTAAACCGCCCTGGCGGCATGGAAGTCCTTTTTGCCCATCCCACCCCCCTTGAGGCGCAGGCGATTTATGGGCTAGCGTGGCTGAGTTTTGGCGTCGTTCACTCCGTCTTAGCCGGGGTTGCCGCGAAACGCTGGCTGGATTCGTTATTCGGGGTCTATTACCGGCTCGCCTATAACCTGTGGGCGGGGCTCCATATCGCCGCCGTGTGGGCGCTCGGCGGGGCGTTGATCGGCGATCAGCCCTATGACCTTGAGCCCGGCGTCGCCGGCGCCATGACCGGGATCAGGGTGCTGGGGGTGGTAGTTCTGATGCTGGCGCTCCGGGAATACGACCTCGGCCGGTTTTCGGGAATGGCGCAAATCCGCGCCCAAAAGAAGGGAATCACCCTATCCGAGGACGAGCCGCTGATCACGGGTGGCCTGCACCTGTTCGTCCGTCATCCGCTTTATTTGGGCGTCTATCTGATTCTATGGGGCTGCGCCACGGGCGATATCGGACTGGCGACGGCGGTTTGGGGATCGGTGTACCTTGTTATCGGCGCCGCTTTCGAGGACCGGAAACTGCTGGTCCTTTATGGCGACGAATTCCGCGGCTACAAAGACCGGATTCCCGCCGTCATCCCTTGGCGGGGCCGGGTTAAGGGATAGAACCCTCTAGCCCTCGTTCCCCGACAGCGTGGCCAGGAAATTTCGCCAGAAACCAGGGGCGCCCTCTTCCGGAGCCGGGGCCGGCACCGGGGTCAAGCCCGGAAGCGCCCTCGGCGGCGTCCCAGCATGGGCGGCTTGCATGAAATCCCGCCACAACCTGGCCGGCGGCCCGCCGCCGGTAACGTTACCCATCGCCTTGCCGCCATCGTTGCCCATCCACACCCCGGTGACCAAATCCGCCGTATGACCCACGAACCAGGCATCGCGGAAATTCTGGCTGGTGCCGGTCTTACCGGCCTGGGGCCGGTCGATTTTGGAGGCCCGCCCGGTACCGTGGGTGATGACGCCGGACAGCATGGCGTTCATCGCCGCGACGTGGGCTTCCGATACCACCCGCCCGGGGCCCCGGCCGCGGCGCCGGTAGAGGAGGTTTCCGGCCCGGTCGCGGATTTCCTCGATCCCGTAGGCCCAGACCCCGGCGCCGCCGTTGGCGAACGGCCCGTAGGCCTGGGTCAGTTCCAGAAGGGTCACCTCCTGGGCCCCGAGGGCGAGGCTGGGGGTGGCCTTGAAATCGCCGGACAGCCCTAAGCGCCGAGCAACGCTGATGACCCGGGCGCGGCCGGCCTTCTCGCCAACCTTGACTGCCACCGTATTGATCGATCGGGCCATCGCCTGTTTCAGGCTTACCGGGCCGATGTGGCGCTTGTCGAAATTTCTGGGCCGCCATTCGCCGATTCGCACCGGTTCGTCGACCAACACCGTTTCGGAGGTCAGGCCGGCTTCCAGCCCGGCCAGATAGACAAAGGGCTTGAACGCCGATCCCGGCTGTCGTTTGGCCTGTGTGGCGCGGTTGAACTGGCTTTTGACGTAGTTCCTGCCGCCGACCATGGCCCGGACGGCGCCCGACGGCGTGATCGCCACCAGGGCCGCTTCGGAAATCCGGGTTTTCCGGCCTTGTTTGGTTAGCGCCTTTCCGACGAAGGCTTCGGCGAACCCCTGCAAGTGGGGATCGAGCGTCGTCCTGACCACGATATCCCGGTCGCCGGGATTGACGTAGCCCGAGACTTGTTCCAGCACCCAGTCGGTAAAGTGGCGGCCCAGGCGGGAGCGGGGGGGGGCGGCTGCCCAAGGCCCGCCGGTTGCGGCCTTTGGCGCCGCATTCGCGGCCTCGGCCGGCGAAAGATAACCGGCGGCGATCATGTTTTTCAACACCTGGGCCGTGCGCACCCTGGAGCGAGCCGGATGGGCCAAGGGATTGTAGCGGGTGGGCGCCTTCAGCAGCCCGGCCAGCATCGCCGCCTGATAGGTCGACAGCCGCGCCGCCGGACGGCCGAAATACTTGCCCGCCGCCGCATCGACGCCATAGGTGCCGGCGCCCAGGTAAACCCGGTTCAAGTAGATGGTCAGGATTTGGTCCTTGGTGAACCTATGCTCCAGCCACAGGGCCAGCAAAAGCTCCTGAATTTTACGTTTTATCGTCCGTTCCGGGGTCAGAAACAGGTTCTTCGCCACCTGCTGGGTGATCGTCGACCCTCCCTGAACGATGCGCCCGGCCTGGAGGTTGGCCTTCATGGCCCGCGCCAGGCCGATGACATCGAGACCGAAGTGGCTAAAGAAGCGCCGGTCCTCGGTCGCCAGCACGGCCTGGATCAGGGCCCTGGGTAGTTCGTCGAGCCCGGTCGGTCGGCCGTAGACGTCGCCGATGATGGTAAGCTGGGAGCCGTCGGCGGCCAGCACCGTCACCGTCGAGCGGCGGGTGGCGTTGAAGTTCTGCTCCACGTCCGGCAACTCGGTCGCGTACCAAGCCGCCAGCACCGAAAACGCGATTACCGCCCAAACAGCGCCGACGGTGCCCCATTTCAACGACTTGGCGAACGTCCACTTGACGGCCCGCCACAGGCCGCCTTGGCGCTTCGGAGCCTTGGCGGCGGCGGCCAAGGTGCCCGCCCTTTTGGGTTCCTTGGCCTTGTTTTTACGGACTTTTCCCATGCCGTGCATGATCGCGCATGGGGGTTAGCAAGGGGTTAACGGTGCGCATTCCGGGGGGGCTCAAACGTCCAGGTTGGCGACCTTGAGGGCGTTTTCCTGGATGAATTCGCGCCGCGGCTCAACCACGTCGCCCATCAGCGTCGAGAACACATCCTCGGCGTCGTCGGCGTGGTTTACCTTGACCTGCAACAAGGACCGGGCTTCGGGGTCGAGGGTTGTTTCCCAGAGCTGTTCCGGGTTCATCTCGCCCAGGCCCTTGTAACGCTGGATGCCGACGCCCTTGCGCCCCAGTTCCATGATCTGGTCGACCAAGCTGACCGGGCCGGTGATCAGGAACTCCTCGTCCTTGGCCGTCAGCACCCCGTGGCGGGCATACAGTTTCTGCAACTGGCCGGCCCGGTCGTCGAGGCGCCGGGCGTCGGTGGAATCGATCAAGGCGCCGTCGATGGCGTGGTGTTCGGTGACGCCGCGAAGGGTGCGGGTGAATTCCAACCCCCCGTCGTCCAGCGGGCTCCCCGCCCAGCCCCTTTCGGCCGGCGCCTCGAGCGCATCCAGGCGCTTGGCGATGATGTCCGCCGTCTGGCCGGCGAGTTTTAAATCGGAAAGGATTTGAGCGTTCAAGGCGCCGAGGATCGACGCCTGTTCGACGACGGCGATGGGCACACGCTTAGCAAGCCCGGACAGCAGCTCCTTGGCCGTCCTCGCCTCGCCGACAAAGCCGCGAAGGTCGGGTCCGGCCATCTGTTTGCCGTCGAAGGGCACGAACACGACGCCTTCGTCGATGGCGGTGTTAAACAGGTAGTCCTCCAACTGCCCGTCATCCTTGAGGTAGACCTCCGACGAGCCGCGTTTGGCTTGGTAAAGGGGCGGTTGGGCGATATACAGATAGCCCTGGTCGATAACCGGTCCCATGTGACGGTAGAAAAACGTCAGCAGCAGGGTGCGGATGTGGGAGCCGTCGACGTCGGCGTCGGTCATGATGATGATCTTGTAGTAGCGGCATTTCCCGATGTCGAAATCCTCGCGTCCGATACCGGTGCCCAGGGCCGCGATCAGGGAGCCGATTTCCGACGAACTTAGCATTTTGTCGAAGCGCGCCCTCTCGACGTTGAGGATCTTGCCGCGCAGTGGCAGGATGGCCTGGTTGGACCTATCGCGCCCTTGTTTGGCCGATCCCCCGGCGCTGTCGCCCTCGACGATGAACAACTCGCTCAACGCCGGGTCCCGTTCCTGGCAATCGGCGAGCTTGCCCGGCAGGGAACTGATATCCAGGGCGCCTTTACGCCGCGTCAGTTCACGCGCCTTGCGGGCCGCCTCGCGGGCAGCGGCGGCTTCGACGATCTTGCCGATGATCCGTTTAGCGTCCGCCGGGTGTTCGCCGAACCAGCGTTCCAGACCCTCGCCGATGACGCCTTCGACGACCGGGCGGACCTCGCTTGACACCAGCTTGTCCTTGGTCTGCGATGAAAACTTCGGGTCTGGGAGCTTGATCGACAGCACACAGGTCAGGCCTTCGCGGGCATCGTCGCCAGCCAGGTTTATCTTTTCCCTCTTGGCAATGCCGCTCGACACCGCATAGGAATTGATGGTCCGGGTCAAGGCACCCCGGAACCCGGCCAGATGGGTGCCACCATCCCGCTGCGGGATGTTGTTGGTGAAGCACAGCATGGTCTCGTGGTAGCTGTCGTTCCACTGCATCGCCAATTCCATAGCGACACCGTCGCGTTCGCTGTCAATGGTGATCGGAACTATCAACGCCGTCTTGGCCCGGTCCACATAGCTGACGAAGGCCGAAAGACCTCCGTCGTAATTCATTTCTACCGTCTTCAACTCGACGCTGCGGGCGTCGGTCAGGACCAGGGAAACGCCGGAATTGAGGAACGCCAGTTCGCGCAAGCGGTGCTCCAGAGTCGAAAAATCTAAATCGGTCATGGTGAACACTTTTTTCGACGGCAGGAACGTGCATTCGGTGCCGGAAACCGGCTCCCCGTCGTCGCCTTTCGGCGCGCCACCGACTTCGGCCAGCGGTTTTTCCGCCTCGCCTTCCTTGAAGCGGACGAAATATTCCGTGCCTTCGCGGCGGATTCTCAGTTCCAGCCAATCCGACAGCGCGTTGACCACCGAAACGCCAACGCCGTGCAGCCCGCCCGAGACCTTGTACGAGTTCTGGTCGAACTTTCCGCCGGCGTGAAGATGGGTCATGATGACCTCGGCCGCCGAAACGCCTTCTTCGGTGTGGATGTCGACGGGAATGCCGCGGCCGTTGTCGATCACCGTCACCGAGCCGTCGCCGTTGAGCGTCACCCGAACGGAGTCGCAGAAACCGGTCATTGCCTCGTCGATGGCGTTGTCGACCACCTCATAGACCATGTGGTGCAGCCCCGAGCCGTCGTCGGTGTCGCCGATATACATGCCCGGGCGCTTGCGCACGGCTTCGAGCCCGCGCAGAACCTTGATCGATTCGGCGTCATAAGCCTCGCCGTTGCTGTTGGCGTTTACCCTTTCCTTGTCTTCCGGCGCGGCGGGCGCAGCTTTTTGGGCGGTTTTCTTCGGCCCCTTCCTTGCCGTCTTCCTGACCGCTTTCGTCGCCGTCTTTTTGGTCTTTTTCTTTGCCATGCTTCGCTCTTTACCTAGTCTTAATTACCTAGTGGATAAAACCTAACCTATGGACCCCATACGATCCCCTATCCCAGTTTCTCGGCAGGTGAGCGCCCGCAGGCGATGCGGGGCCATCGTCAAGGGGACTCGACGCCCCGAGAAGCCGGGATAGGGGATCGTATGGGGTCCATAGGTTAGGTTTTATCCACTATACCTGGGGTGTTACCGTACCGTCGTTGACGGCGAAAAACTGCGCCCGCCCGGCCAGGGGCGCGAACAAGCCGGCGTCGGTGCCGGTCAGCCACACCTGGGCGCCGAGGCCCGAAATTTCGTCGAACAGCGCCTGTAGGCGGATTTCGTCCAAATGGGCCGCGATTTCGTCGAGAAGAAACAGCGGCGCCGTTCCTTGCTCGTAGGCGCGCATTTTCGCCGTCCCCAATACCAACGCCACCAGGAGCGCCTTCTGTTCGCCGGTCGAACAAAGCGCCGCCGGCCGGCCGTTGCCAAGATGCAGGACCTTCAAATCGCTGCGGTGCGGCCCGATGGCTGCCCGGCCTTCGGCCACGTCGTCGGCGCGCCGGGCCGCGAACGCGGCCCTGAGCCTGTCTTCCGCCGCCAGCGCCGGGCCTTCCCTTAGCCAATCCTCGACCGTGCCGGCGGCCTCGACGGAAGCCCGGGGGAAAGCGCCTGTTGATTCCTTCAGTTGTTCGCCGAGGCGCCGCGTTGCCTCGAGC
>Ga0315338_1004295_pt1 | contig 11436 bp, 11 predicted proteins | sample ASW8metaG_FD_204518 | JGI IMG/M metagenome (GOLD analysis project Ga0315338, IMG submission 204518) | Ammonia-oxidizing marine archaeal communities from Monterey Bay, California, United States - ASW #8 | ecosystem: Environmental > Aquatic > Marine > Coastal | place: USA: California | collected...
GACTCACCGTTGCTGGGCTTCTCCCTGCGCGATCGACGGATGGCCCTGTGATAGGTTTTAACGAGGCGGTTGGCCTTGGCCTGGTTCAGGGCATCACTGAATTTCTGCCGATATCGAGTTCTGGACATCTGATCCTGGTGTCAGAATGGTTAGGCTGGCCTGATCAAGGCCTTGCCTTCGATGTGGCTGTTCACCTGGGCACGCTGGTTGCGGTGCTGATCTATTTTCGCCGGCGTGTGCTGGAGATTCTGTGTGGCTGGTATCAGCAGGTCATCGGTGGTCGTGTGACATCAGCGGGGCGTTTGGGTTGGCTGGTGGTGCTCGCGACCGGACCTGCGTTGATCGCTGGCGCCTTGTTGAGTCATGTCATAGAGAGTCTGCTCCGTAGTCCGATCCTGATTGGTTCCACCACTTTAGTATTTGGGCTGGTGTTGTGGTGGGCTGACACTAAAGGACGCGGGACGATCACCCTTAACGACCTCAAGTGGCATCACGCCCTACTGATTGGCATCGCCCAGGCGATTGCGCTGGTGCCGGGTACCTCGCGATCGGGCATTACGTTGAGTGCTGGCCTGGCGTTGGGCTTGGGCCGCTCGGATGCAGCCCAGTTTTCGTTTCTCATGTCTATTCCAGTAATTGTTGCGGCAGGCACCCTGAAGCTGAGTGACCTCAGTCAATCGGCGGTGCCGGTCGACTGGGTTGCGTTTGCTGCCGGTGTTCTGGTGGCGGCGGTAAGTGCACTCGCTGTCATCGCCGGATTTCTAAGGGTTATTGAGCGCGTGGGTGTGTTACCGTTTGTGATCTACAGACTGGCACTTGGGGTGCTCATAATTTACTGGTTCTGGTAGATTGTTGAGTTGGACGATGGATAAATTGTCTGGAGCAAACATGAATACTGCAATTGTAGGGTGGGGACACATCCCATTTGGACGACGAGAAGAAGATGTCGAATCAATGCTTCTGGAAGTTACCGGAGAGGCCCTGGCATGCGCTGGTGTGGGCGCAACGGATGTCGATGCCGTATACCTGGGCTGGTTCAACGGTGGTATGAATAAACAGGACTTCGGCTCTTCTTTGGTTATGAATGGCTTTGAGGGACTGCGTTACAAGCCGGCGACCCGTGTCGAGAACGCCTGTGCCACAGGATCAGCGGCTATTTATCAGGGAAGGGACTTTATTGCGGCGGGGCGTGGCAAGGTGGTGCTCGTGGTCGGTGTGGAAAAGATGACGAATGTGCCCCCACCGGAGCTCAATCGTGTGCTGCTGGCCTGTTCGTATCTCAAGGAAGAGGCGGGTGTGGCTAACGGGTTTGCAGGTGTATTTGCAGACATTGCGACGGACTACTTTAGCCAGCATGGTGATCAGACCGATGCATTAGCGACCATTGCAGCAAAAAACCACCACAATGGTTGCGCTAACCCTTGGGCACAACTGCATAAAGATTTGGGCTATGAGTTTTGCCGAACCGAATCCGAGAAAAATCCGGTGGTGGCAGCACCACTTAAACGGACCGACTGCAGCTTGGTCTCGGATGGTGCGGCGGCAGTGGTATTGGCTGATGAAGACGTGGCTCGCGATCTACAACATGCGGCAAGGCTGCGAGCAAGTACCCAGGTGAACGATCTTCTGCCTATGAGTCGGCGCGATATGACGTTTTTGGATGGTTGTGCCCGAGCCTGGCAGGGGTCACTGCAGGCTGCTGGCATGACACTAAATGACCTAGATCTGGTCGAGACCCACGACTGTTTTACCATGGCTGAAATGATGCAGTATGAGGCTATGGGACTGACGGAACGCGGACGTGGTGCGCAGGCCGCGTTAGACGGGTGGACTGCGAAAGACGGGAAGCTGCCAGTCAATGTATCTGGTGGTCTGAAAGCGAAAGGCCATCCAATTGGTGCGACCGGTGTATCTATGCACGCACTGGCAGCTATGCAGGTCCTGGGTGAGGCTGGTGACATGCAGGTGCCGGGAGCATCGGTTGCAGGGGTGTTCAATATGGGTGGTACAGGGGTTGCTAACTATTGCAGCATTATTGAAGCGATGCACTGAGTAATTGCAACTCAATTCTTGCGTCAAGTGGTATTGCGCCACGCCATTTGGGCTGAACCAAGCGCTGCCAGGCGGCGTTTCCGGACTTCGCGCCCGCGCGCTCGGCCATCCTTTGCAGTCGCCTCCAGATCGCTGAAGCTGAGTGCCGTCACGGCCTGCAGATAGGCCTGCAGTAGTTTGGTGCTTGGATAATCTTTTGCTAAACCGGTGCCCCGTCCCCGCGCGTCCGCTTCGCAGGCGAGTGCAAATTCCTCGATCCGATCGGGGTTGCGAAAAGCATCCAGCCGGTCGAGTAGTTTGAGCACAGTTTCAGGTCTGAGCGTCTCGAGACGGTGCATCAGCAGGTGGTATTCGGTGACCAGCAGTGCTAGCCGGCGATAATCCGCCGGTACCCGCAGCCGATCACACATATTGCCAACTAATTTTAAGCCTCGCTTTTCGTGCCCGATGTGTTTTGGCCAGTGCTGCGGTGGTGTCGCGCCTTTGCCGAGGTCGTGAACCACGGCAGCAAAGCGGATCTTGCTGTCGGGGCTCAGCTTAGCGGCTTGCTCGAGCACCAGAAGGGTGTGTATACCGGCGTCGCCTTCGGGGTGGTGGGCCTGGGGTTGGGGCACACCGAATAAAGCATCGAGCTCAGGAAAAATAACGCCCAGAGCGCCGCACCGGCGCAGTGTGCGGAAAAATTCAGCTGGCTGGGCTGCACTCAGTGCACGCGAGAGCTCCTGCCAGATCCGCTCAGGCGGTAGTGTGCCCAGCTCGCCGTCAGTGACCATGCTTTCCATCAACGCCAGCGTTTCTGTTGCGACTCCGAACCCGCGATCGTGGTAGCAGGCCGCGAATCTTGCGACGCGCAACACCCTTAGTGGATCCTCAGTGAAAGCAGGTGATACGTGCCTTAGCACACCAGCTGCAAGGTCAGTTGCACCCCCCCACGGGTCGATTAGTTGTCCCTGCCGAGAGCGGGCCATGGAGTTGACGGTGAGGTCCCGGCGGGAAAGATCATCCTCGAGTGTGACATCGGGGGATGCAGTAGTCTCAAAACCGCGATACCCCGGGCCGGTCTTTCTCTCTCGCCGTGCCAGTGCATACTCCTGATGGGTTGTGGGATGCAGATAAACCGGAAAGTCCCGGCCAACCGGAGAGAATCCTAGCTTCAGCATGGTATCTTCACTGGCACCGACCACCACCCAGTCAAGGTCGGTGCTCGTATCACCGAGCAACTGATCTCGAACAGCGCCACCGACCAGATAGCATTCCAGTTGTTCGGCCGGGTCTGTCATGGGCAGGTTGCTTATGAGAATACTGATTAAAAAGATCAGCGCTATTATGCCTTGGGGGGCGAGATTTGCCCCGAACGATGGCAAAAAATGTACCGGAGGCGTTGTCGTTCTTTTACTGTTGATCGTGCTGGGGTTGTCAGGATGCACTTTGCCAGGGTATTACACCCAAGCGGCGCGCGGGCAAATCTCGTTACTGTGGAGGAGTGAACCAATCGACTCCGTGATCAGTGATCCAAGTGTGTCGGAGTCACGCCGACAACAGCTGATACTCGCGAACAGGATTCGCCAGTTTGCAGTCGAGCAACTCGCATTACCGGATAATGCAAGTTACACCCGTTTTGTTGACGTCCATCAGCCTTATGTACTCTGGAACGTATTTGCGGCGCCGAGATTTTCGACTGAACCGGTTACTTGGTGTTTTCCAGTCGCGGGCTGCGTCGCCTATCGGGGTTATTTCAGCCGGCAGGATGCGTTTAGATTCGCGGAGCAGATGAGGCAGAAGGGTTACGACGTTAGTCTAGGCGGTGTCAAAGCCTATTCGACCCTGGGATGGTTGCCTGATCCTTTGCTTAACACAGTTCTGGATTTGGCTGAAGAGGATCTGGCTGGACTGTTGTTCCACGAACTGGCCCATCAGGTGATTTACGTGACCGACGACACCACGTTCAACGAATCCTTTGCCACGCTGGTCGAGCATGAAGGGGTACGACAGTGGCTAGCACAGTCGGACAGACAGGTGGATTTCGATGCGTTCGAAGAGCGCAGCCACCGGCGTGACGAGGTGATCAAGCTGGTGTTGAATCACCAGACGCAGCTCGCGGCAATATATGCCGAAGACCTGACGCCCTCGATCATGGCGCAGCGCAAATTGCAGCAGGTGGCTGCGTTGCGGCAGTCATACTTGGACCTACGATCAAGGGGTGGAGGTGGTCCGGGCTGGGACGCTTGGTTTTCTCAACCGTTGAACAACGCGCATCTTGCTGCGATCGGTGCTTACTATGACCTGGTACCCGATTTTCGGCGACTCTTTAATGCAGTGGGCCAGGATTTTGAAACCTTCTACAAAGCCGTCGCAAGTATCGCGGATGGGCCCAAGCAGGGTTACCGCAGTGCACTCGCTGCGATACCGTAGGCCTGTAGGCCAAATCTGGCAGCACCTGTAGTGGTAGCTGTCGGTGCAGCTGGGACTGATGCCCCTATCGTCAGGTACTGGTGGCAGCGCCTGGGTCGCCATAGCGGTTTCGATAGGCCTCCAGTGCATCGAGATGTTGTTTAAGGTCCGGCCTCTCACGTAGATGTTCAATCAGGGTGCTGAAGCGGGCAATTATATGAACCGGCACACCATAGCGATTCCGTATCTGAGTGATTGCAGACTGATCTTGGTCCGAAACGATCTCTTCACGGTCCAGCGCAACAATCACTGCAGCCGTTTGGGCGCCGGCCGATTCGATGATATTCACCGATTCACCAATAGCAGTGCCTGCAGTGATCACATCATCAATGATGACAACCCGGCCGGTGAGCTGTGCACCGACAACACTGCCACCTTCGCCATGGTCTTTGGCCTCTTTTCGGTTGTAGGCAAAAGGTACGCTGCGCTCAAACTGGCTGTGCAGCGAAGTTGCGGTGGCCGCAGCCAGTACAATGCCTTTGTAAGCGGGTCCGAACAACATAAAATCGTCAGGTTCGTTTTCGCATAAAACAGCGGCATAAAATCCTGCTAACTGGGACAGCATGGCACCCGTATAAAAAAGGCCCGCGTTAAAGAAATAGGGACTGACGCGGCCGGATTTGAGGGTAAACTCACCGAACCGTAAGACTCCGCTGTTGATGGCAAATTCCAGAAATTGCTGTTCTCGATTGGTCATTTTAAGGTTTAGGGAGTCACTTACTGATATTGGGGTGCCTGGGTGAGAATAATAACGCTGAACGCTAATGGGATACGAGCCGCTGCTCGTAAACAGTTTTTCGACTGGTTGCCTACTCAGGACGCTGATGTCGTGTGTTTACAGGAAACTCGCGCCCAGCCGGAACAGCGGAAATCACCGGAATTCAGTCCCGAGGGCTACCAAACCTACTACGTTGACGCCGAGCGGAAGGGCTACAGCGGTGTTGCCATCTATTCCAGGAGAGAACCTGACCGTGTGATCGAAGGTCTGGGCTGGAAGGCGTTTGACCGGGAGGGACGCTGGGTTCAAGCTGACTACGGACGACTGAGTGTGGTATCGGTTTATATGCCGTCTGGTACCAGTGGCGATGAACGGCAGGATTTCAAATATCGCATCATGAAAAAGATGAAGCCGTTGCTGAAAGGGTTTGTAAACAGCGAACGCGACTATATTTTGTGTGGTGACTTTAATATTGCCCACAGGGAAATTGATATTAAGAACTGGCGCGGAAATCGAAAGAATTCTGGTTTTCTGCCCGATGAACGAGCGTGGCTGGACTGGCTGTTTAACGATCTAGGGATGGTTGATGTGTTCCGGCATCTGGATGATCGGCCTGAGCAATACACTTGGTGGTCAAATCGGGGTCAGGCCTGGGCTAAAAACGTGGGTTGGCGCATCGATTACCAGATCGCAACCCCCGCGATTGCCGCGCGTGCCCAGCAGGCCTCAATCTTTACCGATGGTCGGTTTTCGGACCATGCGCCGCTGATCATCGATTACAAAACCAGTGCACGATGGCTAAAGGGCTGACAGGATTGGCGGTTGTTCAACCAGGAACGTGGTTGCCGATTACACAGTCCCGAGCGGAGTATCGATGACTAAAATGTCTGAAACCTTCTCGATCTATCTGGAAAGGCGGATGGCACGCATTCTGCTGCTGGGCATGATCAGTGGTTTCCCCTGGGTTCTGATTGGCAGCAGTTTGTCATTGTGGCTCAAGGAAGATGGATTGAGCCGCAGCACCATCGGCTGGGCCGGTCTGATTTTCGGCGTATACGCATTCAACTTTTTGTGGGCACCATTAATCGACCGGCTTCGAGTACCGTGCCTCACACCCAGATTGGGCCATCGTCGGGCCTGGATCGTGACGCTTCAGGCGCTGATACTGGTTTGTCTGGGGGGGTGGAGCCTGGTCGACCCTTCAGCAAATCTCTGGGCTGTGATTGCGATCGGACTGGTCATTGCGATCGCGTCTGCGACACAGGACATTACCATCGACGCGCTGCGGATTGAGCAGATCGGTCGGGACGAAGGTCGCTCAATGGCGGCCGGCGCGGCTATCGCTGTGGTGGGCTGGTGGTCCGGTTATAAATTGGGGGGGGTCGTTGCTCTCAATACGGCACAGGCATTTCAGTCGGCAGGTATAGAGAATTACTGGCAGACCACATTTCTCGTTCTAGGTACGATTGTTATCGCGTGCAACATTGCGCTGATGTTCGTTCCTGAACAGTCGCCCGAGGATCGCGTTGCTGACCAATTAGCACAAGACAACATCATCGCTTCAAATTTGGCGCTTAGCGGACAGAAAGGTCAGGTTGTGGCCTGGTTAGTCGGAACAGTTGTGGGTCCGTTGCTCAGTTTTTTCAGGCGCAACGGATTTGCAATAGCCCTGGCTATCCTAGGTTTTGTTTTTCTGTTCAAAATCGGTGAGGCGTTTCTCGGACGAATGTCGATTGTGTTCTACAAGGAAATAGGGTTTAGCAAGTCAGATATCGCGCTGTACTCAAAGGGTATAGGGTGGATTACCACGGTTGTGTTTACGTTGATTGGCGGGCTGTTTGCAATTCGGATCGGTCTGGTGAGGGCTATGTTCGTATCGGGTATTCTGATGGCAGTGACGAACCTGATGTTTGCCTGGTTGGCCTGGTCGGGTCGCTCGGAAGTTTTATTTGCGGCCGCAGTGCTGCTTGACGATCTCGCTGGTGCTTTTGCAACAGTCACTTTTGTTGCGTTTATTTCAATGCTGGTTGACCGCACCTACACGGCAACCCAGTATGCGCTGCTGGCTTCGATTGGTACTGCTGGTCGGACATTGTTTGCCTCGTCGTCCGGTGCTCTAGTGGATTGGCTTGACGGCGACTGGGGTAAATTCTTTGTGTTGACGGCCGTGATGGTCATCCCGTCATTGGTGTGCCTGTGGATTTTGCGCCATAAACTCACCGATATGCTGTCAGGTGCCCAAGTCCGCTTGTTTGGGAAAAGCGCGTAGCCGTGCGCCTAATCTGCGGCCTGTCGCAGTCGCGCCAATAATCTGACTCAAGCTGACAAAGGTTATAATAAAAAATTGTACAGACATTGATTAAGCCTTGCGTCGGCAAGGTAAACGATAGTTATATCCGAAGGATTTGACATGCCGATCTACGAGTACGCCTGCGTTTCATGCGACCATCACCTTGAAGCGTTACAGAAGATGTCTGAAGACCCGCTGGTTTTCTGTCCCGAATGTGGAGAAGAGAGTCTTCGGAAAAAGGTGTCTGCTGCCGCTTTTGTGCTCAAAGGTTCCGGATGGTATGAGACCGATTTCAAGAATTCAGGTAAGGAAAATCCAAAAGACGACAAGGCCAGTGATGGGCAGCCCGCCTCGAAATCCTCCAGCGACACTAAATCGGGTGAGGGTGCCAGTGGTGACACTAAATCGGGTGAGGGTGCCAGTGGTGACACTAAATCGTCAGACAGTAAGTCATCTGAAAGCAAATCGGTGTCCTCGAAATCCACCTCTGATTCGACGGCAACCGGATCCAAGTCGGGTGGCAGCAAGAATGCATCGCCGTCAAACTGAGCTTTCCGGGTAAGACCTGCACGGATCCAGTTTCTTTTGAAAATCTTTTTATGAATAGGGGTTCCCGAAGCGCGTTGTGTGGCACGATTACGCCGGAGCTGAATGGCCAGGATGTCAGCTTATGCGGTTGGGTTCAGCGTCGTCGTGACCATGGTGGCGTGATCTTTATCGATCTTCGCGATCGATCAGGAATGGTGCAGGTCGTGATGGATCCTGATCGGCAGGCACAGTTTGCTATCGCCGAAGCGGTGCGCAATGAGTATGTGCTCTGGGTCTCCGGGCGGATACGGCCCAGACCGGAAGGTACTGAAAATTCCGAATTGCCTACTGGGGCTATAGAGCTCCTGGGACACGACATTGAAATTCTCAATGCCAGTGATCCCTTGCCGTTTCAAGTCGACGATGATGACACCGGCGAAGCAGTACGGCTGCGGCATCGTTACCTGGACCTGCGAAGTTCTCGAATGCAGAACAACCTGCGTTTGCGTCACCAGGTAACCCGAAATTTACGCCATTGTCTGGAACTGCAGGATTTCATTGAAATAGAGACACCTGTGCTCACTCGTTCTACCCCGGAGGGCGCGCGGGACTACTTGGTACCCAGTCGAATTTATCCCGGACAGTTTTTTGCGCTGCCCCAGTCTCCGCAACTGTTCAAGCAGTTGCTGATGGTGTCCGGCTTTGAACGGTACTACCAGTTTGCTCGCTGTTTTCGTGATGAGGATCTGCGGGCAGATCGCCAGCCTGAATTCACGCAGTTGGATATCGAGATGTCGTTCGTCCATGAAGACGACGTCATGGAAACCATGGAACAAATGATTCGTGACTTGTTCAAGGGTGTGCTGGATATTGAACTGCCGTCACCGTTCCCCCGACTGTCCTACGCGGAAGCGGTGCGGCGCTTCGGGACCGATCGACCAGACCTGCGAATTCCATTGGAACTGGTCGACGTGGCCGATCTGATGCGGGATGTCGAATTCAAGGTGTTTTCGGGTCCTGCGTCAGATCCGGGCTCTCGGGTCGCTGCCCTTCGGGTACCCGGTGGCGGTTCGGTCAGTCGACAGCAGATCGACAACTACACAGATTTTGTCAAACGCTACGGCGCTAAGGGACTGGCCTACATCAAAGTAAATCAGGTTGCTGTAGGTCGGGATGGTTTGCAATCCCCAATCCTCAAGTTTCTGCCTGATGAGGTCATTGCTGAGATCCTTAAGCGCACAGAGGTGGTCGATGGCGACCTGATCTTTTTCGGTGCCGATACGGCAACCGTCGTGAACGATGCGCTGGGTGCACTACGCGTTTGTCTTGGCCATGACCTGGAGATGGCGGAAGAAAGTTGGTCACCTTTGTGGGTGACCGAATTTCCTCTGGTCGAACAGAATCCCGATACGGGTCAGTGGCAGTCACTTCACCATCCGTTTACGGCGCCGCGGGAGGATCATCTGCCGCTGCTCGATACAGATCCAGGTGCAGCCATTTCAAGGGCCTACGATATGGTTCTGAATGGCACTGAGATCGGTGGTGGGTCGATCCGTATTCATCGACCGGACACACAGGCGCGGATCTTTCAACTTCTGGGTATAGCCTCGCAGGAGGCAGAAGAAAAGTTCGGGTTTCTGCTCGATGGCTTGCGCTACGGAGCACCACCACACGGTGGTATCGCATTTGGATTGGATCGGATTGTTGCCATGATGGCAGGAGAAGAATCCATTCGCGACGTGATCGCATTTCCAAAATCACAGAAAGCCGCCTGCCTGCTTACCGAATCTCCCAGTGAGGTGGCGGGCAGCCAGCTGCGTGATCTTGGGATCCGGCTCCGTGTAACACAAGCACCGGTACCCGATTCGAACTCGGCATGAGTGCGGTCTCACTCCGATCAGAGATTGCTTACAAACGACCCGAGTCAGTGCTGGTCGTGGTCTATAGCAGCAGTGGGCAGACGCTGTTACTCAAACGCAATCGCCCCGTATTCTGGCAGTCCATTACCGGCAGTCTTAAATGGCCCGACGAGTCGGCACCTGATGCGGCTTATCGTGAACTCGAAGAGGAAACTGGCATTAAAGTGTTGTCGGGTTGGCGGAACTGGCAGCATACGTATACTTTTCCTATTTTGCCGGAGTACCGTCATCGATATGCACCAGGTGTGTCTGACAATAAGGAACACCTGTTCTCGCTTGAGTTACCAGAGCCTTGTCAGCCTGTACTGTCTGATGCGGAGCACTCCAGCGGACTGTGGTTACCGATCGAAGATGCGATTACAAAAGTATGGTCATGGTCGAATCGGGATGCATTAGAGCGTGTCGCTGCTGCGCTAAACAGCGACTGACTGAAACAGTAATACAACGACGAAGATCTCCCAATGGCCGGGCACAGTAAATGGGCTAACATCAAGTTTCGTAAGGCGGCGCAGGACGCAAAACGCGGCAAACTGTTTACCAAATTCATTCGGGAGATCACGGTAGCCGCCCGTGCCGGCGGCGGTGACGTGGCTTCGAATCCGCGGCTACGCGCCGTCGCCGACAAAGCACTTGGCGCCAATATGACACGGGACACCGTAGACCGGGCGATCAAACGCGGTACTGGCGAATTAGATGGCGTGTCCTATGAAGAAGTCCGCTACGAGGGTTATGCCCCCAGTGGGATCGCCGTGCTGGTGGAATGTACAACCGATAACCGCAACCGGACCGTCAGTGAGGTTCGTCATGCTTTTACCAAGTACGGCGGTAACCTGGGTTCTGAAGGATCGGTTGCCTACCTGTTCGACAAGATCGGGTTGCTTATTTTTCCTCCGGATATGGATGAAGATGTGGTTATGGAAGTGGCCGTAGAGGCCGGTGCGCAGGATGTTGAAACTGGTCCTGATGGTACGGTTGAGGTGATCACTGAACCGGAGGAATTGAACTTTGTAGCAGATCAGATGTCCGCAGCAGGGTTGGTGTCGGAATTGGCCGAAGTGGTGCAACGGCCAACGAGTGAGACCGAACTCGCGGGTGAGGAAGCGGAAAAGGTTATGCTACTGATCAACGCATTGGAGGATCTGGACGATGTACAGGATGTTTTTACCAATGCGAGTTTCCCGGAGGACACGGTGTTCGCCAGTTGAGTGGCGACGCCCGCGAAGCAACTGTGACGCCGATTAGAGTATTGGGTATAGATCCGGGCTCCAGGGTTACCGGGGTGGGCGTGGTTGAGGTCGATGGGCAGAGTCTGCGTCATGTGCACAGCGAGTGCATTCGTGCGGGAGACGGCGAGCTTGGTGGACGCCTGGCCGTGATCTACAGCGGTGTTGGCGACGCCATTGCCCAGTACCAGCCACAATCGGTGGCCATAGAGCGCGTTTTCCTGGCTACAAACCCGCATGCGGCATTGATTCTAG
>Ga0315338_1004297_pt1 | contig 11434 bp, 8 predicted proteins | sample ASW8metaG_FD_204518 | JGI IMG/M metagenome (GOLD analysis project Ga0315338, IMG submission 204518) | Ammonia-oxidizing marine archaeal communities from Monterey Bay, California, United States - ASW #8 | ecosystem: Environmental > Aquatic > Marine > Coastal | place: USA: California | collected...
CTTCCATGGCCCACCAGGTTATTTCTCGAATCGTCGTAATACCCGGTTCGATACGAGACAATGCCTCGAAAGCAATCTGGCGAGAAATTTCCAATGTATTAGTTTGTGCTGTTACTTCCCCGAGCGTCCTTCTTACCAGAAAATCTGTAATAACATTCTCTGCAGACACAATCCGATCAGAATATTTAGGTCCTAATACTTTTACCAATTGCATATAAGAAGAATGTGAAATTCCATCTGCCACAGCAAGCCAACCAGACGTATTCACAGCAATCGTTTTTGGATCGCGTTTAGTAACAAATTCTCTAAACTCATCGTAGACTTCATCATCATATCCTTCTGATATTCGATAGCCAGCGTCATAACTAGACAAGGCTCGTGCAATGGCAGCAGAACCTCGCACATCAATATTTTCAACAGCGCCTGCTGTACCAAAAACGGCTCGCTCAATCCTATCTCCTAAATCAGTGAATACCAGGTAACCGTAAGTAGTCCCAAATTGCTGAGCCATTGGATCAGGATCTCCTTGACGAGTGACATGAATCCACATGTTGACATTGTTATCACGCATGGCTCCCGGCAGAATAAGGTCAAGTTTGTCGTTTCTAATTAAACGAAGAACTTCTCCGCCAGATTGTGAGGTATGATTCAATAACTCCACACCAGTAACAGGAACAGTAAGAATCATAGAAAGAAAAATCAGCATTAGTCGAAACTTCATATCAATCCCCTTAACTAGATTTAGTTAAAAATCTATAACAAACACTCGGTCAGTTAAATAGTAACTGTTTAGCTTACCAACCAAGAATGAAGTTACAAGCACATCTTTACCAAAGATAAAAATAATGAGCTACGCAAAGAAAAGCTATATTTTCGACGACAAGTTGGCAACTAATACAAAAATATTGTTATGGTGTTTTACCATAATGCAATTGCTTCGCGCGTATCTGCGCTGTAGGCTCATTTAAACCTTTCATCCCAGCGTGCAAATGAGGATTGAATCATGGCTACTAACAAGATAAGTAAGAGTGATAATTATTTGACACGACGGAAATTCGTGGAAACAGGTGCAGCTGGTGTAGCAGCATGGTCGCTAGCACATACACAATTACTCAATTCAACAGAATTAGGATTAATTACAGCAAAAGAAGCATTACAGATGGCTCGACAACGCCGTACTGATCTCGTGGACCTCCTGTCACAACTGATTTCGATGCGAAGTCAAGCTTCTGGTAATGCTGCAACAGCACAAGAAGTAGTCAAAGAATTCCTTACAAAATTACCATACCACATCGACATTTCCTCAGATAAACCAAGCCAATTTGCCCAACATACTGAATTCATGCCGCCAGATCCGCCTGGAGATGGACCTTTTGTCAATATCATCGGTCGTCCTCATCATAGTCCAGGTGCTAATCTAGCTTTATTTGCACACATCGATACACACATCGTTGAAAACGGTTGGAAAACAGATCCTTATCAGGCGGTCATAGACAATGGAAGACTTTATGGCCTGGGTTCAGCTGATGATAAAGGTGGAGTTGCGGCCATGCTTATAGCAGCTGCTGCACTTTCGGACGCTGGCAGTCATGCACCGATTGTAATTAGCCACCATGCCAAAGGTGGTGGTAGCCGCGGTAGCCTACAGGTCTTCGAAAACTTAAAAAATTCAGGCGAAAAAATTGATGCTGTTCTTTATTCACATCCCGCCGAAACCGGGCATGGTCTGAATGAAATCAAAAATAATTCTAGCGGCGTACTTGATGTGGCATTAATTACTAAAGGTTGGCGCGGTCAGCCACTTGATATTGGCTTGCCCGATTCAGCATTATGGACCGATGGTGGCAATGCCCTAGAAGCCTGTTGGAAGGCAGTTAATCATCTCAAAAATGGAGTGCTACAAGGTTTACGAGTCAATATTGGTAAGTTCAAGGCTGGAAACAGAACAGGTTCTGTTCCTGACCAAGCACATGCTGAGATTCGCATTCTATTTGATGGAGATCACACTTGGCAGGAGTTACTGAACCTCATGCAAAACGAACTAGACTCGTTCTCCGATACATTACCACGTGGAAATGGAACATTCCGTACCTCGATCGAGGCTAAGGGATTGCTAGCCAATCCGGGAACTGTTGCCTGGGACCACCCTTCATGCAACATTCTGCGGCGCGCTATCGAAGAAATAAAGGGAACAGCGCCTGTATCATATCCAAATCATTTGGCGAGCGACATTCGTCATCCAATTCGGACGCTCGGCGTACCTGCTTTTGGCATTGGCTCACTTGGCGGAAACTTTTATGGCCCAAATGAATGGGTTGATATCGATGATTTAGTCAATCTCGTCGCAGTAATCATACTGACAATGTCAGGCTGGAGTGGCACCTGATAACTAGTCACGAGTCTATTTTTAGTGTCTTACATAACCCAATTGGCATACTACTATCAAAGTTGTCGGAGCTCATCGTCGTAACCAGTCAATTCCCATCTAATCAGTGACCAGGGAATCTGACCTAGAGCATAAACTTCGTCTAGAAAATCTTTGAGATTAAAGTTATCGCCAAGTTGATTAGCGCGATCTCTGAATAGCTTCATGAACTGGACTTTACCTATAACCATGAGCATATGATGACCTACACCACGTAAAGTTGTATCTAGCTCGAACCATAAATGATGACTACCTTTTAGTAATTCCCCATGAGGAGCATTGTCAATACAAAATTGTGTTGCTTCTTCCAGGTCCCAATTCCCACCGTGCATATAGATATCTGAAAGCGCACGGACAGTACGGAAGGCAGCCTGTTCATAGGTAATCTCCCTTCCATGAGAGTTACGTCCATCGAGATAACCCGCGTGCATCAATAGTTCCTCTAGTGCAAAAGCGATTCCCTCATCTCGGGCAGTTGAAATTTTGTACGGTCGCCTGCCTCCACGAATCGGTCGGTCATCGCGTTCAGATCTCAGGCGATCAAAATGATGTCCAATTAATTCATGGGTATTCTCCATAACCGCTTCGCGATGCGAAAAGTTAAAAAAATAATCATGTTTATCGGGCCATGGCTCATTCAAAAAGTAACCTTTCCCGGCAAGACGGGTATCAAAATAATCATCCGGTACGAGGAAGTCTTGCATGGTAAATATTTCCTCGTTACGTAGGAAATTCATAATATGCTCAACCGCTTCCATAATGCCGGCTTTATATTCAGCCTGAGATTGAACCGATCTTATTGCTGGAACATGGCGATTACGATTCTGTTCGAGTCTCTGAAAAGAAATAACACGATTGTCTTCGAGTTCCACGATTGTACGAACGTCATCCCAAGTATATGGAAATAGATATACATTTTTGAGCAGCCAATTGTAGTTTTCCTTTCCAACACCGACTTTAGCTATCATCTTGTTTTTATTTTTTTCAATCCACCTGACATAGTCATCGATTGCTATCAAAGCCAAATCGATATCAACAATAAGTTCAGAGTGATGACCTTCTAATCTGTGTGCAAGCGATATATATGAAGCTTTAGTATCTCCTAGTGATAGGATGGCTAAGGTTCCTAGGTCAGCGGAAGTTTTCGAAAAATCATCAAGATTATCTTTTGCTTCTCTAAGAATTCTCGGTACAGATCTGATCTTCGATTTAAGACTGTTAACAGCATTTCCCTCAAGAGGTAGATCTTTTATCCGTGGAAACTTGGAGATTACATCATTGTAAAAACCAGGATCTCGCGACCATGGGCTCAGAACACGATGCTGAAATTCGTAACCATTCATTTCCGCACGTACTAAGTGATAATCTACCTGTTTCGCTATCGTCCAACCTTCATAAACAATGCTATTTAACCGATTCTGGTATGTCCTAAATTCGTGAAATTTCGCCTCCATAGTGGAGGCTGAATAATCAAGAACGTCAGCTGTGCTCGATAAAGTCCAACCACTTTTTGAATAGGATTGGTTACTATCAAACTCGCCCTGTCGAAAATTACGAAATTCACTGAAGAGTTTGGTCAGATCCGTATAAGCATTACTAGCAGTTACTTGGGTCGTTCCATCAGATGCTCGATCAATCTCTACACTCGTGCTTGATAATTCATATGAGGCAGAAACTCCGGGCAATGCCAACATGATGATTAAAATATAGAGATTGAACATCTGGTATGACCTCTCTTTTTATCATGAAAAACGTCGCAAAATAGCGCCGGTATTCATCATTCCATTAATTATTTATCTGAGGTTCGCCGAGTGTATACTACTGCTTATATGCTAAGAAGACTCTTTGAAAATCATTTCCGAAAAGATATAAGTCTTCCATGAAGAAACTCTACTCCAGATTTAATGAATATTAACGAGGAAGGTCAATGTATACCTTAAAAGTATTTTTAATATTTCTTTTCACAATCATAGTAACAAGTATTGGCAAGGCACATGACATATCAGCCAAGGCCACCGCAGAAATCATGCACTTGATAAGAAGTGAAAAATTTGACCTTATTTTGCCAAGTGCCATGCGTGACAATGATGTGGATATGTGGATTCATGCGACTCGGGTAGGACGCCCTGATCCAATGGCTATGTATTTTGGATCAGTGGATGGTTATATAATTTTTACTGACCGAGGTGACGACCGTATTGAAAGGGCTGTTTTGGGAAATAGAAATCGTTCACAAAATGTTCAAACTACTAATGGAAATTTAAACGTACAACGTGTATCACGTTACAGTGAGGGCCCTAATGATCTATATGATATCTTTGCCCCTCCCGAAGCTTTAAAAGCGTTTGTTAACAAACGTAATCCAAAAAAAATTGCTGTTAATACTTCTTCATGGCTTGCAATAGCAGATGGAATTTCCGCCACTGAATATGAAAAATTGAAAAAGGCTCTGGGGCCAAAATATTCCAACAGAATTGTATCTTCAGAAAATGTGATAACAGATTTTAGTGTCAGGAGAGTTCAGAGAGAGATTGTAGCTTTCGCAAATGCAGTAGAAATGCATCGTCAAATTCTTGAACGCGCTTTATCTAATGAGGTTATCACTCCAGGAGTAACAACATTACAAGATGTTGCCTGGTGGGTTCAGGAACAACTACATAATCAAGGATTAGCATGGTCTAATTCTTTGGAATTAAGTATTCCCCGTATTCTTTATTCAGTTAAATCGGAACGCCTTTCGCCCCCTGATACCCGATGGTGGATTCACTATCCAGAATACGTTATTCAACGTGGTGATTTTGGAACCTATGATATCGGCGTCAGATATATGGGTGTTTTTCGAACAGATTATAAGAAAAATTTCTATGTGATGAACGAAGGTGAGACAGCCGTACCCAAAACTATACAGCACGCCTATGACAGAGCAATTAGTGCACGTGAAATTATTCGTAAGAATATTAAAGTAGGCATAACTGCAGGTGATACATTGAAGGCTATTATTTTGGGGATGGAAAATGCAGGTTACATATCAACACAGTTTATAAATATGGGTTTGGAAGATTATAAGATGATCCAAAGAACAATTACCGGTAACAAATCAGGTTTTTCCATAGACCTTCACCCGGCAGGAACTAAAACTGGTCCGGCGGCTAGCGATGCGGCTGTAGGCGCATCTATCGCACAATTTCGGGCAGACAGAAGCCACCTGACAATACAAGAAGATCATCTTTTTTCCCTAGAATATATGGTACACACGGTCATGCCTGATAGGCCTGGCTACCCAATGTCCGTCAATATTGAAGGCAATCACATTGTAACGAAGTGGGGTGTAGAGTACCTCCATCCACCAAATGATCGAATTTTATTAATTCATTAATTGATGTTGCAAATATCGACAATGTTAAAAAATTCACTCTAAGATTTTTAAAAAGTTATAGTCAATAACTATGTAAAAAATATATTCTTCCTAAATTTTCCAGACACTGGATCACTTTTTTCATTCTCAAGCATCATTTTAGTTGTTAATAATGATTCGATTGGATGCTTATTAATATAAGGCCTTAAATCTATGTTTATACGATTACTGTCTCTCCTAATATTAGTAGGGATATTTACAAACGCCTGCACCCAGACTGAAGCTCCGGAGCAACAGGAACTGATCATAGAAAACCCTATGAAAAATTTTGGCACGATTGCTAGCAACGTGTTGTTCTACTATTCCGACTTAGAAAATGCCACAAAATTTTATAACGAGATATTGGGGCTACGGATAGCTGCTGACTACGAATTTGCGAAAATTATGCAGGTAAGCCCTAAATCCTTTATTACGTTAGTGGATGCCAGCAAAGGTATGCATACAGCGGATGAACCGAAAACGACCGCAGTTGCTTTGATTACAGATCAATTGGATGAGTGGTGGAATTATATTAATACACAGGATGTTACACTGAGATCTGATAGTTATAGCCCAGTTGAAGGACGTCCTCATGACGGCTTTGTAGTTATCGATCCAGAAGGATATTTTCTTGAATTCGAGCGATTCAACGTACATGAAGAAAATAAATCACTAATACCTATCCTTAATAAAACTACTACTTTATATCCGGAAGCAGAAAAAACAAATGTCCCACCAGGACTCGGCTTCAAAGCGACTGTAGTTTGGTTCTATTACAAGGATATAGAGCGCGTACAACAATTTTATGAAAATGTAATTGGCCTTGATCTACTTGTCGATCAAGGCCCAGTCAAGATATATCAAGTTGGACCTTCTGGTTATTTTGGTTTGGTCGATGAACAACATGGTATGCATAATTTCACAGAGAAAAAGGCCGTAACGATATCCTTCATAACAACTGAAATTGACAAATGGTACGCACACTTAAGTAATCAAAACGATGTTCAAATGCATTCTAAAAAAATTGAAACAGAAGAAAACTATCAGACTTTTATTGCCTACGACCCTGGGGGTTATTATCTACAGTGGAGTGTCTTTAACGATGTCCCAAATAATATTGAGTTATTAAATATAATTGAGAATCATTAATTAATGAATTACCAATAACCAACTGCATCTCCTTATAAAATAAAGAATAAATTTCTGTCTTATTATCCTGTAATTTTTAGCACTCTCATTAAATGAAAATTTCATTGAATAACAACATCAAAGCCGCATTTTTGATGATGCTTGGAATGACCTTACTTTCATCGAATGATGTAATCATGAAACTAAGCAGTGAGAGTTTAGGTATTGGTCAAATGCTATTCATCAGAGGCGTAATTGCTATTGTGGTTTTTTCACTAGTAATAAAAATTAGTGGAAAACCAGTAATTTCTAAAGTTATTCTCTCAAAATGGGTTCTTTTAAGGGCATTATGTGAATGTGGCGCAACAATGTTCTTCATAACTGGATTGACCATGATGCCAATTGCTATCAATGCCACATTACTTTGGACATCACCTATATTTCTAACCATTGCTGCAGCCCTGATATTAAAAGAACATGTGACTATAGTAAGGTGGTTGGCTGTCTTTGTAGGATTTATTGGAATGTTATTTATTGTCAGTCCAAATTCTTCTGACTTTTCCCTCAAGATGTTATTACCTTTAACAGCCGCGATACTTGTTGTTGCAAGAGATCTAATCACACGAAAAAAGTTAGATCCAAACGTACATTCACTATATGTCACTTTAGCTACGCTCGTCTTAGTATCATTGATAGGCTCACTGATATCTTTTATTGACTGGAGGCCAGTTACTGTTACGCAAGTCATTTGGTTAAGTGCGAGCGCCGTTCTTATGAGCTCAGCATTTTTCTTCCATATCAGTGCCGTTCGAATTGGAGAACTATCATTTATTGCTCCGTTCTCATATATAGGTATTCTTATAGCAATTTTTTACGGATTTGTAGTGTGGAATGAACTACCAAATACACCCATGATTTTTGGCATCATTCTTATTATTATTTCGGGGCTATATATCCTCTCGCATCAGAATGTGTTACCCATCAAAAAAAATAACTCTAATCTTTGAGTGCAAAAAAACTATCTCAAGTATTATCAATCACTGAAATTTTGCAAGTGAGGGAGGTGTCAGTGGAATATCCATGAGATCTTCACCCATAATAATTATTCCATCATATATCTCTGATATTTCCTTAACAATGCGTTCACGAATGCCAGGAATATCAATCTGTCCATACATATGAGTCAGTACAAGTATTTTTGCACCTGCTTTACTTGCAATATTTGCTGCTTCAAGATGCCCAGAACCACCAATATTATGCTCTTTTAGTTTGATAGATCCACTCAAGTTATTACACATGTGAATCATCACATCGCAGCCCTCTCCCAAGCGGGCCAATGCATTGCTCGGTCCGGAATCGCCGGAATACACAACCGAACCTTCATTAGAATCGATACGAAACCCTAGGCTATTCAGCTGTGGTTGTGCATGGGGGACTCCAATCGACTGTAGTTGCCAAGTACCGTTATCAATGACGTTACCAGATGACATTTCAGTCACTTCCGGTAATGGCCAACAACGTGGCGGAGTGCCACCTCTCTGCTCAAAAATATAAATGCTGGATGGGTTGTTTACTCGTGCATTGATATCTGTAGCAAATGCACCATCGTAACCAAAAAGCTTTTTTGTCATGTCATCGATTGGTGTTGGCCCAAAAACTTTCAGTTCCGGAATTTGTCCGGCGCCTTGATCCCAGCGTGTTAGAACTAAACGTACATAATCAATGCAGTGATCATAGTGAAGATGAGAAAATGCAATATGCGTCACCTCAGTTGCTTTTATGCCAGCCTGTAACAAACGATGATGTGCTCCAGGACCATGATCGAGCAAAATTACATCGTCTCCGATTTTTATCAGATGGCTCGATCCCATTCGAGTCAAGGATGGAGTAGGTGTCCCTGTTCCTAGCAGTTTTATTTTCATAAATATCTACCTTTCACCGTTCAATATTAGGAGCCTGTTTCATTATCATTAAAGTAACTTTTGAATCGATTCAATCAACCAACCGGTTGGCATAAATAATCCTAGCGTATCGACAAAGATATAATTGGAAATGGTCGCAACTATCACAGACAACATGAAATTAAGAAACAGTTGTCGAATATTAAAAATCCAAAGAACAATCATTAGAATAAATGCTGTCCCAATAGCATAACCAAGAGCCATAACCAATGATACGTAGACAATCATTGTCAACGACAATGGCAAAATAATCTTCACAGTAATGCCTTCAGCTCCAATCATCGGAAAACGATGGTAGTAAGCTAATCTCAATAGTGAGGTGGCTTTCACCACACTGTAGAATGTAATAATCACAGATACCAACATCGGCAAAGATCTGGCAGTGAGACCAGTATCCTCATGGAGATCGATCGTTGCAGCAGCGATCATAAAAACAATACCCATTATCATAAGAGCTATTGTAAAAACCACTTCTTCCCAGAAAATATGCGATTGGTCGTTTGATATTCTCACTTGCATCACTCTTATTTTTTTCCTCCAATAATAGTCTAATGTAGATTTATTACTTCAGTATCTTTTTGTTTAATCTGGTGCATACCTCGCCAAAAGAAAACAATCAGGCCAATCAAAATAAATATAAGTGCCACCGGCCGTTCAAGGAAAACAAAAAAACCAGAGTCTGACAATAATACCGATTGTCGAAGTGATTCCTCAGCCCCTCTCCCAAGCACAAAAGCAATGATGAATGCCGAGGTGCTATAGTTAAAGCGATTCATCAGAAAACCGATGATTCCAAAAAATGCCATCACATAGACATCGAAAAAGTTGGCAGCCGACGAATACGCTGCAATAAAAGCCGTTACAAAAATGAACGGATAGATGTATTTTATTTGCACCCGTGTGATGTAGTAACCAAGAATAGGCGCCAAATAATATCCAACTAACCCGTAGCTAATAATTCCGATGAGTCCGGACGCGAATAACGCATAAATCAACTCACGAGACGTTTCAAAAATAGTAGGCCCTAATTGGATTCCGTGAATTAGAAAAACTCCCATCAAAAGTGCAGCGATTGTACTTCCTGGAATACCCAGTACTAAAAGTGGAATCATGCTTGGTCCGGAAACAGCATTGTTTGCAGCTTCAGGTGCCGCGACTCCTTCAATTGCACCGTTCCCCCATAGTTGCGGACGTCTCGCCCGCCTTTTCTCTTCACCATAAGCTACAAAACATGCTACAGCCGATCCAAGTCCTGGCAACATTCCAATTACTGAACCAATGATTGAAGAACGAAAAATAACTGGGCCACAGTATCTCCATTCTTCTTTGGTTATCACATTTCTATCGGTCTCGATTACTTTTGAATCACATTCATTGGATCGAATACCAGGCTTAGTGGCCTTCCAAGCCTGCTCGAAAAGTTCTGATATTACGAATATTCCAACAAGAATAGGAATCAATCCAAGACCTCTTGACAGTTGTAGTGAATCGAAGGTGAGACGCGCTGCTCCAGTAATAGGGTCCGTTCCAATCAGTGAACATAATATTCCCATAGCTGCGCTAATTAAGCCCTTTGGGACCGAGGTTCCGATAACACTACCTATGACAACAAAAGCCATGAAATAGATCCCAAAATACTCAGGTGGACCTAAACCTTCTGTATATGAAGCGATAACCACAGCGCCAAATATCAACAATATGTCTCCACTCAGATCACCACAAACCGATGCGAACGCAGACATTCGCAAAGCGACTTTTGATCTACCTTTATTAGTCAGCTGGTAACCATCAATCATGGTCGCCGAGGACGCAACTGTTCCTGGAGTATTGAATAGGATTGCGGCTATCGAGCCACCAAACCGCCCTGCTTTGCCAAGTACGTACAGGAAAACCAACGCAGTTAAAGGACTCATATACAACGTGATTGGCACCAAAAGTGCTATGGTGGCGGCTGCAGACATACCGGGCAACGCGCCAACAACTACACCAATAAGAACCCCGATTACAATAAATCCAAATACGGATGGTTCATTAAGAAGTGTTAGAAAACCACCAATAATATCTATCACTAAAAATTACCCTATATATCGAGCAAAATATTTAATATAAAAAACCATATATTGCATGCAATTTTTCGTATTCTTATTGAACTGCTGGCTTACGAGGTATCAAAAAAATATTTTTCTGTCGTCCATCAATGTATGAGACCGTTTTACCATCAAAAAAAGCATCCTCCTCTAGTTTAATTCGAACAGGTCCTTTCCAATCCTCAACGGCTGTTTCGGCATATAATTCTATTGAGTAAGCAGTATTTGGATACAACCTGTAATCGCCAACCCCAGGAGAGCTCCCTTGCTGATCCCAAAATCCAATTGTTGGACCAGCAGCATGCCCATGGTAACCAATTGGATGCGTGTAAATGGAACCAGTAATTCCTTCGTCTTCTGCTTGAGAAAGTGATTGTTTTAGAATTTCATTTCCTGTTTTACCAACAACAAAATTTTTCGTTAGAATATCTTGCAATCG
>Ga0315338_1004298_pt1 | contig 11431 bp, 10 predicted proteins | sample ASW8metaG_FD_204518 | JGI IMG/M metagenome (GOLD analysis project Ga0315338, IMG submission 204518) | Ammonia-oxidizing marine archaeal communities from Monterey Bay, California, United States - ASW #8 | ecosystem: Environmental > Aquatic > Marine > Coastal | place: USA: California | collected...
TGAATCCACGTCCACCATCAACATTTGAACTGCATGAATCTAAGCAGTCTTTATTTCCAGCACACCTTGCTTGTTTTCAGGGAGATTTAATCCATTATCGTTCTGATAATGATAAGTACTCGAGGGGACATGCAATTTATTATGCAAAGGAAGATACAATAATTTATGAAGAACTTAATTGGCCAGAATGGGTTAAAGACAAGCCATCAAACAGACAAACAATATCTGTTAAAAATCCAATATGTAGTATATTTGTTGAAGGCGATTCAGAAACTGAAGTTGAGGATATACTATATAAACGTTTAGAGGAAATCGAACTCTTTGTTAAATCAATATAGAATAGGATGCAATAGTAATTAAATTTAATTTTTGAGGGAAATTAGGTGAGCCAACATTTAAATCCAAGTCTTAATAAATTAACAGCACCATTAGTTGAAAATCTAATTGCAAATGCAAAATCATTGCGATTGGCAGTATCAAATCTTGATGACGGTGTTTGTGTAATTGATGCAGGTATTAATACAAAAGGCGGTATTGAGGCAGGACGGTTAATTGCAGAGATATGTATGGGTGGTCTTGGGACTGTTAAATTACGTGCATCGACAAATTTTCGTCATTGGTCATGGCATATAGATGTGTATAGTTCTAATCCAGTCCTAGCGTGTCTTGCAAGTCAATATGCAGGATGGAGTCTAAATTATGGGAAAGGAAAACAGGCATTTAATGCATTGGGTTCTGGACCTGCTCGAGCATTAGGTAGTAATGAGCCTTTGTTTGATGAACTTGGATACCGTGATTTAGCTGACAGCGCATGTATAGTTGTCGAAGTTGATAAAGTACCGCCAATTGAAGTGACCACGAAGATAGCTGAAATGTGTGGTATAACAAATAAGAAACTAACGGTTATTCTTACTCCAACATCGAGCTTAGCCGGCGCTGTTCAAATTGTTAGTCGAGTTCTAGAAACATCATTACATAAAGCGCATGCATTACATTTTCCATTGAATAAAATTATTGATGGCGCTGGTAGCGCACCTTTATGCCCACCGTCACATGATTTTTTAACTGCGATGAGTCGCAGTAATGATGCAATATTATTTGCAGGTCAAATTCAATTATTTGTTGAAGCAAATGATGAAGATACACAAGAACTTGCTAAGGCCTTACCAAGTAGCGCCTCCAAAGATTACGGCAAACCCTTCGGCGAAATATTTAAAGACGTTGAATATGACTTTTATAAGATTGATCCTATGTTATTTAGTCCGGCTTGTGTTGCGGTAACTTCTTTAACAACAGGACATACATTCCATGCTGGTAAAATAGATCTTGATCTATTAGATAAATCATTTAATTAGAACTTGTGGATGATATTTCTAGAAAAGTCGCAATAATTACCGATGATCCTGGCTGGCATGGTAAACAATTAACAACTTCCCTTAAGGACCATGGGTTGGAGAGTTGTTACTTATCACTGACTGATTGTTTAATAGAAATAACTGAAGATGCTTGTGATATTAAGCTGCCAGGATTTGAAAATCTTCCTTTGGGTATATTCGTTCGAGGAATTCCGGGAGGTAGCTTAGAACAGGTTATTTTTCGACTTGATGTATTGCATGGACTACAGGGCTTAGGAATTGCTATTTATAATTCACCAAAAGCAATCGAGCGGACTGTTGATAAACCACTAACAAGTCTTTTGTTAGGCCGAGCAGGCTTACCCACTCCAAAAACATGGATTTGTGAAACAACAAAACGCGCAAATGAAATCTTGGAAAATGAATCTAGTAATAGTAAAAAATTAGTACTCAAACCATTATTTGGCTCACAAGGTATTGGTATACATCTGATCGATAAAGTAGCTGGTCTTGTGCATGATGAGAAATTTGCGGGTATTTATTACTTACAAGAATTTATTGAACGTGAAAATAATGATTTTACTGATATACGTGTTCTCGTGGTTGATGGAATCGCAAAGGCGGCAATGACAAGACGTGGTGAAAGTTGGATTACAAATCGTGCGCAAGGCGCTAATTGTGAATTTTTAGAACTTAATCAAGATTTAACTTCTCTTAGCGAAGCGGCATGTAAAATTCTTGATATTGACTATGCTGGTGTTGATCTTATCCAAGATAAGGATGGTTCATTTTATATTATAGAGGTAAATAGTATTCCTGCCTGGTATGGTTTGCAGAAGGTAGTGAGTTTTAGTATTGCTGATTGTCTAGTTGAGTCATTTATTAAAAATATTGCTAAGAATAACTCTCTCTTGGCCTGTTCAAATTAATATGAGCAAAAAAAGGATCGAAAGTGCTGTAATGGCAAGTTTTATCGGGGAAATTGAAGCATTTAAACCGGGTAACGTTAGTTCTTATGCCGATGGACATAATATGACTGCCGAAGATTTTCTTATTAGTGCAGAAGTTTCAACTCCACTATTATGCGAAAAAAACCGTAGTTTAGGCGTGCGAATCCTAAATTGCGTCAAAGCAACAAAGAAATCTGTTTCCTGTAATACAAATTTGGGGATGTTACTTCTTTTTACCCCAATTATTATGGCGGCAGAGTTAGGTTTTGAGAGTATTGAGAAATTAAAGAAAAATCTCGAAATTACTTTAACTTCATTAACTAAAAATGATGCTAATCAAGTATTTGAGGCAATTTTTATAGCTAAACCTGGAGGTTTGGGAAAATCAGAGGAGCAGGACGTAACCAATAAACCAGATTGTTCATTGCTATATGCTATGGAGCTCGCGAGCGATAGGGATTCCGTTGCATTACAATATTTAAACAACTTTAGTGAAGTATTTAAGCTAGGTTTTCCAGCCATTAAACACTTTGACAAACGCTGGAATAGTGTAAAATGGGCAACCGTTTCGTGTTATTTGACTTTTATGGCGTCAATTAAGGACTCTCATATTGAGCGGAAGTATGGAAGTGAAATAGCCGAACAGATAAAAATAAAAAGTGGGATTATTGTTGAAAAATTTAATAATTCTATAGACCCCGAAACGTCAATAGGGCTTTTACGGGGCTTTGATAGGGAACTTAAGGCAAGAAACTATAATCCAGGTACAAGCGCTGACTTAACAGCAGCAAGTCTCTTGGTGTACAACTTAATTAACTAAGAGTCTATATAGTATGCAGTTGATGAGATTTATTTAGTCTCTCAGCGGTATTTAGAGTAGGGTTGAGGCAACTCTCCCTTTAGAAATTAACCTTAACAAACACAGGGTGGCAGAAATGTCGATATTAGGAAAACTCTTTGGCTTTTTAGGAGGAGACAAAATGGCGGTCATTGACAGAGTATTAGTAGGTGAATCATTGGTGGGTGATGGGAATGAAGTTGCTCACGTTGATACGATTATGGGTCCACGTGGCAGCGCAGCTGAATCAGCATTTTGTAATGCATTAACAAACAACAAAGATGGTTTTACATCTTTATTGGCAGTTGTCGCACCAAATCTAGCATGTAAACCAAACACAATACTTTTTAATAAAGTAACGATAAAAGGGTCTAAGCAGGCTGTTCAAATGTTTGGTCCAGCACAGCGTGCCGTAGCTATGGCGGTTATGGATTGCGTAGAAGACGGTACAATTCCTGCGAATGAAGCTGACGATATCTTTATTTCGGTTGGTGTTTTCATTCATTGGCTTGCTGAAGATGATACCAAGATTCAGGATTACAATTATCAGGCAGTGAAGGAATCAATTCAACGAGCCGTAGCTCGTGAACCAAAGGCTGCTGAAGTTGTTAGTCAGAAAGGTTCAGCATCACATCCATTTGCAGCACACGATTAATTAAAAAAAGTGTCTGCTGAAGCTGAATATCAATTCAGCAATAAAATTAATGCCTCGAATATCGAGGCATTTTTTTTTATCCGTTAAAAAATAAATTTAATTCTTTTTTAGTAATTTTTTGTTGATGTAGAGCAGTAGCAATTAAACATCCTTTAATATTTTTCGAATTTAGACCATTAATGTCATTAAAATTTCTTATGCCTCCTGCAAAATAAATTTCAGAATTTTTATTAAGATCTATAATATTTTTAAGATGTTTTGTATCGATACCATTATTTGAGCCAACTCTATGTAGCATCATCACTATCACTTTTTTTGGCCATATGGATGAGCTATTAAGTAGATAAGAATTATTAATTAATCCTTTTTCATTAAAATCAAGTGATAACAATATATCCGGATTACTCTTTATTGTTTTTTCATAGTCATGTAATGCAATATTATTTTCGGAGCCTAAAATAAATTTTATGTTTTTATTTGTTTTATTTGATTTTCTGGTTAATATTTGGTGGATTCCAGCGTCTACCCAGAATTCACATTCTTTATATTTTAAGGCGAATTTATTAATTAATTTTGATTGGTTTCCATTTCCTTGAATGGCATCGAGATCAGCAATATAAATAACTTTAAAAGGATATAATTTTAAAAAAGCAGACAAGATTGATTCTGGTTTACAATTATCTGATATTGTAGATGTAATTGGCCGATATGATTTACGTTTACCACAAATAGCGTGAACAACTATACCATGACTAAGATCTATTACAGGAATTATTAACATTTTTATTTATGAAGCATTTTTTATTTGAGTTTATCACAGGCGGCGGATTAATCGGACAAACATTACCCGATTCCTTAGTGCGAGAAGCAAGAACTATGGTTCAAACGTTGATAAAAGAACTTATCGCATGCGGCCATTATAAAATTACTATTACGAGAGATAGTAGAGTTCAGTTATTTGACCATGACGTTACACAACATACTATCAATGCACCGTTTAAAAAAATTCTTCCAGAACTTGTCCGAAAATCTGATATATGCTGGTTGATTGCTCCTGAAACAGAGAATTGTCTTTATAATTTAACAGATTTATTTATGCAAAATGCCAGTATATTTATTGGTTCTGATTTAAATGCAGTACATAACACATCAAGCAAATTAATAACGTGTAATATTTTAGAAAATGCAAACATTTGTACACCTGAAACAAAATTACTCAAAGATGTAATTCCTGATAGTAAATCTGGATGGATAATAAAACCGGATGATGGTGTAGGTGCAGAAAATTGTATTTATGTTTCTGACAGGCTTGCATTACGAGATGATATGACAATAAAAGAAAATGATAATTATATAATTCAGCCTTTTATTGAAGGAGAACATATGAGTATGTCATTATTTGTATATAATAAAAATATACAACTTCTTTCGTGTAATAAACAAGAAATAACATTAAAGAACAATTTAATTAGCTTAACAGGTATTGGTGTCAATGAATTTTTATCATATAAGGATCAAATGAGAGAATTAGCTGAAAGCATCGTACCAGCAATACCTGGTTTTTCCGGGTACATAGGTATTGATCTGATTAGATCTAATAATAAATTTTTTGTAATAGATATAAATCCTAGATTTACAACATCTTATGCAGGAATTTCAGCGTCATTAGGAATTAATATAACCGAAAAGATGTTGAATACATTTTTAAGACAAGAAATACAAGATATTAATTTAAAAAAAGCAATACCAATAAAATTAAAATTTTAATAGAAAAATGAATATATCTAATTTTATAGGATGGGATATTGGCGGAGCACATCTTAAATTTGCCAATATAAATAATAATGGGAAAATTTTATCAGTTGGGCAATGCGCAACTCCACTTTGGAAGGGATTATCAATACTTGAAAATGCGCTTATAAATACCATTAGAAGAATTCCAATGAAAAAGCAATCTCACGCATTAACGATGACTGCTGAATTAACTGATATTTTTAAAGATAGAGAAGATGGGGTTAATTCAATAATTGACTTATGCCATGATATTTTAGGAAGCAATATCTCATTCTATACAATAGATCGTGGACTTAAAAAAATAAATATTAAGGAATCAGATTTCAGTCAAATTGCCTCTGCAAATTGGCATGCAACTAGTACATACACAGCATCACTGGTTAAATCTGGATTATTTATTGATGTGGGTAGTACCACAACAGATATTATTCCATTTTATGATCATAAAATTCACGCACATGGTATTAATGATCAAACTAGATTACGTTTTGATGAATTAGTTTATACAGGCGTTATTAGAACGCCAATTATGGCATTAACATCGAAAGCAATTTTCAATGATCAACTACAAAATATCGTTGCTGAAAATTTTGCAACTACTGCGGATATTTATCGTATTCTCGGTTATTTAAAAGATTCTAATGATTTGATGGAAACTCCAGATGGAGAAGATAAGAGTGTATCAAGTAGTATCCGCCGTCTTGCCAGAATGTTAGGCACTGATTCAAACACTGACAACAAAAAAAATAATTGGCATGAACTTGCCAAATATTTTCATGAAGCACAAATAGGAATACTGACAAATGCTATTAAAAGAGTGCTATCAACATTACCAAATAGTAATAATAATGTACTAATTGGTGCGGGCGTGGGACGATTTTTAGTTGAAATAATTGCGCGAAGAATGAATATTGCCTATACCGAATTTAGTGAATTATTTGAATGTGATAATATATCTCGAGATGGTAGTAATTTATGCGCACCAGCAATTGCAATTGCACAATTAAATCGTCTTTCAAAAATTAAATGAAAATATCAGAACTACCATACAGCCGTGATTCAGAAAAATTATTTTCTTTTGTAGTTAACGAACCATGGAGTATTTTTCTTGATAGTGGATATCCTAGGATTGATACGGGGCGTTACGATATTATTACTGCAAAACCATCAGTAACATTAGAAACATATGGTAAAAAAACTCATATTATATCTACCGATGGAAAAATTATTTCAGATGATGATCCATTTTACTTGGTAAGAGAATATCTGGGAAAAAAGATATCTAATTTAAGTGGATTACCTTTTTGTGGTGGCGCGCTTGGTTATTTTTCATATGACCTAAGCCGAAGATTAGAAAATATAGTTGATAGCGCAAAACAAACAATTGATATGCCTGATATGGCAATTGGGATATATGATTGGGCGGTAATAATTGATCATCATATACAAAAAACATGGTTAGTTAGTTTCAGTCGATTTGATACAACAAAAATAATATGGCAAGAATTACAGGATTTGTTTTTAGGTGTTCCAATAAATGATGATAAAATTTTTAAAATCAAGTCAAAATTAAAATCAAATCTATCAAAAGACGAATACGTAAAAGCATTTAATCGTATAAAAAACTACATTCATAATGGCGACTGTTATCAAGTTAATTTTGCACAACACTTTTCTGCAGAATTTGAGGGTGACACATGGTCTGCATATAAAAAGTTAAGAGAATTTAACCCAGCCCCTTTTTCTGCTTATATTAATCTTCCAACTGGCACAATATTAAGCTCATCACCAGAACGTTTTTTATGTCTAACAGGAAATCAAGTTGAAACAAAACCCATAAAAGGCACTAAACATCGCTCTGTGTTTGCCTATGAAGACAAGGAACTTGCAGTTTCATTACTTGAAAGCGAAAAAGATCGTGCTGAAAATTTGATGATTGTAGATTTATTAAGAAATGATATCAGTAAATCATGTGAATCAGGATCTGTTAATGTTCCAAAATTATTTGCATTGGAGACTTATTCAACCGTACACCACTTAGTAAGTACCATTTCCGGTACATTAGCTAAAGATAAAGATGGTATTGATTTGATCCGAGAATGTTTTCCTGGGGGGTCAATAACGGGAGCACCAAAATTAAGATCTATGGAGATTATAGAAGAATTAGAGCTTGATAGGCGTTCCATATATTGTGGTTCCATAGCCTATATTGGATTTGATGGAAATATGGATAGTAGTATATGTATAAGAACATTAATTTATTCCAAGAATAAAATTCACTTTTTTGTGGGGGGTGGAATTGTATGGGATTCAACCGTAGATGCTGAGTATAAGGAATGCTTTGACAAAGCCTCAGCAATATTAAAGATATTTGAACAAAAGAGTAGTTAATTGCCTGTAATTGTATTAAAGCTTGGCGGTAGTTTAATGCATAGCAAGGAGTTAGTGGTTTGGCTCGAAAATATTTTTTCTCGTACAAGAGATAATATTATTATCGTTGTCCCAGGGGGCGGAGAATTTGCTGAAAATATTCGCGAAACACAGAGACAATTAAATTTTAATAATAAGATTGCCCATAAAATGGCATTACTAGCCATGTGTCAATACGGATATTTTTTAACTGGAATTAATGTAGACATAAAAATTCTCAAAAACACAAAGATACTACGTTTAGATAAAAATATAGGTGGGTCATTTTTGTGGCTACCAGATGATTTACTGGAAAATATTTCAGAGATTACTGAAAATTGGGATTTTTCATCTGACAGTATTTCGTTATGGTTAGCTACTTATCTAACTGCAGATAAGTTAGTTATTGTTAAATCTAAGAAAATTATATATAACCAATTTAGAATAAAAGAGCATATTGTAAATAAAGATGTAGATAAAGGATTTGAAAAAAATATTAATAAATATAAAGGCGAAATATTCTTTTTGGAAAAGACAGAACACTATCAATTAGAAAATATACTATCTGAGTAATTAAAGTGCGATATTAATTGATTTTAGTGTATAGGACAGACAGAAGAATAGTATTTATTATTATTGAGTGTAAAAATAAATTAGTCTAAGCTTACATGCTAGAAAAATAAAAACTTATTTAACGGCTTTTGTAATTTAAAATAATTATAAACTCAGACCTAGTGAATTAGGTCTGAGTTAATGAATAAGAAGGCCTGGTATCCGGAAGAGGCTGGAGATACCAGGCAATAGTCGAGCGTCCAGCTCGACTTCCGCTCACGCGGTCACTAAAATCTTTAATCCCAATTTAGCGCGCCTCCTGTTTGATATTCAGTCACGCGCGTCTCGAAGAAATTCTTCTCTTTTCTTAAGTTAGCTTGTTCATCTAACCAGGGCAGAGTTAATTCAGCACCAGGAAATGGTTCTTCATCTAAACCAAGTTGTGTTGCACGTCTATTAGCAATAAATTGAAATTGACCTAAGTGCATTTCTGCAGAGTAACCAAGTATAGGATCGCGTAATATGTAATTTGCATATGCTTTTTCAGCCTCATATGCCTCATCCCACATATTGCGAATATCTTTTTTATTTATTTTTAAATTCTCTTCTTGAATAATTTGTTTTACGACGCGTATACCAAAAGCCGCATGCATTACTTCATCTCGCATGATGTATTGGAATTGCTCAGCGGTTCCTTTCATAAGGCCTCTGCGTTGTAATGCAAATACAGGACTGAAGCCATTGTAGAACCAACATCCTTCAAATATTGCAGCAAAAAAGAGATAAGAAATAACAAAATTATGAAGTTCATCAGGATCTTTTAAGTTAATGTCTGAGCGTAAGATAGAGTCTAAACGTTGATTAGCCATAGCTATTTTTTGGTTAATTTCTGGTACTACACGATAACGATTATAAATTTCACTTTGGTTGAGTCCTAAGGTTTCAATACAGTGTTGATAAGTCCAGGTATGTAATGATTCTTCGTAAACTTGACGCGCTTGATAAATTTGTAATTCTGGGGCGCTCATTTTTTCCATTACAGCAAGTCCTATATTACGCATAGCCAAAATATCTGAAGTTGTTAAATAGGATAGTACATTTTCATAAACATGCTTTTCTTCTAATGTAAGTTTATGTCGATAGTCCGTTACATCTTGAGCCATATTAATATCTAAAGGCGTCCAGTGATTTTTATTTGCATTAAGAAAGAAAGCCCATGCCCACGGGTATTTAAAAGGCGCAAGTTGGTTGATATCGGTTTGTCCATTTATAACACGCTTATCATCCGGATTAACTGGGGTTAATTTATTTGAAACTACTTTTAATTCTGTAGCAGATGATTCACCACGATGAGTGCCTGTTATTGTTTCATTATTATTTTTTAATGATGTTTCTTTTAAGGACTGACTAACAACAGTAAGTTCCATATCATCTCTACTGTTATTTTGATTTTCTAGCGGGTTGTCCCAGTTTAACATTATGGTTATTACCTCATTTAAAATTTATATGTAATTTACTGACATACTTCACAGTCAGGATCGATAATTGAGCAAGCCTCCGACCCATTTGCAATCTCATTATTTATTTCTTCTTTGGTATTATTTGCGTTTTTTTCCATATGTGTTGCGCCTAATGAGCGTAAGTAATAAGTTGTTTTCAAACCGCGGACCCAGGCAAGCTTGTAAAGGTTATCTAATTTTTTACCGCTAGGCTCAGCCATATAAAGATTTAATGATTGTCCCTGATCGATCCATTTTTGTCTTCGAGCTGCGGATTCAACTAACCATCGCGGATCGATTTCAAATGCTGTGGCATATATTTCTTTTAGTTCATCGGGTATCCGATCAATTTCTTGGACACTGCCATCGAAGTACTTGAGATCATTAACCATGACCTCATCCCAAACTCCTCGCTCTTTAAGATCTCTTACAAGATAGGGGTTAACAACCGTAAATTCTCCGGAAAGATTAGATTTCACGAATAGGTTTTGGTATGTAGGTTCTATTGATTGGCTAACACCACAGATATTTGAGATTGTTGCTGTTGGCGCAATTGCCATACAGTTTGAATTACGCATACCTGTTTTGATTATACGATCACGTAAGTCATCCCAATTCATCGTAGTGTCGTAATTAACTTGCAGGTAATCTTCACGTTCATCCCCCAGCATACGTAATGAATCGATCGGCAGAATTCCCTGACTCCATAACGAGCCGTTATACGTTGAGTAAGCACCTCTTTCTTCGGCTAAGTTAGTTGATGCTTTAATAGCAAAATAACTTATTGTCTCCATGCTTGTGTCTGCAAAGCTAACCGCTTCCAGAGAAGTATAGGACAAGCGTAATTTATACAAACTATCCTGAAAACCCATAACACCAAGTCCAACAGGTCTATGCCGTAGATTAGAGCGTCTTGCTTTAGTAACACTATAATAATTATAGTCAATTACGTTATCTAACATTCGCATTGCAGTGTTGATCGTTTTTTCTAGTTTTTCTAAATCTAAACCGTCATTATTTAGATGCTTAGGAAGATTAATTGATCCTAAGTTACAAACAGCAATTTCATCTTCCGACGTATTTAACGTTATTTCAGTACAAAGATTTGATGAGTGAACTACACCAGCATGTGACTGGGGGGAACGAATATTACAAGGGTCCTTAAATGTTATCCATGGGTGACCTGTTTCGAATAACATTGATAGCATTTTACGCCATAAATCAACAGCCTGAATAATTTTGAAATTTTTAATACTGCCATCAGTAGTTTTGTGCTCATATTCAGAATAACGTTGTTCAAATTTATCACCGTAAAGATCATGCAGATCACTAGTTTCGTGAGGCGAGAATAATGTCCATTGACCATCTTCAGCAACACG
>Ga0315338_1004299_pt1 | contig 11427 bp, 9 predicted proteins | sample ASW8metaG_FD_204518 | JGI IMG/M metagenome (GOLD analysis project Ga0315338, IMG submission 204518) | Ammonia-oxidizing marine archaeal communities from Monterey Bay, California, United States - ASW #8 | ecosystem: Environmental > Aquatic > Marine > Coastal | place: USA: California | collected...
TCCGGGTGCTGGCGACCGACATCATTCTGGTTTCGCAGGATCCTGGTGCAAAGCCTGGATTTCCACTGCTAGAGACCAACGTGATTTTCTGGAAAAATGAAACAAGATACCGGCTTAAAATATTTACGCCCGTCGCCGAGGTCGGGGACGCGGATTTGCCGGTAGCCTGGTTGTTACCGTCGCTGGAAGATAGCGGCGAGGGGTGCTGCTGTTAGAGTAACGTCAGAAAAGCATGCGGGAGGGGCCTTTTATTGGGAAAATCGGAACGACCTCGTTTAGTTCCCGGTGGAGCATATTCAAATATAAATACGCCTGGTCGGACTGGGTCGGATACATTGATGGTTGGATTTCTAGGTTCTCACCTGTCTTCCCAATAATCGGATATCTGATCCTGTTTAATGATCAAATCAGCGAAATGATCCAATTCACGTGGATCACTCACCACACCACTTATGATTAGGGGCTGAGCGCAACAAGTTGATTACGTTAGGTTCGCGACGATTTCCGGGTAGTTGGCGCAATGCAGTTTACGCCTGAACACCATCCAGAAAATTGAGGACCCGGTACGGTGCGTTGTCCTCTGTTTGCTCGTCCACCGGAACGTCCCAATATTCCGAACCGTTCAGGCATTCATGCAAGTAGCGGGCGGCCGAGGTGGCGTGGGCATCATCGTTCCCGGGGACGATCAGGCTGGGTATGTCCAAAATCATGAGATCCTCGGGTTCGGCTCCCGGCGCTGTGTCGCGGTCGATCAATCCACGAACCATGGCGGCGACGGTGAGCAGATAGTGCGCTTTGTCGATTGTAACATAGGTGTTGGCGAAGTCTTCGGAGTTCCTGATGGATTGACCCCAGGGTCCGCCGCGAGGGTCGGCCGAAAAATTCTTGTCATGGCTGAGAACCAGATCGACCACGGCTTGCAGGCCATTTTCCTCAACAAAAGATAGATGGCGGGCGAAACGCTGGTGCCCGCTGATTCGGTATTTCGCGCCGCCCACCGGCCAGTAATATATCATCGACAGGATACGGTCGGCATGGGTCACACCAAACGCCGCAACCGGGCAGCACCCCATGCAGCCACCCATGACATGGGCCCGGTCGATGGCCAGGCAATCCAGTAGCTCGGCGCCCTGGCGCACGAAATGGTTCCAGGTGATACGTTCCACCCGGCCGCCCGATTGGCCGTTTTCGCGCCGGTCGAACAGGATGCATTTATATTTCTTCGGAAGATGATCCATCAGCTTGATGCGCTTATAGACACCGAGGTCCGTCCATTGCTCGACCCTTGCATCAAACCCGCCCGGTGAATACATCAGCAGTGCAGGGCCATCCCCCATGATTTCGTATCGGGTTTGAATTCCATCGAGTTCGATGACAGGCATGGTTTTGATTTCTTTCCCGGGAAGTAAGGTCTGATCGGCTGACCATGAACATTCGCCTTGCTAAAACCCAACTGTCAATGGCGCAATTAGGCACCGCGGGGTGAAAGTATAGTATTACGTGCGTGTGTTTTTGGGTCGACGCTCCATTGACAAAAAGCCACCAATTTTCTAGTTGTGATCCCTAAAATAATTGATTCGTCTCCGGCTCGCTTGGCAGGAATATGCCGTGAACCTTTTTGGACATCGGCATTGTCATAAAATTTGGGTCGTAAATCTTGGCCGAACAAAAGCGGGCAGCGCCATAAACGCTGCACAATATAAAGCGTATGGGCTGGAAGGCCGGATATTGAGGTGTTGAGAGGAGAGGAAGCATGCTACGCAAGGAAGTGAACGAATTGCTCACGCAGACGGATAGAGCCACGCCCATGGGCGAACTGTTCCGGCATTACTGGATTCCGGCCTTGCTGGCCAGCGAGCTTCCCGAGAATGATTGCCCGCCGGTTCGCTGCGAACTTTTGGGCGAAAAAATGATAGCGTTCCGTGACAGCAACGGGCGTTACGGTCTGATGGAAGAATTTTGTGCCCATCGACGCGTGTCCCTCTGGTTCGCCCGTAACGAGGAATGCGGCTTGCGATGCCCTTATCACGGGTGGAAATACGATGTGACGGGGCAGTGTGTCGATATTCCTTCAGAACCCGACGACAGCGGCTATTGCGAGACGGTCAAGCTCCAGTCCTATCCCCTGATCAAGTTGGGCGACGTGCTGTGGACATATATGGGTGATGCGGATAACTGGCCACCCGAACCGTTATGGGAATTCGCCACCGTTTCCCCGGAACAGACCGTGACCACCAAGCGCTTTCAGGAGTGCAACTGGCTGCAAGCCCTCGAAGGCGGCATCGATTCCAGCCATGTGTCTTTCCTGCATTCTCAGGAGCTCGAGAAAGACCCGTTGTTCAAGGGCGCCAAGGCGAACAAGTACAATCTGGACGATCTGAAACCGGTATTCGATGTTTCTCCATCGGATGGTGGCCTGTATATAGGTGTTCGCCGGAATGCCGAAGATGGTAAACATTATTGGCGCGTAACCCAATGGGTCATGCCTTGCTTTACCATGATTCCGCCCCGCGGGGATCATCCGCAGCACGGGCATTTCTGGGTTCCCATCAATGATGAAAACTGCTGGACGTGGAGTTACGACTATCACCCGAACCGCCAGCTGACCGACGAAGAACGGCAAGCCTGCCTCGACGGAAAGGGCATTCATGCCGAAATTATTCCCGGCACGTTCCGGTCGGTTCAAAACAAGGACAATGACTATCTCATGGATCGGGAGGCCCAGAAGCGCGGCGAATCCTATTCCGGGGTCGCGGGTTTTGCAATGCAGGACGGCAGTCTTCAGGAATCTATGGGACCGATCATTGACCGGTCCAGGGAAAATCTGGTCCAGACCGATCGCGGCATCGTCATGACGCGCAACCGGTTGCGCAAGGCAGCCGTTGATTTACGGGATAATGGCATCGAGCCGCCGGGTCGCGAGCCCGAGCATATGAAGGTGCGGTCCATAGCGGTGGTTCTGGATCCCGACAAGAACTATGCGGAAGCGTGTCAGGACGACATGGTTGCCGCGGATGGCAAGATTCGAGCGACGGTGTAAGACTGTCGCTCGCGGGGTAGCGCGACGGCATTGCCACGGTAACGGGCGGCCCGTGCGGTGATTGAATATCAAACCGCTGGGGCCGCCCTCTTCTTATCAGCACACGGACATAACATCGGAGGGAAGGCGAAATAATGAACAACGATCCAATTTCCGGTGGTCCGGTTTCGGCCGAATTTTTGGCGGATTTGGCCGCGGCCAGCCGCGTCCTGGCCGAGCGGGGCGTAGTCGACGCCTTTGGCCACATTTCGCAGCGCCACCCTGATTCGCCCGATCGCTATTTTATGTCGACCTCGATGGCGCCGGCGCTGGTGACGCCGGACGATATCATCGAGTACAATCTGGACAGCGAGCCTTGCAACGCCAACGGGCGCGGCAGCTTTCTCGAACGCTTCATCCATGGTGAAATATATAAAGCCCGGCCGGATATCAACTCCGTCGCGCACAGCCACTCTCCCTCGGTTATTCCCTTCGGTCTGGTCGATAGTAAGATGCAGGCGATGTTCCATAACGCGGCCTTTCTAGCGGCCGGCGTGCCGGTGTTCGATATCAGCAAAAAATTCGGCGCCACAGATATGCTGGTCAGCGATTGCCTGAAAGGCGTCGCCTTCGCCGAATGCCTGGCTGACAAGGACATCGCTCTCATGCGGGCGCACGGGTCGGTTGCCTGCGGGCCGACGCTGCAATTGGCTGTCTTCCGCGCCGTCTATACGGAGGTAAATTCCCGTGTCCAGCACTGGACCATGGCGCTTAGCGGGGGCGGGCGCATAGCCTCCCTCGATGAAGAGGAAGGTCGCTTGGCGGACGTGCCGAACCAGGGTGCCTGCATGCGCGCCTGGCAGCTTTGGCGTGGTCAGGTACGCGATGAAGTCAATTGGTGATGCCCAGGGAAGGAACTTCGATATGAGTGGGATATTGGACCATAAGCAACAGCTTGTTCGCTGTATCCGCATGCTCGAGCGGAATGGCATCATGGATTACAATGGCCATGCGAGCACCCGCATTGACGATGGACGGATGCTCATCAATATTGGCAACTGCCAACGCTGCCAACTCACTGTCGACGACATTTGTACCATCGATTTCGATGGCAATGTGATCGAGGGCAACGGCAAGCCGCCGCTGGAATTCCATCTTCATGCCGGTGTCTATAAGGCGCGTTCAGACGTCGATGCGGTTATTCATTGCCATCCCAACTGGTCCACCATTCTGTCGACCGCCGGCGTGGCGTATTTGCCGGTCTACGCGCAGGGTTCGCTGGTGTACCCGTTGCCGGTCCTCGATTCACCGGATTCCATCAACAATTTGGTCATGGCCAAGCGTCTGACAGACACCCTTGGTGACCGGCCGGCAGTCTTGATGAAAGCGCATGGCGCCGCCACATGCGGCAAAACCATCGTCGACGCCTTTGTCCTCCTGAACTATCTAGAAGAAAATGCACAACGCCAATATATGGCGGCGCAGATCGGCACGCCCTATGCGTTCACACCGGACGAATTGGCCTTATGCCGCGAAAAGCTGTGGACCGAAAGCCTGTTCAAGCGGACCTGGGATCATTTCAGTGCCAAGCTCGATGACGGCGCTTGAGGAAACGACGACATAAATCCGGCCTTGGTAATTTCGCTTATTTTATAGGATTTTCCAGTGACACAACCAGATCGATTTCTGATGGCCGGCGTTATGGGTTGGCCGGTGCTGCATTCGCGCTCACCGCTCATGCACAATTACTGGATGGCGCAGCAGGGGCTGGCTGGCACCTACGTCTTTCTGGAGATCAAGCCGGGCGTCCTTGAAGCGGCATTGCGGGCGATGCATCCTCTGGGTTTTTACGGCTGCAACCTGACTATCCCCCATAAGCTGGACGCCATGAACATAGTAGATGAAGTGGACGATGTCGCCAGGAAAATCGGTGCGATCAGCTGTGTGGTGGTGCGCGAAGATGGGTCGCTGTTCGGCACCAATAACGACTGGTTGGGTTTCATCGGCAATCTCAAACAGCAGCAACCGACTTGGCACGCCGATGCGGGACCTGTCGCCGTCTTCGGCGCCGGCGGTGGTGGCCGGGCGGTCTGTTATGCCCTATTACAGCAAGGCGCCACCGAAATCCGGCTGATCAATCGCACCTCCGAAAAGGCCGCGGCCATTGCCGGGGAATTCGGCGGCCCGATTCAGGTGCTGCCGTGGGCGGACCGTCACGATGCCCTGGATGGCGTGGCGATGGCTGTCAACGTCACTAGCCAGGGCATGGTCGGCGAGCCCGCGCTGGATTTACGTCTCGACAGGCTCTCACAATCCGCCCTGGCCACCGATATCATTTACACGCCCCTTGAATCGCCGTTCCTCGCCGCCGCCCGGGAACGCGGCAATCGCACAATCAATGGCCTCGGCATGCTGTTGCACCAGGGCCCACCCGCGTGGAAAATGTGGTTCGATGTGGAACCCACCGTCACCGCGGAATTGCGCGAGCGGATGGAACAAAGCATCGCCGGCGATTGAGACATCGATGGACTGAACTGGAGCGTGCAGGTGTAAGCCAATTATTTCTCTTGCTGCCTTGTCTCCCCAGCCGGGTCGGGCCAATCGGCGGCAACATTTTGTTAACAAAATATGACCATTCTCTGCACCCGTCACCAAGTGCTTTACTAGGACAATCCGTTGAGGGGTCGATGCAGTTTTTTTGACGTATTTCCCATTTTGTTGCCCCGTTGATGGCGGTTCTGATGGTAGTCCTTTCTATACCGATGGGAGCGGCCCGGGTGGGGTTGGTATCCACTGATGTTCTGATTGAAGACGCCCAGGCCGATGGCGATCGGGCGCGCGTCCTCAGTTTCCTCGGCCATGACCGTTTGCCGTCAACAAAAAAACCCAAGCCCGCCAGACATCCTTTTGGGCCGATTTTGGGTCCCGGGCAATCGCGTCAAGACGCTGACGATCCGTAGACGTGACATGAATGAAAATACCCTTGCGCTTAACACAGACACGTACAAACTGAACCATCACGGAATCCGCAAAAGGACTCTTCCATTTCGGTCAATCCAATAGCAGGATTCCCCATGACAAACGGCCGGCTCTAGTGGATCGGCCAACCAATGTTATGGTCGCGGGAAGAGAAGAGGGGCTCTTGTTCAATCGTCGTAGAAATAGAGCGTGCGGATCTCGATGCTTTCACGCGGTTTCGCATTTGCCGGTGTGTTGGGATCCTTGAACGATCCGTGGCAGGTCCATTTAGCGGTGCCATCTTCCAACGAATCGAAGCATTTGAGCAGCACGACCTCCTTCCGCTCCATTTTTGGGAAGTAATACCAGCGCTGGTCGGGATTATGGCAAAGATGCAACACGCCCCCGATGCGGTTGTCATAACGCCTTTCGGCGGGAATCAGGTTGGCTTCGTCCAGCGTATCCCAGCCGCAGATGGTGAGTGGCGAGGTCTCTACTGGGCCAACGATGGGACGCCATATATTCATGGAGCCAAAGCGTTTCTCAAGGCGTGCCTCGGCCTCATCTGGCGGCAGAAGGTCGCGGATACGCTGGGGTGCCGACTTGCGCGTGAAATCGTTATGCATGTTCCTGACCGGGCCGCGAACCTTGCGATCGGCCTGCGCGGTTTCGTCATCAATCCGAATGGTATGATCGAAGACAACGACCTTGGAACAGCCGGTGGCCTGCTGCACGATCTTTTCCATTTCGGGGTAATAGACCGATCGCACTTCATCTTCGTCATAGAAATCGTTTACCGCGGTCGGGAATTGGGTGAGGATAAAGCCCTGCCGGTCAAGCGACAGATCCTTGGCGATGGATCTGCCATCATAAATTAAAATTTCATGATCGACATATTTGCCTTTCCGAGAATCCGGACCGTTTCCCAATTCACGGACAATCGATACAGGCGTCGTGCCGTCGTCCTCTGTGAACTGGACGGTGGTCCTAACGGATGGGAGCGGTCTGTCGGGTTGCAGGACGCTGGCCATGTTTACTCTCTCCGGTACCTGTGGGTCTGTTTGAACCTCAGAGTACTAAATTAGGCCGGATCACGTCCATGGCAATCCTTTAGCTAAGGGGGATAGTCATTTTCCAGTTATCACGCAGGATTGCGAATATTGCATCATCGATGAAATTTATTTATGAAACCGACTTTGCCACAGAATGCCTTCCTGTATCAGCCCGATCTTTTCAGCGCCCCGCGCCGATGCGTCGTTGCGTGTATCGATCCGGGCGAAGAAGCGGTTCAGAGGACGTTCGATGCTAAAAGCTGCTTCGATGGTTGCGCCGACCGCCTCCGTCATAAGCCCCTTGTACCAGTGTTCCCGGGCAAGGCTGTAGCCAATTCCGCCGACCGATGGGTGGCATCTAGGATTAGATCGATGCTGCCTACCATTCGGTCACCATAGTCGATGCACCAGCCGGCTATTCATTGCCGTGCCCGTTGATCCTTTCTTCGATAAATTTTTCGGCATAATCTCGCCGATAGTAATACGGTGGCGTGATGTAACGCGACCATTCCTCGTCATTTACATAAGAAAAAAATCGTCCGCGTCGCCATACCTGTACGACCGCAGCAACAGCCGGTCAAAGGTGACACGTTGGGGAAAATTCGGGGCTTTTGCGATTCATCGCCATGACATTATCGGCCTATGCGTAATCGAACGGTTTGTGGGCCACTATCTAATTCCCTTGTTAGTGGCCTTGTCCCAGTTCGGCTCTCAGGATAATTAGCGATGTCGATCTTGTCATCATGCTATATGGCCGGGATCGGCGAAACGGGGTATAGTATCTGAAAGTGCGGACAAAATTTGACGGAGCATAGACATGGATAGCGGCGTTGATTCACCACGGCATCTTCCGGTCACGGAAATCACGGCGGACACCGATACACGCGATATCCTCGATCATGCGCGCCAAATGGGCGAACAGCGCAATTTTAACGATGTCTATATCTGCGATATCGACTCCCATCACGTGGAGACGGAAAGCTGGGCTGAACTCGCCGAATATATCGAAGACGAGGTGCTTCGGTTTCAGGCGGTGGATCATCTCAAAAACCGGACCGGTTCGCCGCCCTACGGGCTGAATGGCGATCTGGGCCTGCGCTTTCAGGATGTTGGCGGACGGATCATCCATCAGGGTAAACGGGGCGAGAAAGTAGACGATAAATCGGTTCACCGCGACGTGGTTCTGGCGCAGCGTGCCTACGAATCTATGGCCATCGATTATACCGTGGTGTTCCCGACCCAGCTGCTGAACCTCGGTGTTCACCCACAATTTCACATGGAAGCGCCTCTGTCGACCGCCTATAATCGCTGGTTCACCGATCATATTCTGGCGGCCGATCCCAAGCTTGGGTCGATGATCTATCTTCCGTTTGGCGATCCAGCCCATTGTTGCAAGATGGTGGAGGAATTTGCCAATAAGCAGGGCGTTATCGGGTTTATGGTGACCTCGGTGCGGCATAAACCGGTCCACCACAATGATTACATGAAGCTTTACGGTCTGCTGGAGGAAGTCGGCAAGCCGCTCGGCTTTCACGCCGGTTATTACTGGGCCGACGAATGGACCAAACAGATCAACCAGTTTGGCGCCATGCATGCGCTCAGCTTCGTGTGGTGCAACGTGGTCCATATGACTAACTGGATATGGAACGGGTTGAGCGAGAAGTTCCCCAATCTAGACGTGCTATGGATCGAGTCCGGGCTCGCTTGGGTGCCGTGGCTTATGCAAAGGCTTGATCACACCTATCTGATGCGCACCTCGGAAGCGCCACTGCTCAAGCGCGTGCCCAGCGAGTACATGCGGGAGATGTATTTCACCTCTCAGCCTCTAGAGACCGACAGCATGAAGGCGTTGGAATTTAATTGCGATATGATCGATGCGCCGAACAGGCTGCTCTATGCGTCGGACTGGCCCCATTGGGACTTCGACACGCCGTCGGTCATCTGGGACATGCCATTCCTCGATGAGCAAGCCAAGCGCAATATCCTCGGGCTTAACGCCGCCAAGCTGTTTGGTCTGGAAGTGCCCAAAACGCAGAGTGGGGCGGCTTCATAGGCCAGTATGACGTTATTCGAGGGCTCATTGTGCTCTTTCTCAGTGAACTGAACCATTATTTCAACAGCTTTTCATGGCTTAAGGCCTTTCACGAGCTCGGCGCCTAGGTAGTGGATTATTAGCACACGCCCATAAGCGGCAATGTGGGCGGCGATGAAACCGGGCATACTGAGCCATCGCTAAATTTCCGTATCGCCTGGAAACTTAGCTTTCATCCTGATGGGGAAGGGGCAAATGACTGGCTTTTGCGAGAAGCTTCCAGGGAAGCGCCGGAGCTTATCTAGATCGAAATAGGCTACATGATCGGGTCAGGGGGGGTCTGTGGCGCCTGCGAACCCTTTGTCCCGACGCCATCATCGCCTCATACAGTGATGACGACATGTATGGCTGCTCCAACCGGACCTGGGCCTATATGCGCGGCCTGCAAAATTACGATGTGGTCTTTACCACCAAGCCCTATAACGTCGATGCGCAGGAATAACCGAAACTCGGCGCGCGCAGGGTCGTCACGGCCGACAAGACCTTTGTGAGGATCATCACTGGCAACAGGCACTCGATGATCGGGAGAGGGCCTGGTTGGGCACCGATGTCGGCTTTATCGGCAGTTTCGAGCGGGATCGTGCTGGTGATATGTAGTTCCTAGCGCAACACAATAGTCCGGTTCGGATTTGGGGCAATGGATGGGGTTCCTATCGCCTCCAAGAGGATAATCTGGTCATCGAACGCCGCGCCCTGGCGAATACGGCCGACAATGCACTTTATTCCAAAGCTATTGGTGTAACCGAGATAAACCTCGCCATCCTCAGCAAGGCCAACCGGGACCTGAATACCGACCGGACAATTGGGATACCGACCTGTGGTGGTTTATTGATGGCGGATTTTTAGGAAGAGCACGCACGGTTTTTGTGGAAGACAGAGAAGCGGTGTTTTTCCGATTCTGCGAGGAACTTGTGGAGAAGATAATATATTACCTTTTACACAACCATAAACGCCGTTTTATCGTCGCCGGTGGTTTGCAGCGGTGCCGTAAAAGCTGTTAGAGCCATCTGGACCGTACCGCGTTTATGCTCGTCGACCTGTTTTCCGTTATTGATGATATATACCACTTGCTCAACTATTATCATTTGATAATATAAATTTGTTGTTCATTAATGCCCATTTCGCAGGCGCCAACGAGGAACAGTCTCATGGGAAATTTTGTCATTGGTCCGCACATGCGATTGCAGGAATGGATTGCTCAGGAAAAAGGCTATTTCGATACAGAAGGACTCGAATACGAACTCAAGGACCAGCTCAGTGGTATGCAAAAAGACCATTTACATGATCTTGGGGACAAGGTAGGCGCTTACCAGACTTTTGAAGAAGGACGCACAGCGGATGTCAGCTGCGCCTGTCACTGGACGGTTAATGTCGCGGCCGCCTCGGGTCATGGCAAACTTTTCGCCGATGCCTATTCGGTATCGCCCTGCGGCATTTTTGTCCCGGCTGACTCTCCCATCAGGTCGCCTGAAGATCTGGCCAACGTACCGGTTTCCGTGGGCTTTCAGTCCGGCAGCCACTATTCGGCCATCCAGGCGCTTGAACAGTTCCTCAAACCCGAAGAAATCAAGCTGTCCTTCGCCGATGGGTTGATTTTCCGGCGTCTCGAACTGCTGATTGACGGGGAGGTGCCGGCAGCAAGCCTGTTCAGCGGCCCTTATTATTTTCTCGAACAGCTCGGCTATCGCAAGATCCTGGATACCTCTTTCATGATGGCATCGATGATCGATGAAAATGCCGACATGGCGGATGTAAAAAAATATTTCGCCGCGCTGCGCCGTGCACAAGCCGATATCGATATAAGACCGGAACTCTATACCCATTATTATAAAAAGGAGTTTCCCGCTCGGTTCCTCGATCAAATGGATACGAGACTGTTCGGGCCGGGTGAGCGGCTGGTGTTCGAGCCCTATTCGCGGGAAATATTCGAATCCTCGCGGCAATGGATTGCTGAGCGCGATATTTTCAAAAGCGGCGACCTCGGCGACCGTACCTATGACAATGCGGTGGTGTCCGTCGCCTGACTTGACGGCTAGAATGTGTAAAAAAATCGCCATTGGCGGCCTGTTTCCTATGGCGCAAGCTTCTCCGGTCCTCAATTTTGAATCCAATAACCTCTACTAATTTTTGGGGCATCGTTTTCATCCACGGGTCGACATCCTACACGTCATCTATACCTGCATGCTGTTTTTCGCCGATCACCACAAGGTGTTCTAGAATTGGCGTTAGCTACATCCCAAACTCGCTACCTGGTATAGCGACATTTGGAAGCACCCGGTCCTCGCGGCGACCGAACCAAGATGAGC
>Ga0315338_1004301_pt1 | contig 11423 bp, 9 predicted proteins | sample ASW8metaG_FD_204518 | JGI IMG/M metagenome (GOLD analysis project Ga0315338, IMG submission 204518) | Ammonia-oxidizing marine archaeal communities from Monterey Bay, California, United States - ASW #8 | ecosystem: Environmental > Aquatic > Marine > Coastal | place: USA: California | collected...
GAGCTGGTCGCTGAGAATGTTGTCGAGTGAAAATGTCGTCGATTCCCAACCGTCGGATCTGCCGCTGAATCCAGGTCCGCCGAAGACGGAGACCTCGCCGAAAGGGTATCCGGCGCCGGGAATGAGAGACGCCCAGGATTCACCATCATCGGAAACGGTTACTCGTGCACCATCGTTGCCGGCCACGAAGTCGAAGTAGTGTTCGATCTCGAGTCGGGCGGATTCGAAGGTACTCGTCTCGAGTGGGCCCCAGATGAGAACAGAGATGAGATCATCCCGGTAGGGACCGTCCAGGACGGTACCCCAGACCCGAGCACCGTCAGCGGGTGCAGGGATTCCGATCGGCTCTCCCCATTCCCAGTCCCCAAAGGCGGTCAGCCCGCTCGGCCCGAGTTCGAAGTCGAGCGTTTGTCCTGGAACAACGGTGACCTCGAACCAATCGTCGAGGGGAAGAAGCCCGACGTTTTCGGCGCGGGAATCATCGGAGGCTCCAAGCCGATAGCGCAAGACATCACCCGGGAGTGGGCTCCCGAGATCAAGGGTCGTCCGGTAGAGCATGGGGCGAACACCCTCCGCGCTCGTCCGGTCGAGTTCCTGCCGGAGGGCGGGGGCTTCATTGATCGTCACGTCGACCCAGACCGATTGCAACCGTCCCGAATTGTCATCGACGACCGTGGCTAGCTGGAGTGTCGTTTGATCCTCGGTCAGAGCTGAACTGGCCGTGTGTTGTAACGAGGGTGGAGTCTCGTCCGGGCCAGCTCGGAAGGTGAGCCACTCTTCCGGAGAATTCTCGGGAAGGGCGGCGCTGTTGCCGCTCGTGTCGCTCGCCGACCAATAGTACTGCACGGTCGAGCCGGCCGGGGGAGGTGGGATGGCCGCGCTATAGCGCTGTCTTACCGAAGTTGACTGCAAGGGGATTCTGGTGAAGCCAGATTCCCCTTCGAGACGAAAGAAGAGGGAGAGTGAGTCCGGATCGAGTCCGAGGAGAGATCGAACGAAGAGTTCGCCCTCGATGGGTTGGTCGATCTCTTCGACGTCAGGGAGCGCGACCGCTTCGAGGGTCAGATCGTAGTCTCCGATTCCATGGGGGCGAAACGCGCCAATGATATCGTGGAAGTTCGGAGTTCCGTTCGTTAGATCTCCGTCGTCGTCGTCGTAGCGGAGAAGGTCGAGCATGTAATCGTCGAAGCTCTCGGCCAGGCCGTAGCGAGCAAAGTGAAAGAGCGGGTCGGTCGCTTCGGCACCGAGTCGTTCGCGTAAGTCCCAGAGAGCTCCAGCCAGGATCAGTCCCTGCAGATGTGGGTCGACATTGTTGTCTTCCGGCCAAACGAGATCGGTTTCCAGTTCGCGGACGAACGTCCCGGGTACGCCAAGAAAGCCCCGGCCGATCAGGGGGGAGTCGCCAATGGTAGCGGCGAAATAGTCACTCCAGGCTTCATCCATGTCCCGTGGGATTCGAAACGGTCGATAGATCTGCGTTGCGATGGCGTGCCCATACTCGTGATAGACAATGTCGGCAATACGCGCGGCTGCCACGCAGCCACCTCCGGCGGCATAGAATGTAATCGATGTTCCGTTCCAGAAAGCGTTGCAGAAGTTTGAGGTGTCGTCGACTCGCAGAGTAATGCCGTCGTCGAGGAACGAGAGAACATCACTGTCGTCGAGCGCGCGAACCGTTTCGTAAGCGATCGTCCCGTGGTAGTAGGCGTCTCGATCGGCCGGCCGGGAGTTGTCGTCATTCCAGATGTGAGTCGTGTTCGAGCCAGTCGTGACGGCGAGGGTGTCGGCCGGAGTATCGTCGTCGCGAACGTTCACGATCTTGACTGCACCCTCCATCGTATGAATCAGCTGGTAGGTCGGTCCGTCGGGTGCCTCGATCGAGAAGCGTCCCGCTTCGTCCGTTTCCGATTCCGCCTCGAAACTGTCGCCTTGGAGTCGAACGTCCTGCCTCTCAATGGCGAGCTCTTCAGCCGGATCTCCTGAGGTTATCGGTTCGATCTCAGCGGCGACTCGCCCCGTTACGTTGCCGTGACGAAGCAGGTTCTCTTCCCGGAGGATCTTGCCACTGGTCGCGTCGACCCAGACTTCGAACCAGCCGGCCGGCTCAGATGCGGAGAACTCGAGGCTCCAGAATGTGCGAATCTGGTTGGTCGAGGCTTCGGGGCGGACACGCATCTCTTCGTGAAGCCAACGATCCACCTGCATGGTGTTGGGGAACTGAGCGAGGGCTTCGGCTCGCGCATCCTCGCGGCTCAGGAATGTCGCTGGGTGCGCTCGAGCGGAGCGGGGAGCGAGCCCGACAAAGATCTGGGCCTGGGAGTGGACGAGGTGGCCTGCGCGGTCCCACTGCAGGGTGATGCGGGATCCGTCCAGAGGAAGGCCACCGCTGCGCTGGCGAAAGTGCACGTAGAGAATCCGTGGCGTGGGGTGGGTTGCCACCCATTCCAGGTCTTCGCCCGATAATCCAGCGCGCTCCAGCCAGCGCCGACTAACCGTTTCTGGTGCGGTCCAGAGCTCCGATGCGTTCTCCGGCTGGCTTCGCTCCAGCAACTCTGTTTTGAGGGGATGACGCGTCGGTAGTCCCCACACCAACGATTGACCGTCCTGTCGTTCGCTCTGAGCCCCGATCTCATCCGGTCCGGAAAACGGGTGAGGAGTGGCATTGGCCAGGGGCAGGATGGGGCTAAAGCCGACGGAGAGAGCTACGAACGCAGTCGCGCCGATAATCCGGGGGAGTCTAAAGCTGCTCAATTCCATGAAACGAGAAAACCTCTTCTTTGCACCGAAAATCCTTTTCGACGAGTCTGGCTCGTGCCCATGATACCAGGAATCAGCGTCGAGGTTTCCTCATCCGGGGTACTTTACAATACGGTCGAGCCAGGGCTAGGCTCCGGACGTCTTCGCTGTTCGCTCGATGGGCTTTCTAAAAAAGTGGGAGTGGCTTGACCTTCTTCGATCGTGCCCTTGTCGCACTCATACCCGTGGTCCCACGTCCGTTCGTCCGCAAGATGAGTGAGCCATACATCGCAGGAACCAATCTCGCGGAGGCCGTGGACAGAATCCGGGTCCTCAACAGCCACGGACTGATGGCGACACTCGACATTCTCGGTGAGCATATCGAGGATGCGGCGCTGGCACAGCCGACTCGAATCGGCTACCTCGAAGCCCTCGACGAAATCGACCGGACAGGGATCGACTCGAATATCTCGGTCAAGCTTTCGCAGCTCGCACTTCATCTCGACCCCGACGCCTGCTACCAGCACATTCGTGAAGTCGTCGCTCGGGCCGGCGAACTGAACATGACGGTACGCCTTGACATGGAGGATTCGGGACTGACCGACGTAACCCTCGACGTCTATCGTCGCCTCCGCGAGGACTTTGACAACGTCGGAATCGTCCTTCAGGCAATGCTACGCCGGACTCTTCGAGATGTTCGTGGCCTGGCAGATTTGAAGCCAAGCGTTCGAGTCTGCAAGGGAATCTACGTGGAGCCGTGGAAGGTTGCCTATCAGAATGGCGCCGTGATCAACCGCAACTTCTGTGAGGCCCTCGAGGCTGTCATCGATGTCGGAGGGTATCCGGCCATCGCCACGCACGACGAAAGGCTCGTCTACGAAGCCACTCGCATCGTAGAGCGGAGGGGGCTCTCTCGAGACCAGTACGAATTCCAAATGCTGCTCGGAGTGCGGGAAGAGCTGCGGGAGGTCATCCTGGCCCAGGGACATCGCCTCCGGGTTTACGTCCCATTCGGAGAACAGTGGTACGCTTACTCCATACGCAGGATGCGCGAGAATCCTCGCGTCGCGGGGATGGTCGCACGAGCGTTCTTCGGAATCGACGGAGATCGCCCCGCTTAGCGACGCCGCCTGCACCAAAATGAGCTTTCGCCAAAGGAGTCCGGAAGTGAAAGAATCCTTCTCCGCGAACTTGCCACGGGTCAGTCGCAGCCTGAGTCGAGGGCGGGGGGATGCCGTTCTCTTCTGGTTCCTGACCCTGATCCTGGCGATGGCCCTGCCCTGCACAGCTTTCGCCCAGGATGGAGCGGCCTCTGAGCGGACGTCGTCTCCCGGGAGTTCATCAGCTCGGATCTACGAGATCACGATTTCGGACGCAATCGGTCCGGTCACCGCTCGCTTCGTCGTCGACGGAGTTGCGGAGGCCGAGAGAGACGGGTTCGACGCCGTGCTTGTCCATTTGGACACGCCGGGTGGGCTCGACGTCGCGATGCGCGAGATGGTCAAGGCGATTTTGGGGAGCGAGATTCCGGTCATCGTTTTTGTCTCGCCATCTGGAGCACGAGCGGCCTCGGCCGGACTCTTCATTGCTCTGGCGGCGCCGGTCGCGGCGATGTCGCCGGGAACGAACATCGGTGCAGCCACTCCCGTGAGTCTGGGAGGGGGGGCGGCCAGCGCCGACACGACGATGGCCAAGAAAGTGACGAACGACTCGGTCGCTTACATTCGGTCGTTGGCGGAGCGCTGGGGGCGAAACGCGGATTGGGCCGAAGAAGCGGTACGGGATGGCGTTTCGGTTTCGGCTGAGGAAGCAGTCGTTCTTGGAGTCGTCGATCTGATCGCCGATGATCGGGATGCGCTCCTCGTCGCTCTGGAGGGGCGAACGGTCCAACTTACCTCGGGCGACCGGGAACTGAGATTGCGCGATGCGACGTTTGTTCCCGCCGAAATGACTCGTCGTGATCGAATCCTCGCCGCTTTGACGAACCCAAGCCTCGCCTATCTGCTCCTTTTGGCGGGGATACTCGGGATTGCTCTCGAACTCTACCACCCGGGTTCGATCCTCCCGGGAACGGTGGGGGGGATCTCGCTCATTCTCGCCTTCTTCGCTCTCCAGCAACTACCGGTCAATGCGGCCGGGGTTCTTCTTCTCTTGTTGGGGATGGTCCTATTTTTTCTCGAAACGCAGGTTCCGAGTTTTGGAGTGCTTTCTGTGGGCGGTTTCGTCAGTTTGATTTTGGGTTCCATCTTTCTCTTTCGGACCGACACGATGGCTGGGCTGAGCTTCTCCGTCATCCTGCCGACGATCCTCTTTTTCTCTGCCTTTCTTCTCTTTGCCGCCACGATGGCGGCGCGAGCGCAGAAGCAAAAACGAATGACGGGTCGGGAGGGGATGGAGGGAGAGATCGGCCAGGTGGTTACCGCTCTCGAGCCGGAAGGGCGAGTCTTCGTGCATGGTGAATACTGGAGTGCCATCGCCGCCGAACCGGTCGAGGTGGGGCGGCGCGTGCGAGTTCGCTCCGTCGACGGACTGAAGTTGGACGTCGAGCCCGTCGAGTGAGACCGCTGTTCTGTCGGCCGATGTTTTGAGCCTAATGGTGTTGGGTTGAGGTCCGTGTCGTCTAGCAATCACCCGAGGTCGCTCGTGGACCATCGCAAAGGAGTATCGACGTGAATCCGGCGATTATCGTTGTCATAGTTTTGGCCGTGTTCCTGATCGGCAGCGCCGTCCGAATTCTGAAAGAGTACGAACGTGGTGTCGTCTTTCGCCTGGGGCGAGTGGTCGGAGTAAAGGGACCGGGCCTGATTCTCCTCGTCCCATTTCTCGACAAGATGCAGACGGTTTCTCTCCGCACACTTGTCATGGACGTTCCACCACAGGATATCATCACGAAAGACAATGTTACGGTGAAGGTCAATGCTGTCCTCTACTTCCGGGTCGTCGACCCGGCCCGGGCAATCGTCGAAGTCGAAAACTATCTATTTGCCACGTCTCAACTATCGCAGACGACCCTGCGCTCCGTGCTCGGTGAATCTTCGCTCGACTCGCTCCTCTCGGAGCGCGAGCGAATCAACGCCGAGTTGGCGCGCATTATCGACGCGTCGACTGACCCGTGGGGCATCAAGGTGTCGGCAGTCGAAGTGAAGGACTGCGAACTCCCGGCGGAAATGCGGCGAGCCATGGCCAAGCAGGCCGAAGCGGAGCGCGAGCGTCGAGCCAAGATCATCGGAGCCGAAGGAGAGTTTCAGGCGGCCGAGAAACTCCGCGATGCTGCGGTCCTGATCGAAGAGCATCCCACCGCTTTACAGTTGCGCTATCTCCAGACGCTTGCCGAGATCGCGACCGAGAACAATTCGACCACGGTCTTTCCGATTCCGATCGAGTTACTTCGAGCGTTCGACAAAGGGAAGCAGTAGGAGGAGACTCGTCCCTCGACGCCTCGTTCTCCGGCTGGGGGATCGGTCTGCGTTCCAGGTCCGAGAGTTCGGATTCGGTTTCTCAGCCTCGAGCGGTCCCGTCCGTTCCGGGAAACGCGTCCGCCGGAAACGGCCCCGCGACGCGGGACTCGAGGTTACTCGTGCCGATCTTCGCGCTGGGATCAAACGTTTGCAGCCAGGCTGCAATCCAGGCCACCGACCGCTTTACTCCATCAGTTTTTTCCGGGGACGTACGAGGGAGAAGTCGCACCATGATGGCGTCGTCCTTGGCCGCGCAGAGAACGAAAAATCCCTGGCGGAGAAACTGCTCGGCGACGAGGCAGTCGAAAAGCAACGTACGGCTGTCCTGGGAGAGATAACAACCCTGGGCCTTCAAGACCAACGAGTCTTCGCGATAACTGTGGATCCTGAATCGTCGATGGACCGCAGAAAGATCGATGGCTCCGCGTACTTCGAGATGGGGCATAAAGTCTAGTTTGAACGAGCTTGGAGAAGACCAAGGGCCCGGACGGCCGGTTTGAAATTCGGGGCGAGGCGAACGGCGATTCGATAGTTCTGCTCAGCATCTTCCCAGTCGAAACGGCGTTCGGAAAGACGACCCAGGTTGTAGTAGGGGAGGTGGTACGAGTTGTACCGTGGGGCCCGCGTGGCCGCTCGCAGCCAGGACTCCGCTTCATCCCAATGATTTTGTTCAATCAGGTACGCGCCGATGTCGTTGTAGGGCGTGCCGAGACGAACGTCGATGTCGATGGCGCGACGACAGTATTGGATTGCCGTAGGGTAGTCTTTGCGGAAGGAATGCGTCCAACCGAGGAAGGTATAGGCCTCCGCAGTAGGGTGGGAACGAATCGATTCCGAGTACAAACGAATCGCGTCGTCGAGATTCCCGTCGAGTTGTGCCCGATAGGCCTTCCGAAATAGGTCCCGTGCACGGCGTCGGGGATAAGCTGTTTGGTCTGCCTCCGTCATGACGCCGAATTGTGATTGAAGCAATGCTGGGTGTCAACGATCCTGCAATCCATCAACGCGTTCCGATATCGGAGCCGAGACCCGATCGAGCCTTGTGACCTGTGGCCATCCGGGGTAGCGTTCCCGCATGGCCAAATCTTTCTCGCCAAGTCCTATCGCCGGCTTGGTCGCCTTCGGAATCGCCGTTCTCCTCTACAGTGCCTGGACTGCGGGTGCCGCCCATGGCTCCGCCGCGAACGCCGACGTCAAAGAGAACGCCCGTCGCGTTTCAGAAGCGCAGGCCCGGCTGCGGCACGATCCGTCCGTGCTGTCTTCCCAATTCGAACTGGGGCGGGCCTATTACTCTGCGGGGCAGTACCCAGCGGCCCGGAATCATCTTGCCATCTATCTCAAAGGCTGTGCGCCGGGGCCGGACTCGCTGCGGGCGGCTTACATTCATGCTCGTTCGCTGCTCGCTTCAGGGTTGCGTCTCCGGGCAACGCGCTCTTTCAAGACGCTCGTGCAGCGTCGAGGAATCACCCCGGACGCATCTCATGATCTCGCTCTTCTGCTGCGGGAGGATAAGTTTGGCCCCGAAGCAGTTATGGCCGAGATGCGAGCTCTCGAACTTCATTCCGTCAACGAAGGTTATCTTCGCGAGGCAGGCGCCCAGTGGAAAGAGCGGCGTTCGTTCGCCCAGGCCATTCGGGTTTTTGAGAAGTTGCGGAAAACCGGCCGGGCTGGGGTGGCCGATTACTTCGAGCTCGGCTATCTCTACCACCGTGTGCAGCGGTTCGACTCGGCGAGACGATACTATGAGACAGCCCTGGCCGAAGACAACGGGCATCCGGAGGCGCACTATAACCTGGCTGTGTTACATCAGCGCGACAAAGAGATGGACTCGGCTGTCTTTCATTTGCGCGAGGTGATGCGAATCCGTCCTTCCTATGAGGCGACCTATTTCGAACTGGCTCAGCTCTTCCTTGGACAGCACCGCAATCTGGAAGCAGAACAGGTATTTTTGCAGTACCTCGAAGTAGCCCAGGATTCTTCGGCGATTCACGAAGCGAAATCGATAATCGAAGAACTGCAGTACGAGCGCCTCTTGAACAAGACGGCCGGCTAGTTGCTGTCTTTGGGAGGGGCTTTGGGCGCGTCGCGGAGCACGTCTTCGAGGACGTCGAGCGCCCGAGCAGCGCGACCGAATGGCGGCATTACGTAGACGCCTTTGATCCGCGGAGACTGTCGGGCCAGCCCGAGAGACTCCTTGGCGATTTCTATCCCCATTCGCTTGGCGACATCTCCACTTCCCGCTTTTCTCATCTGTTCACGAACGCGATCCGGGATGTCCATTCCGGGGACTTCGTTGTGAAAGAATTCCGCGTTGCGATGGCTGTTGAGAGGCAGAATCCCAACGAGAATGGGAATCGGGATGTCTTCGGTCAGTCGAAGAAACTCGAAGAGCCTTTCTGTTTCGAAGACGGGCTGGGTGTAGGCGCACTCAGCGCCTGCTTTCCACTTCGCCCGGAACCGATCGACTTCCGCCTCGAGATTCATTGCTCCGGGATTGGCCCCGACCCCGATAAAGAAACTGGTGGGCGCTCCGAGGGGATTCCCAGCGAGATCGCTCCCGTGATTGAGTCGGTGAGCAATCTTCGTCAAACCGATGGAGTCGACATCGAAGACTGCAGTGGCTTGCGGATAGTCGCCGAGCTTGGGCGGGTCACCGGTAATTATAATGAGGTTGTGGACGCCGAGCGCGTTTGCGCCCAGCAAATCGGACTGCATTCCGAGGAGATTTCGGTCCCGGCAGCAGTAATGGAGAATTGCTTCGATTTCCATGCCCTGATGGACGAGGGCGCCCAGAGCCATCGGGCTCATTCTGGCCGAGGCACGGGGTCCGTCGGGGATATTGACCGCATCGACGCCGGCGGCCTGAAGGGTTTCGATTGCGCTGAGTACTTTGCTTGGATCGACTCCTCGGGGAGGAGAGATCTCCACGCTGGTGACAAACTCGCCGCGACTGAGACGAGCCGCGAGCTGGCTACGTTTCTCGACTGGGACTGGCTCGGTCGGTTCGACTTCGTTCGCCGGGACACTTTCGATGACCTCGACTCGGGTCGTTTGCAGCGAGCGCAGGGCGTCGCGCATCGCTCTGATGTGCTCAGGGGTCGTCCCACAGCATCCACCTACGATGCCGGTGCCAAAGCCGCGGACGAAACGACGAGCGTAGGTGGCCATGTACTCCGGAGACGAGAAATAAAGGTAGCGCCCTTCGTGATACTCCGGCGAACCGGCGTTGGGGAGTGCAGCCAGAGGAATGTCGGGAAGCACAGATCGATAGGCGGTGAGTACTTCGAGCATGGCTCGAGGGCCGGTCGAGCAGTTGCAGCCGACGACGTCTGCCCCTCGCTCCAGCATCCAGGGTCCGAGGTTGGTTGGGGACTCGCCTTGAACCGTGTGACCGTCGTCTCCGTAGGTCATCATGGCGAGCACTGGGACGTCAGGATGCTCTCGCGCTACGTCGAGGGCGACGGCCAACTCCTCGCGTCGCGAGATCGTTTCGAGGCAGAGGAGATCGACCCCGGCGTCGACGAGAGAGGTGATCTGTTCGGCGAAAATAGCTCGCAGCTCTTCGAGGTCCATGGATAGTTTCTGTCGGGGATTGCCGAGCGGGCCGACCGAGCCGGCGATATATGCCGTGAGCCCGGTTTCGTGAACCGCTTCCTGAGCAATCTCGACGCCGCGTTGGGCGATCTTCTGCACAGACTCTTCGAGGCCATGGGGACCGAGCTTGAATCGATTGGCACCGAAGGTGTTCGTTTCGATGATTTCCGCTCCCGCCCTAAGGTAGTCGCGGTGCACTTCTTTTACGAGGTCGGGATTGGAGAGGTTTAGCTCGTCAAAGCATCGATTGATGAAGATCCCGTGATCGTAGAGCACGGTCCCCATCGCCCCGTCGGCAAGAATGGGTCCGTCACGGAGTCGGTCGAGAAACTTCACGGAGCCTCCTGGTTCGCGGTATCGCAGGAGGCTACGAGGTAGGGCAGAACGCCGTCAAGGCAGGGAGTTCGTCTCGGGCTAGAGTTCGGTCCCAAGGTCAAGGCGTTCGAGGACGTCACCGACCATCGTGACTGGCACGGCAACGCGCACTCTCTCGTCGTCGGTTGCTACATCAACTACAACCGCGCCACCTCTCATGATGACCCGAATGGACTCTTCGCGCGATTCAACCGAAATAAGCGTGGCATCCGGACAGGTTTCCAATTCAGCGTAGGCTGCGCAGACGGCTGGTCCCCACTCGAGCATTTCGTTCTGGACGTAGTCCCGGACCTGATCGGGCAGGAAGTGGAGAGCGGCCTTGGCGAGGAAGACGGGAACCTTGATCGAAAGATCGATTCCACCTCGTTCGTGCACTTGGACGGAGACAGAACTCAACCAGTTGTCGTCGACCGCCCGGACGAATCCGGTCACGCCCAGGGTCAGCGTGGCGGTCAGGGCGACGACGATTGCGATTTGCCGAAGTTTGGGGCGCATCTCATGGCTCACTTTCTCGAATGGAACTGCTCGTCGCGTCGTCCAGCTGTCGGTCCGAGGCCATCGGGGCTTTGACCGATGGTGCAGGCCTCTCAAGATCCAATCTGGCCGTTGTCGGCTAGCGATCGCCCGTCGACGATTCGTCGACCCAGATGAGAACGGCCGAATGGTCGTCGTTCACCGTGACCCGAATTTCATTGCCGGGCTTCTGCATCGCTTGGAGGCCAGCGAGGAGATCGAGTTCGTCATCTTCTCCCGAGAGGAGGGCGTCGACGACCTTGAGCGGGATCTGGATGTCAGCGAAATCCCCTTCATCGTCGAGGTCTTTCATCTCGACTTTGAGCAGGCCGTCTTCTTTGGCTACCCGGACCGATTCGTCGTTGCTTTCGATGGTGAGGAATTCACCATCTTCAGATTCGCGCAGAGCGGTCCAGATATTACGGAGGTCTTCGCCGGTGAATTCGGTGTCCTCGATCTTGATCCGACCCTCGCGAAGTTCGGGGGTCTCGATCATGGGAAGCATGGTTTCGACGAGGCGAATCGGCATGTTGATCTTGACCTGCTCACCGCCGCTCCCATCTTCGGAAATGCGCACGTGGAGCCAGAAGTCGTCTCCGGCGAACGCGCCGGTCTGGAACACGGCAATGGACAACAGGGTGAGGAAAATTTGCTTGAACATCTCTTTGGGTCTCCTTCTCGATTCCGTTCTGGACGGCCATGTCTGAATCTACGGCAGGATGGTGGCAAGGTTTCAAAGAAACTGAA
>Ga0315338_1004303_pt1 | contig 11419 bp, 14 predicted proteins | sample ASW8metaG_FD_204518 | JGI IMG/M metagenome (GOLD analysis project Ga0315338, IMG submission 204518) | Ammonia-oxidizing marine archaeal communities from Monterey Bay, California, United States - ASW #8 | ecosystem: Environmental > Aquatic > Marine > Coastal | place: USA: California | collected...
GAAACTATAGGATTGATCACGCCACGTTGTGCAAGTTTAATCAATTCCAGCATGTCGTTGTAATTTCCTGTATATGCTCCTTGAATTGTGATTGCTTTTAGAGGCACAGATACCAATGAAAGTTCGACTGACCCTCCAAACAATCCAACTAAAATTATATTTCCACGTTTACGAATTAATGAAAGATCCATTTTTACTGTGGGTGGTGCATTTACAAAATCTATTATGCTATCAACACCTTTCTCGTTACAGATTGACATAATTTTTTTTACTGCATCTGATTCTTTTGTATTTATTATATGAGTGGCTCCCAATTTTTTTGCAGATTCTAATTTTTCATCATCAAGATCAGCACAAATAATATTAGCCTTAGTTAGTGCATTAGCAATCTGAACTCCCATCAAACCAAGACCTCCAGCACCAACTATCAAAATATTTTCAGGACTGTTTGTTAACGCTTTTTTTACTGCTGTAAATGCAGTTAAGCCAGAACATGCAAGTGATGCAGCTGCATCAGGATCAAGATTATCAATTTTAGCTAAAAATTTAGCATCTGGAACTAATACATATTCTGCATAACCACCATCCTGAAAAAGACCTAATGATTTTGGCGATTCACACAAATTCGTATCGCCTTTTTCACATGTAGCACATTCACCACATCCAATCCAAGGATAAACCAGTACTAAATCACCAATACTTACTCCTTGTACAGAATCACCAATTTCTTCAACACTGCCAACCACTTCATGACCAGGTGTAACAGGAAACTTAACACCTCTATCTGTAACTTTCATAAATCCATCACCAGTGTCATAACCCCCTTTCCAAAGATGAAGATCACTATGACACACGCCTGTTGATTTCACCTTAACTATAACTTGATTTCCATTTGGTTTTGGTAGTTGGATTTCATTAATTTGTAGTGGTTTGTCAGGTTCAATAATTTGAGCAGATTTCAACAGTTTTGATTTTTTCTGTAATAATATAAGAGTTGACTGACTGACAGAAAAAAATAGAGCCCCAAGATATTATTACATAAAAAATTCTTCATTACATGAGTCAGGAAGAAACAAAAGCAGAGATTTCTAAAGTTCCAATAAATATTCTATTTGATCCAGAGGGAGTAAAGAAAAAAGATATTTGGGAAATTGACTTAATACAGATCCTTTCAATTTTGATTAAGGTCTTAGAAAAAGCTGATAAGAAAGATCTAAGAGTTGCTGGCATGGCTGCACTATCTTCATCGTTAATTTATAGAATGAAAGTGGAAAATATCTTTGCTCTTCAAAAAGCTGCAATGGAAAATAAGCCAATGAGACAAAGATCCGATATTGATATACAAATGTTAGATATTCCTTACAGACATGAATCAACCTATCCAGTCTCTTTAGATGAATTATTAGATTTATTAGAGAACCTAATCGGTACAATTGCAAATCCAAGAGAGCGAAGATCTAATCAATTAAAATTTGAACCTGTTGATGCACCAGACTTCAAGAAATATTTTAACAATCTTGAGAATATTATTGGTCAATATCAAGATCTAATCTTAAAAAAACTTGAACCTAATGGGCACGCATTACTAGCAACAATTACAAAAGATCTCGATGCTAGGGATTCAATTAGATGCTTTTTTGCAATATTATTTTTGGCTAGAGATGAAAAAGTTGACTTGGTGCAAGTAGATGATGATATTACAATAACTCTGATCCAAGAATAATTCACAAATTGATCAATCATATGTGAAAGAAGATTTTAAGTCAATTCCAAATCAATTTTTAATATTGGCAAAAATACAAGATGATAATGAATCTACTGCACGGTTAGAATCCGCATTATATTCCGCAGGTAGACCACTAAGTATAGAGGACTTAATTCGTGCCTCAGGTACAGAATCTAGGACTAAAACACTAAATTTAGTTGAAAAATTAATGAATAAAGCAAAAACTACGTTCAAGGCGATTGAAATTGTATCATTACCAGATGGATCGTATGTTTTTCAATTAAAACCCGAATATAGTTCATCAATTGGTAGACGATATGCATCAAAACCAATTTTACCTAAATCTACTCAAAAAACATTATCATACATTGCATATGAACAACCAATTTCAAGTAAACAATTAGTTGAAGTAAGAGGAACAGGTGTTTATTCACATCTCAAAGAATTAGGACAGTTAGATTTTATTGAGCATCAAAATGTTGGTCGTTTGAAAGTATATAGTACAACTGAAAAATTCAAGAAGTACTTTGGTGTCCAAGGAGATGCAGATACACTTAGACAAAAATTATTTAAAAAAGTTAGGACTAGAAATTCAGCTAAGATAATCACATCAACACACAATATTTCATAACAGATGATAGATTATTCCAAAAATCTGCGTTTTGTATAAATTAGAGTAGTTTAGAAATATTTTATGAAAAAATCAGTAGAGGGTCTAAAAACAAGTAAGATTACTGGTGGGATTAGACATCCACTAAAAAGTAGAAAGAAATTTCAAATTGATAGATACCCAAATGAAGCACTTATGGGTGATCAAGAAACATCTACAAGAAAAACAAGAGGTAATAATAAAAAAACTGGATTAAAAACAGCAAGTCATGTTAATTTAGTATTAGCGAATGCAAAAATAAAAAGATCAAAAATTGTTAAGGTTCTAGAAAATCAAACAAGTAATGATTATCAACGACGTGGTGTTATAACAAAAGGCGCTATTCTAGATACCGAGGATGGAAAATGTAAAGTTGTTTCACGTCCTGGTCAATCTGGAGTCATTAACGCAATTTTAGTAAAGTGATAAAATGAAAGATTACGAACATATCGTAATCTGGCTTGATTATTTTAATAAGACGTTGCCAAGAAATAAAGGCAGAAGACTTGCAAAAGAAAAATGTATTTTTGATCCATCATTAAAAGAATTAATTGATGCAGCAGAAGCTGCAGGTTTAGAACCGACAGAAACAGAAGATCAAGTTAGATTTCCAAAAAGACCATATGTAAGATCAGGATATATTGTACTTGAAAAAAAATCTACAAAAACAAGTATTATGAATAAGATTTCAGAGAAATTAGTTTCTAAAAGAACAAAGGAATCAAAAAAACAATCAAAATAGCTTATAGCTAAAGTTTTGTTGACAGAACTTTATGAAAAGAATCAGATTTGTTCTATAGTAATTGCAGGAGGTAGGTGAAGTATTGCATATTGCCAATAGTGGCAGAGTCATTGTACGACTCAGTAAAGAGATCAAAGAAGGTCAAATTCTTTGTGACAAAAATAATCAAAAGATTGGACGTGTTACAGAACTAATTGGACCTATAAAAAATCCCTTTGCTTCAGCAATACCACTAACAAATAATTTAAAAAAGATTAGTGGGACCAAGGTTTTTTCACTGGAACAAACTCCTGTAATGAAAAAAAACAGGAGAAAACGACATAGATGAAAACATTAGAAATAGAAGTTTGCTGTCCTGAATGTAAATCTACAATTGTAGATGACATTCATAATGGTGAACGAATTTGTTCAAGCTGCGGCATTGTTGTAGATGAACAAATGGCTGACTATGGACCAGAAACGAAAGGTGCTGATCTAGCTGATAAAATGAGATTAGCCAGAGCAACAGGACAAACTACATTCGCTCAACACGACATGGGTATTGCAACTGAGATATCTATTGGTAGCACTGATTTCAGTGGTAAAAAAATCAATAGTTCTGTATCAAATCAGATGCAAAATCTTAGAAAGTGGCAACAAAGAGTTAGAGTTACATCTCCACGTGACAGAAGACTAACAAATGTTTTAGGAAAAATTACTGAAACATGTGCAAGCTGTAGCCTCTCAAAAAATGTTGTTGAAACCGCTTCAAAGATCTATCGTAGTCTAGATGGAAAGAACATTGAAGTGAAAGGTAAATCTGTGATTAGTATTACAGTTGCTGTGGTTTACTTGGCTTGTAAACAATGTGATGTTGTTCGTTCGTTAGAAGAAATATGCAGAGAAGTATGTTTAGAAAAAGATGTGAAAGCAAAATCGAAGCTTGCTGCAAAATACTATCGAAACTTAGTATTGGAAATGGGTCAGGAAGTTACACCTACTTTAACCATGGATAAGTATATATCCAAAATCGCAAATCTGACAAAAACCGATGTTCGTGTTGAACGTCTTGCGTTAGAAATTGCGGAAAAATCACAAGGAGTAGGTATGACTGATGGTAAAGCACCAAATGGAATTGCATCTGCTTACATGTATATTGGTTCAATCTTGTTAGGACAAACTGTTCTACAGAGAGATGTCTCAACTATTTCTGGAATTACAGAAGTAACAATCAGAAATAGAGTAAAAGAAATTCTTACCACAAATAAGATCACACTCACTCTGAGACCAATTCTAGCCAACAAATAATCCCCCTTTTCTTATTTTTTATTATTAGGAATAGCTAAAATTAGTCTGGATTATATATCAAACTTCGAAAGTTATTACATGGCAGTATTAGAAATAAAAGATCTTCATGTCACACGTGAGGGTAAGGAAATTCTAAAAGGGGTTAATCTAAAAACAGGACCTGGAGAAGTCCATGCAATAATGGGACCAAATGGTTCTGGGAAAAGCACATTAGCATATACACTTCTTGCACATCCAAAATACGATGTTACTAGTGGAGATATTCTTCTTGATGGTGAAAGTATTTTGCAACTTAGTGCTGATGAGCGAGCAAAAAAAGGACTTTTCTTAGGATTTCAGTATCCAACGGAAGTTTCTGGTGTAGGATTCTCACATTTTCTTAGAACATCCTACAATGCATTAAGTAAGGCATTACAAGGTGAAGATAGAGAAGTATTCATCACAGTTAGAGAATTTCAAAATTATCTAAAACAAAATATTAATGCTGTAGGACTAAGGGATGAATTTCTTTCAAGATATCTCAATGAAGGTTTTTCTGGTGGAGAGAAAAAACGTTCTGAAGTTTTACAAATGGCAGTATTAAAACCGAAAATTTCAATTTTGGATGAACCTGATTCTGGTTTAGATATTGATGCTGTGCAATCAGTTGCTAAAGCAATAAGTGAAGTTTCTGATAAGGATTCTACAACTATAGTGATTACCCACTATGCACGAATTCTAAACTTCTTAGATAAGCTTGATTATGTACATGTATTTGCAAACGGCAAAGTACTCAAAACTGGAGATGCATCACTTGCACAAGAACTTGAGAAACGTGGTTATGATTGGGTTTTGGAAGAAACCAATGAGGCATAATAAATAATTATTTTAAATAATACGCAAAAACAAAAAGAATATGTCAGAAGAAGAAAAACGATATTTTTTTAATTTCTCATTTTTTAAGATTGATCCAAAATGGAGATGGATGGCAGATCTGGCAAAAGAGGAATCTGCAAGGGAACTCGAAAATATTATAGAAAATTCTCCTGTCAACATAAGATCATATTCTACACTAGGATTAAGAGACGATGCGGACTTTTTACTATGGTTTATGTCCGAATCAATTGAAGATATTCAGGAGACAATTTCAAAAATTTATCTGACTGTGGTTGGAAAATACATTATTCCATCACTGGTGTATTTATCATCTACGCGTCCCTCAATTTATGCTCAAAAAAATAGAATACATTCGTTTGTAGGAGGTATGGAATCTAAAAAATACGTTGTTGTATATCCGTTCACAAAAACACGTGAATGGTATCTATTGCCACTAGACCAAAGAAAACAGATGATGGATGAACATATCAAAACCGCTGAAAAATTTCCTCAAGTTGAATTGAATACCACATATTCATTTGGAATACATGATGAAGATTTTATGTTAGCGTTTGAATCAGATGATTTACACGTGTTTCAAGATCTAATAATGGAATTGAGAGGTACAAGAGTTTCTGCACATGTAAAAGTAGATACACCAATGATTGTATGTGTGAAAAAGGATATTATTCCTCTAATTACTAGCCTTGGATAATGAATGGTCTAAAAGAATGGGCTACCGTAGTCAAGGCTTTAGAACACGGTAAACAAACAGTGATTTTACGAAAGGGTGGAATATTAGAAACTGCATCTGGATTTAGGGTCGAGTCAAAAAAATTTTTACTATTTCCAACATGGGAACACCAAGAGGCAAAACATGTCAAGCCAGAACATCATGATTTTCTAAATGAGACGTTGAATCAAAAACCAAAACAGGGTTACAACATAATTACATCCATAGCCGAAATTCTAGATGAAAAAGACATATTCTCTAAAGAGATTGTTAATAGATTATCTCCATTTCATGTTTGGAGTAATGCATATGTTGAAGAAAGGATTAACTGGATGCCAGAAAAACCAATTAAAGCTGTTTTTCTTCGAGCATATAAGATCCCACCGATAGAAATTTCATTAAAACCAGAATTTGAAGGTTGTAAATCTTGGATAGAATTAAATTCAAACCAAAATCCTGGTCAATCAGTGCTTACTGATCTAGAAATTGAGACTGGATTAAAGAAATTCAGGGCGATTGTAAATTGAAATACAAGAAATTAGGAAAGAGTGGGATAGAAGTTTCAGAAATTGGATTTGGTGCATGGACTATTGCATTAAACTGGTGGGGTAAAGAAATTGAAGAAGATGAAGCCAAAAGAATGCTCAAGAAAGCTTATGATTGTGGAATTAATTTCTTTGAAACTGGTGATATGTATGGTAAAGGCAAGAGTGAAAGATTAATCGGCGAGACTTTCAAAGATATGCGAAATGAAGTAGTTATTTCTACAAAATATGGTTATGACTTTGAAAGTGCAGATCAGATTGGCCATAAGGAACTGCCACAGAAATTTGATGAAAAATTTACACGTCATGCATTAAAAGAAAGTTTAGAAAGATTACAAACAAAATTTGTTGATGTGTATGGATTGCATAATCCAAAAATGACGCACATTCATGATGATAAAATTTTTCAAACTTTAGATAGTTTGGTCTCCGAGGAAAAAATAAAAACCTATCAAATTGCATTAGGTCCTGCAATTGGATGGACACAGGAAGGTTTGGATTCTATGACTCGAAAAAATGTTACTGCAGTCCAAACGGTATACAATATACTTGAACAAACACCTGGAAACGAATTGATTGATGTTGGAATAAAAAACAATGTAGGAATTTTGGTGAGAGTCCCTGATGCATCTGGAATTTTAACTGGCAAAGTAAATGCAGGCACAAAAATAGATGAGAAAGATCATCGGTCAGTTAGAAAAGGTGAATGGATAAAAGCGTCATTGAAAAAAGTGGAGCAATTACGCCCAATTGCTGAAAGTAATGGACTGACCATAACAGAATTAGCAATCAAATTCATCTTATCAAAAAAAGGAATTTCATCAGTTTTTCCAACTGTCATAAGTGAGGATGAAATTGAGATGTTTTCATCAATGTCAGATGGAAAGTATCTTAACGATTCTGATTTGAAGCAAATTGATGAGTTATATGCTAATTGGTGGGATGAAAATCCATATGAGCTGAAGGCAACCCCACAAACAGTTTAATTTTATTCTTAAAAATGCAAGAATGATTTCTGATTAAGGTTTAATTGTAGATATTCTTTTTTCACAATAATGAACAGATTCTTACCAATTCTATGTATGATGGTATTTGCAGTTACAGTATTTGGTATAAATGAACAATCTGCATATGCCGAAATAATTACTGTAAAAAGTACATCTCTAGATAATTCGTCTATATTAGAATTAAAAAATAATAGAGGGAGTGATTTCAATATTGATTCAGTACGAATTTGGTTAGGTCAAGATAACTCCTTCAAGTCATTTAAAACTGAGAATGGTTGGACTGGGAAATTTGAGGTTGGTGGAAAAGTTTTAGTCTTTTCACCACAAGATTCTGTAAAGCCTGGTGAGAGTGTAAAATTTGGATTGAAGACAGATATTGAAAATCCTATAATTAATTGGAAAGCGCTAGATAATAATGGACAAGTAATACAAACTGCGGCAACACTTACTAAACAATCTGATGTAGATGAAACTCTACAAATTAATCAACCATCAATAGTTGCAATAAATGATAATTCAATTTTTAGATTCATTCCTGAAAAACCATCAGTTGGTTCTGATTTCAGAATAGTTGGTGAAAATTTTATTCCAAATCAAAATATTAAATTATACGTTAGTGACCAAATGGTAAAATTAATAAAAATTGATGGTGATGGAAAATTTATTTCCACAGCTACAATTCCAAATGATATTACTTCGGATAGAACTGACTTTGTATTGGTGGATTCTGGTGGAACCGAAAAAAATATTAGCATGCGCTTATCAGACACTCAAAATAGAGAAATATCTCAAGATGTAAAAATCTCAATTGAGCATACAGAATCATCTGTAAAAAGAGGTGAAATAGTAAAGATCAATGGTAATGCAACACCTGATACAACATTAACTATCACTGCTAAAAATAAACTAGGTAAAATCTTGAGTATCAATACAATCACTACTGGTTTTGATGGTAAATGGGAATTTGATCAACTATTTCCAACAAATCTTAGTTTAGGAAAAATAATGGTGGAAATTACAGATGGAAAATCAACTGTTATTAGAACTTTTGATGTAATTTCATCACAATTAATCAATATTGAATCAGTCCAAAAACGTTATGAACTTGGTGACGATGTAAAATTTGTTGGTACTGCCATACCTAATACTCAACTTTCAGTGATTCTTGAAGACTCCATAGGTATAGAAGTTTTTTCAAAAACCGTGGATGTTGATAGATCTGGCAATGTTACTTTTGATGTCACAATTGAAGATGGATATGTAGAGGGCACATATCTACTATTTGCATTCCAAGGAGCTGAAGAAGCAGTTTCTGTAGTTGGTATCGGTATGCAGCCAGAACCAGTAATGGTTGTAAGTACTAGCAAACTAAACTATGATGCAGGTACCATTGTGGATTTGAATGTGCAAGGTGAACCACATTCATCTGTGGCAATAGTTATTATCGATGAATCAGACCAAACCAAAATTAATGATTCTATAGATTTGGATGATAACGGTAATTTTGTTTATGAAGTAAATTCTAAAGACATAGGCACTGGTGCGTTTACAGTTGAAGTACGACATGGTGTTTCAAGAGATTCTACAGTTTTCACAGTTGGGCTATCTACAGGTGCAGGTACAATTGAATTTCAAACTATTAAAAGTGAATATTCTAAAGGAGACCAAATTCTGGTTATAGGTAAAACTGCTAATAGTGTGGTATTAACTGTGAAAATTCATGATTCTGATGGAAAATTATTTAGAGAATTTGAAATATTTTCAGATAGAATTGGAACTTTCAAAATAGACGACTTTAGAATTCCATCTAATGGGTTAACAGGTCAATGGTCTATCAGAATAGGCAGTGAAGAGAATTTTACTGAAAGATACTTTACTGTTGAAACTAGCTCAGATACAATCCAAATTAATCTCGACAGAGATGATGGCAATTATATCACTAGTAATATAATGGCAATAAGTGGCAAAAATGCAGTTGTAGGTACAACTGTGGATATGACAATAAATGACTCATTTGGAACAATAGTTAGTGAACTCAGGCTTTCTATAACCGCTACAGGTGAATATTACACTCTATGGCAAATTCCAAAGGATCTAGAAGTGGGGAAATATGATATACTTGTTACGGATGGATATAGTGACGCTTCAATATCATTTACTGTCAATTAAAATTTTTAAATTCATATCTAACGGTTTTTATTTCTCATTTTTTCGTTAATTTTGTGGATTTAAAAAGTAAAATTAGCGAATACGAAGATTTTCCTAAGAAGGGTATACTTTTTAGAGATTTTAATCCAATTCTAAAAGATCCACACGCATTATCACTTGTTGTTGATGAATTTTCAAAAAAATTCCATCCTAATGATGTGGATATCTTTGCAGGAATTGAGTCGAGAGGATTCATTTTAGCGTGTGCACTAGCGCAAAAATATAACAAAGGAATGATTTTGTTAAGAAAGTCAGGTAAACTTCCTGGAAAAACAGTCAAAGTGTCATATACCATTGAGTATGGCAAAGCTCAAATGGAGATTCAGAAAACTGCATTAGAAAAAAATGAGCGTGTTTTGATCTGTGATGATCTTTTGGCAACTGGTGGTACTGCAAAAGCAGCAGCCAAACTGATTGAAAAATTAGATGCAATAGTAATTGGCTTTGCATTCATAATTGAATTAACTGAATTAAAAGGAATAGAAAAAATTAAAGAGTATAGAACTGAAGCATTGGTGCAATACTAATGAATGAAACTGCTGAGATAGGAATTTTTGGTGGCACTGGAATTTATAATTCAGGATTACTAAAAGATAGCAAAGAAATAACAATAGACACACCATATGGTAAAACTTCAGATTTCATAACAGTTGGAGAATTTAATGGACGTAAAGTTGCATTTATGCCAAGACATGGAAAAAAACATACTATTCCTCCACATTTAATAAATTTTAGAGCAAATATTTGGGCGTTCAAAGAATTAGGTGTTAAGAGAATTATTGCTCCATCTGCAGTTGGTAGTCTCAAGGAAGAGTTTGAACCTGGACATCTTGCTTTACCATCACAATTCATAGATTTTACAAAATCTAGAAAGGGAACGTTTTCTGAAGATGGCAAAGTCATCCACATATCAGTTGCAGACCCATTTTGTCCTGAATTACAAAATGTTATTCTAAATGTAACAAAAAAACAAGAAATTCAGATACATGACAATTGTACATACGTCTGTATTGAAGGACCAAGATTTTCTACAAAGGCTGAATCCAAGTTCTTTAGAACAACTGGTGCCGACATAATTGGAATGACACTAGTTCCAGAGTGTCAACTCGCAAGGGAAGCGCAGATTTGCTATGTTTCAATATCAACAGTTACAGATTATGATGTGTGGGCCGAAAAACCAGTTACGGCAAAAGATGTAATGGAAACGTTAGCAAAAAACGTTGAAATGACAAAAAAACTGCTTACGTTAGTGGTTGATCAGATTCCTAAAACAAAATCGTGTTCTTGTGAGAAGGCTTTGGAAGAAGCCGAGTTTTAATCGTCAATAAAAGATTCTTTTTTTAGCCCTTCTGGTAAGTTAAGATTACCCTGCAAAAGATTTTTCTGAAGTTGTGCGATGACTTCATCTAAATCATATCCTAATTCTTTAAGCATACTTTCAGTTTCATTAGATAATTTTGCACCAATATTCTGACCACCTATTCTACCAAATGCAATTGCAGTAAATGGAAATAATTTTTCACCGAGTTGAAACTCACCTGTAATTTTGGCAGCCATTTGTGTGCCATCTACTTCTTTGACGTTAACTATAATTTCCAACGGTCTTCAGATTTCAACTGCTTTATGAAGATGTTCCAATACAAGAAAGCTTGAGTGAAAATCATCGA
>Ga0315338_1004304_pt1 | contig 11419 bp, 8 predicted proteins | sample ASW8metaG_FD_204518 | JGI IMG/M metagenome (GOLD analysis project Ga0315338, IMG submission 204518) | Ammonia-oxidizing marine archaeal communities from Monterey Bay, California, United States - ASW #8 | ecosystem: Environmental > Aquatic > Marine > Coastal | place: USA: California | collected...
AGGTGATCACGATCTCGGTGACACCATCGTATTGGAGAAGTGCTGGTGTGGTATACGAATCGGGCGATTCCCGTAACGCCTCGGTTGGACGTTCTTGGCGCCACACCGTCGCACCCATTGCGGCATCGATTCGTAGCAGATACGAGGGGTCGTCGGTCCTCATCCCATGTAGCACCTGCACATAAAGGGCGTTCTCGTAAAGGAGCGGTGAGGAGGCATAGCCCCAATTCAGGCCGAACGGACCATAGTCGGCCTGGATATCCCGCATCCACACCTCGGTACCATCAAAGTCGAAGGCCCGGAGGAATCCTGTGCCGGTCATCACCCAGACGTGTCGTCCATCCGTCACCGGGGAGGGCGACGACATGTTCTGCTTTCGCTCGCGGTGATTACCAGAGCTGAGGAACCGTTTCCAGAGCGGCTGCCCGTTGTTTCGGTCGAGACACCACAGTTCGAGGTTGTCGCCGTCAGCCACGTTGAGAAAAATTTTCTCGTTCCAGACGACCGGCGTCGACCCTGTCCACTCCGGCATCTCGAGACGCCAGGCCACGTTCCTCTCCGTGTCCCATTCGACCGGCACAACCCCGTTTGCGACCCCGTTCCAGGTCGGCCCGCGCCAATTGGGCCAATTCTCACCGGTCACTACCTGGGTCGACACCACGGTGGCTCCACAGAACGCTAGGCACAACCGCGTCCATCCTGTCCGCCGCCTCATAAGTCAGACTCCTCCAGCCAGTATCCGCAAAGCCCTGATCGTAGATCAGAACCCCAGCAGACTTACCACCCGTCGCTCGGCTCGACCGGAAACTTACTGTCAGGGTGAGGCCGGCTGCGCCAGCGTAAGCAGGAAGGCATACTGGAGTGCCGTTTCCCTGTAGCGGTGGTAGCGACCCGAAGCGCCACCATGTCCGGCTTCCGTATTGGTCCTGAGGAACAGGAGATTGTTGTCTGTCTTCACCGCTCTGAGCCGAGCCACCCATTTGGCAGGTTCCCAGTATTGCACCTGTGAGTCATGAAGCCCAGTCATCACCAATAGATGTGGGTACTCATTCGGGACGACGTTGTCATAAGGCGAGTACGACTTGATGTACTCATAGCACGTCGGGTCACTCGGATTTCCCCATTCGTCATACTCGCCGGTAGTTAGTGGAATCGTGTCGTCGAGCATGGTCGTCAAGACGTCGACGAACGGCACTTGCGCCACGACGCCATGAAATAGGTCCGGGCGCATGTTGCACACGGCACCCATCAGCAGCCCCCCGGCACTGCCCCCCATCGCAAATAGCCGTTCGTGAGACGTATAGCGCTCAGCCACGAGATACTCGGCGCATGCGATGAAATCGGTAAAGGTGTTCTTCTTTTGGAGAAACTTGCCGGCGTCATACCACTTGCGACCAAGTTCCTGACCGCCTCGTATGTGGGCGATCGCGTAGACGAACCCCCGGTCGACTAGACTCAGTCGGGCCGACCGAAACTCAGCATCCATGCTTATACCGTAGGAGCCATATCCGTAAAGCAGAAGGGGCGCAGACCCATCCAGTGCCGTATCGATGCGGAACACCAACGATATCGGGATCTTCACGCCGTCAGCACCAGTCGCCCAGAGCCGGCGGGTCCGGTAATGGTCAGAGGCGAAGCCGCCCAGTACCTCCTCGCGCTTCAGTAAGGTCCGTTCACGCGTAACCATGTTGTAGTCGTAGTCCGACGCCGGAGTGCTGAGCGAGCTATACCCGAAACGGAGCACCGTCGTCTCCGGAACCTTGTTGTGTGCATCGATGTACGCATCGTAGGCCGGTTCGGGAAACTCGATGTCGTGGGCAACATCGCCGTTCCATGGGCGGACTCGAAGTCTCACCAGACCGTCGGTCCGCTCCTGGAGGACTAGGAAATCTCTGAACAGCTCAAACGTCTCGATCAGGACGTCGTCTCGGTGAGGAACAAGCTCCTGCCAGCGTGCCAGTGGCCACTCGTCGGGAGCATCACCTGTTTCGAGCAAACGGAAGTTCGGAGCGCCCGCGTTGCTTCGAACGAAGAAGCGGTCGCGATAGTGGTCGATGTGGTACTCATGTCCCGCTCGCCGGCTCATAAACAACCGTGGCGGGGCTTCAGAACGGTCCGCGTCAAGCACGTGATACTCCGTGGTGAGCGTCTGGTGGCAGCCGATTAGAATGCGCCGATTCGAACGGCTCTTGCCAACACTGCAGCCAAATGTTTCGTCGCGTTCTTCGTAGACCAGCTCGTCTTGGGCCATATCCTGGCCGAGATAATGACGATAAACCTGAAACGACCTGAGGGTCGTCTCATCTTGCCGAGTGTAGAAGATCGTGACGTTGTCGTTGGCCCACACATAGTTTCCGGTCACCCTCGAAATGATGTCGTCCAACTCCGTCCCGGAGTCGAGGTCGCGGAACCGAATGTCGTACTGACGGCGACCCACCCTATCGATGGCGTACCCGAGTAACCGCTCGTTCGGACTGACGACCAGACCACCGACGTCGCAGTACTCATATCCTTCGGACAGCGCGTTGACGTCGAGCGTAACCTGCTCTACTTCATCGGCGATCGGTTTTCGACAGTACACCCGATACTCTTGACCGTCTTCGTAGCGCCAGTAGTAAAGATGGGTCCCCTCACGGTACGGAACCGAGACGTCAGTCTGTTTAATCCTGTTCTTGATCTCCTCAAACAGCACATTCTGCAGGTCTCGCGTATGGCCAAAACACGTATTGAGATACTCGTTCTCAGTCTCCAGATATGCCAACACCTCCGGATCTGACCGGTCTCTCAACCAGTAGTAATCGTCGATACGAATGTCTCCGTGCGTCTCGAGTTGATGAGGTCGTTTTTGGGCAATGGGTGTCGGCATCTTTGGCTAATTGGATCTATTCAGTGCGGAGTGCCTGCAGCAGTGGAGAACGAACGGCCGCCAGCGTTGCCAAGAGTGACGCCGTGAAGCCGGAAACGACAACGAGGAGGAGAAGCACGGCGAGTGAGAAAACCGGCAGACCGCCGCCTTGCGAGAGCCACGCCGGGGCAATGGCAACTAGCGCACAGGCCGTACCAGCAAACAGACCGGAAAGTAGCAAAAAAGCGTTTTCGGCTACGACCAACAACGATAAATGTCCGGCGTTGAAGCCAACCGCCCGCAAAAGCGCTAGCTCCCGCCGCCGCTCGAGTACATTGCGGAGCAGCACTGCCCCGAGTCCGAATGTGCCAAGCACTAACCCGAGACCACCCAAAGTCTGAAAGGTTGCCAGATAAGTGTTTTCGACTCGATGGAAGGCTGCCAACCTTTCACCGGTCGAGACCACATCGAGCCCGTAGTCTGACAATCGATCCTCAAGTGCCGCGGCCACGTCACCGGTGCGCTCAGGTGGCGCGTCGATCAGAAAGAACCGGTAACCGTCGTATTGGGGGAAGACTCGCTCGAACCGATCCTCAGCAATCAGAAGCTCTCGCTGGAAAATACTGTCTGACAGCGCCGCGACAATGCGCAGACGAATCGGATTGTCGGTGTCACGGTTGAGCACGAAATCGTCACCGACGGCCAAGTGCAACGCGTAGGTCAGCGACGTGGCGTCAGCGATCGCTGGAATCGCCCCGTCGTCAAATTCGCGATGCAACAGATGCCATGGGTTCTCCATTTCGTCGGGCGTCTCGGCGAGGGTCCCCGCAAACGAGAAGCGACCCAACGCGGCGAATTCCTCAGTCGCGGCCAGGATTCTGGGGTCTTTGGCCTGATACAGGTTTAGGCAGCTCGCGTCCTCCCCCGGTCTTAACCGAAACCGGGTGAAGGTCACATCCTCGAGCGCACCACCCGGCGCGTAGAAGTCAATGACATTCAACGCATTGCGCCCGGCATCATTTGATAGATCGTCCGCAATTGGAAGCAACGTATCAGCAAGCAGGGTAAAACCGCCGGTCCCCGACTGCGGATCGAGCTCGCCCGGCCCTGCCTCTCGACGGAAGGCATCGACAGAGACGATGATGAACGCGGCCGAGGCGATTAACGCAATGCACAGCACGCTCCGACCTGGCCGAGAGGTTGCGTTTCGAAGTCCCACCCGGGTCACCGACCACTGACCATTCACAAGCCGCGTTCGACCATGAAGCCACGCCCAGGCAGCAGTGAGGACGCTGCAGAGTAACAGCACCCCACCTCCAAAGAACCCGGCCGTCGCGCCCACAAGACCCCACCACGCGATCAGAACCAACCCAACGCCCAGAGCCCCGAGCCCAACCGATGTCGCCACTCGGCGGAACTGGCCGGATGCGCCCTGCGGGTGAGTATCTTCTAACAGGACACCCGACAACAGCCTTCGCGTCGACGCGGGTGCCAACGACCGCAGAGTCAGAGTGATCGAAATACATGCAGCCAGTAACCCACCGCCCACACCCAGGACCAGAGACACCGGCGAAACATGCAGACTGAGACGGGTTGTCCCAACGGCATCCACCCACCAAGTCCGGAGTCCCCACATGATCAATTCAGCGTAAGCGATCGCCGCGGCGGCACCGATGACACTCCCGACCAGTGAGAGAAGCACCGCTTCGGCGCTGAAAACTCGCCAGATTGTCGCAGGCGGAAAGCCGGCAACGCGGAGTAATCCGACCTCCGCCAACCGACCTTCGATGCCCAGTCGAAAAAAGAGGCTTGCCAACAAAAGAGCAGAGACGACCAGAAAGAAGCTGAAGTAAACAAAATACAGACCAAAGTCAGTCGCGCCGGCCGACGCTTCTACCGCAAGCGCGCGGGCTGGGTATACGACGAATCCGACCGTTAAGGGATCGACCGCTGCTCGAAGATCCCGTCGGAACCGATCGGCCGCCGTCTGGATGTCGCCAGACGGAGTGAGCCGAATCGAGGTAAGTGCACCCCACCGTGACTCCCATAACTGTCGACCCTCTTCCAGGGGGATAAACGCCTTCGGTGTCGTGCGATATTCGTCCCAATAGGCCTCGTCTTGGGGTCGGATAAGCCCTAGATCGATCTCAAACGGCGGATCCCAACCGACGAGATCCAAAGCCTCCGTAATACCTGGGTACTTTGGGGCCAGTGTCTGATCATCGGCAGCACCCTTGATCGGAACGACATCGGCCACCAGAAAATCAGCATTACGGGTCGCGAGACGCCCCTCGTCCTCCCAGACGTAATACTTGACCTCCAGCGTGTCACCAATTTCAGCACTCAAATCATCGGCGGCCCAGGCGTTCAACACGATTGGCGTCGCGCTGCTACCGGCGGCATCGAAACTCAGACCGCTGACCGCGTGAAGGTCAAGCGCAGATACGAGTGAATATGGCGTCACCCGATCACCATGCCGAAACTCGTTAACCAAATACGTCAAGACCGGTTGCGTATCGATTCCACTTACCCGAGCCGTCGAGTCAACCAGCTCAGCCGTCATATCACTGATCAAGCCAGCTGCAGCCTCGACCACAAACGTTCGCTGTTCAGGCACCAGACGCAGGCGTAGGCCGATGTCATCAAGCGACGCGACGTCGCGAACGGCCTCCTCCACCGTCGCTAGCCGCTCACTCGGCTCAGAGGAGGCGCCTTGACCGAGACCGCTGAGAAGCACCGTGTTAGCACGTCCTTCTTGCTCGAGCGTTTCCTGCAGCCGCGTCAGTGGAACGAACACCGATCGCGCCGATCCTTGCTGGGGCCGAAATGAAAATTCACCCTGTTCATCGGAGGCGAGAACACGTTCGATCCCCAGTCGAAGCGTGCGACCCACGTCATCGCGGCGCCCGTGGAGCGAGCTGATCGGAATAGCCGATGGCAACTCCACCCGCACGAGTATGCTGTCGTCTACGACTGCTTCCAACTCGCGGGCCAGGCCTTCGCTAACAAAGACACGGTTTCGGTCTAACGCGAATGTGGGAGCGTCCGCGCCGTGGAATCGCCAGAACCGATCGTCGACGCCGTAGACGTTCACACCCGAGGCGCGCCGACCACTCTCTTGATGGGTTACGAAGCCCTCGACCGCGACGACCGGGACGGCACCAGTGAACTGCTCGCGCATGGTGGCTCTGTCCAAGAGCTCGTCGGCAAAAGACTCCCGAACGAAGCTAGCACTGGTTACCACGACATCGACTACCCCTAAGCGCTCCAACGCGAGACTCCGAAGACTGTCACGCACCGATGACCCGACAAGGAGTGCGCCAGCCAACACGGCAACGGCGACCCCAACGCCGACCACGACAGCTAGATGAATCCGCCAGTAGTGCAAAATATTGCGCCGCACAAGCGCGAGCAGGGTCATAACGCGCTGTCCTCATACGATGCCGGTATGAGACGCTGATTGGTCAACTGATATCGGACAGCACACCGCTGTGCCAGCGCCGTGTTGTGAGTCACGATAATCAGAATCGCGTTCTGGCGTGTGTGTAGATCAAGCAACATCGAGGAGACGATATCAGCCGACTCACCGTCTAGGTTACCTGTCGGCTCGTCACACAACAGTAACCGCGGCTCCAGAATCAGCGCTCGAGCCAGTGCCACCCGCTGACGCTCGCCACCGGACAGCTCAGCCGGACGGTGTTCTAGTCTTGGCTTCAGACCGACCTGTTCGATGAGGTCGACCGCGCGGTCGGTCACGCCAGGTTTTGGGTTACCGACTAGCGTCGGTACGAGGACATTTTCGAGCACGGAACATTGGGGCAACAACAAATGGTCCTGAAAAATAAACCCGACCTGGCTGTTTCGAAAGGCCGCCAAGTCTCGATCTGGAAGGATGAACGGGTTCTGCCCGTCCAGCATCACGGTCCCCGCGTTTGGCGGCTCCAGGGCACCAACGATATATAGGAGCGTACTCTTGCCGCTGCCAGACGGCCCGACAATCGATGCAGAATCGCCCCGGTCAAGGCACAGGTTGATCTCCGAGAGGATCGGAAGCACCCCGTGAGGCGTGGAGTACTGCTTGCTCAGATTCTTGACTTCGAGCACCGACACTCTCTCCCCGACGACTGCCTTGTCAGCTCGGAGGCCGGCCTCGCACCGGCACCTGCCTATGACGCCGCCTGAAACGCGCGCGGCCGGAAGAGGAAATCAACGATGTTTCCTTCGTGAGGCTGGAGCCAGTCGAGCTTGATGGTGGGAATCGGACCGATATTGAGGCGGTCGATATTCCTGGCATCAAGCAACGCTCGTTTGAAGCCCTCGTCGTTCGTAATCGCAGTAGCCACCAAGGTCTGTCCTATCGCAGACAACATTTTCTCCTGCGAACACTGTACGACCGTCACAAAAGGAAACATGTACTCCTTCTTCGACGCGGCGACATCCGGGGAGTCACACCACAACACCGTCGGACGGAGATAGTCACAACGTTCGCGCTCAATGAGCCGTGCATCGTGAAAAGAGGCGGTCACCTCTTCAACACCCGTCTCCGTAACAATGCTATCGATATCTGCAGAAATTGCCTTAGCCTGCCCTGGTACCGTAAACGCTGCCAGCGCCGCATTAGGATCGTCCGGCGGTAGTGGCGCAATTGGCCCAAGCCGGTCTGCCAGGGCCTGTGCAATCTCCGTCGTGTGCCGGGAGGCCCAGACACCGGAACAATTAATGCAGCTTCGCCCACTGTTAACCAGGATGCTGTCGACCATCAAGTCGAGATGTTGCTCCCAGTTATCAACCTGGTCGTCACCGAAAATAATCTTGCTGAATCCAGGACCATGCACTTGCACACCGGGGTGACCAGCATACTGCTCCACCGTCGTCGTCCCACCGAAGATCAAACTCCGCGAACAGTTATTGAGCACTGCCGCGCCAACTTCGCCTGGACCCGGATAGAGCGATACCGACTCGCGTGGGATCCCCGCCTCGAAGAAAGCCTGAACCATCCGCCAAGGGGTCCACGGCTCCTGTGGGCCCGGTTTGAGCACCAACCCGATCTGTAAAGGAATAATCGGGAGCCACAGGCTGTGGACGCCGGGCGAGTTTGATGGCAGCACCATGCCCAGCACGGGGCTCGTGGCCTGATAGCTGCGCATCACGCCATCCTCGTCCCCGTAGCCACGGGACAGTATGTCTGGGTCAAGACGACGGGTTAGGGACACCAGGATTTCGTCGAGGTGATCGAGCACGAACCGGATCTTCTCCATGTTCATCCGACACATCTGCTCTGATAAACCGGTCGTTGCCGACTGCTGGCGAACAAAGTCGGTCGGCGTCTGCGTTCCGTCCCCCAGCGGCAAAGCAGCAGACGAGAAGAGCTCTGCAGCCTTCTTGACCATCGCCACTAGATCGGAGATCGGGATCTCTCGGAGAACCTCCCGTGCCCGGACGGCTTTCCGCATGTCCCGAGCAACCAGGCCCGGATTAGCCTGACTCACCTCGGCCACAGGCTCGCCCGTCTGGAAGTGGACGACCTGGTTCAACTCAAGGCTTTTATAAGGCTGACCCCACCGAAGGATCGGAAAGTGGATCACCTAGATCCCTTCTTCGAGCATCACCGAAATTGTCTCGCACAGTCCCTCAATCGTCCGGTGCTCGTCGTCAGCCATCTGCACAGAGAATGTATGCTCACCAGGCTCGAGCGACATCTCAATCGTGTTTGATCCGTCACCGAAATGGATCCAAGGAGCGGCCTGCGGCACGATCTCTCCGGCCGGGAGGCACTCTGCATCGACACCGAGGTGGTAATGTCCAACACCCTCGCGTACCTGCTCGACAGTCTCCGGGACGGCGCCAATTTCAAAGCCCTCCATCCCGAACTCGAACGCCAATGGCACATCAACCGATATTTCTTCTCCGTCCCGGGGTGCGACAAAGAAAACGCGAGGATCGTCCATCGATTCAGCCTCGGCCTCGGGCTCTGTCATCTCCATCTCTTCCACCTCTGGCTCCGGTGCCTCGCCGCCACCGCACGCCACTGCCGTCACCGCCAGTACTATCACCACTACCAACCAACTCCGCTGCATCAGAAAAATTCTGTCTTTGCTCATTATTTAATCCTCTCTCTCAAAAAGTCTTACGCAAGCAAGCTCTACCGCCACCGTGAGATTTTTCGGTTTCAGTACACGCCGACTGCCGTCCCGGTGGCCAGACCACCGAACGGACGAACTCCGCTGACACCATCCCACGGATAACGACCAGACGGCGGCTCTCTTTCACCCTCGTCACGCTCAAGGAACCGAGGAACGAAGAACTCCTTGGTCAAGGTCGTCAGCATGACCCGTCCTGTCTCGCCGTACGCCTTAAGCTGACCCGGCTCGTCTGGATCAACCACCTGGATCACGGCCCGAGGTTGAGGGGCATAGTAGGCAATCTTGTATCCGTCCTCGGCACCACTCGGTGGGCTGGCGGCCAACCCCATCAGAGTGTTGCCATAGGTTGGAGTCATATAGACGCCGTCGAGCAGCTCCTCCTGAGCAAAACGGTTCCATTGTGGCGTGAACTCGGTCCCCCCAGCGAAGATACCGGTGATACCGGCTTCGGCAATGCTCGACCCATCCGCCTCAAGACGATTCGCCAGAGCTTCGATCAGTTTGGGTGTCGCGAACAAGCACTTGACATCATGACCCGCCGAAAGAATCGTGACCGCCTGGTCGATAACGTGATCCTGATACGCCTTTAGATGGTCCATCCAGCCCTTCTTGATCAACTTGATCACCCAGCGTGGATCGAGATCGACACAGAAGCTGATGCCGCCTCTATGTTGGGCGAGGTGCTCCACCGCTAGCCTGAGACGCCGCGGACCACTCGGCCCGAGCATAAGCCAGTTGGCTCCTCTAGGGAAGTGCTCGTCTGGTAAGGTCTCGGAGAACAGTTCGTAATCGATACGGAAGTCTTCAATGGAGATGCGGCTCTTGGGGATACCGGTCGTTCCGCCGGTCTCAAACACGTAGACGGGACGATCAATAAACTCCTTGGGAACCCAGCGCCTTACCGGTCCACCGCGGAGCCAATCATCCTCGAAGTGTCCAAATTTCGCTAGGTCGTCGAACCCTCCGACCTCCGTCCGCGGATCCCAGCCCGCCTTGTCGGCCCAGCTCAACCAGAACTGACAACCAGTGGCCGGGTTAAAATGCCAAGCGACCACCTCTTGGACCCACGCGTCGAGGCGATCACGCGCCGCCTCCACATCACCTTCGGTCGGCATGTCCTCGGTTTTCATCAATTTTCGATCTTACACTAGTGTCTTACGCGGTTTGGTACACGACAGCCCGCGCCGTCAGGGTGATCGCCGAGAACAATGTCCCCGGGTGGGACGCGAGTCAGAGAGTATCCGCCTTCGCGGCAAAAACGAAGTCACTCTCGGTCAATCCGTCGATCTTGTGTGTCCAGATCGTGACCTTCACTTTCCCCCAGGCCAGCAGGATGTCGGGGTGGTGGTTCTGGTCCTCTGCCATCTCACCGACTTTGTTGGTAAAGTCCAGTGCCTGCCGAAAATCATCGAACTGATACTCCTTCTCAAGGTGATGCTCATCGGCGACAGTCCATCCTTCAACCAACTGCCGACGCAGCACCTCAAGTTCGGACCCCTTCAAGGGTGGAACCCCACCGCTACACGGCACACACTCCTTCTTTGCAAGTTCGCTCATCATTTCCTCTCGTCGCCGGCGAAGCCACCGACTTCCTGATCAAAAACTGTATATCCTCTGAAACAGAGTAATACACGTTGGCCCACCCAGCTATCACAGGAGGATGCATGGCTGAGAAGATGCCACAGACATTCGAGAACCACGCCAAGCTGGTTCCGTTGTTTCACTACGTCCTACTCCCGATACTCCTCATTAATCTGTTCCTAGCCCTCTACCGTATGTTCACGGGGTTTTCGTTTTACACCGGATCGGACGCAGCCATGGCAATCGGACTCATCCTGGTCGCCTTCTTCGCCCGTGTCTTTGCACTGGGCGCGCAGGATCGCGTCATTCGTCTCGAGGAGCGACTCCGGATGCACCGGCTCTTTCCAGACGAGCTCAAAGCAAAGATTGACGACTTCACCATGGATCAGCTTGCCGCTCTTCGGTTTGCGAGTGACGAGGAGCTTCCGAGTTTGGCTAAAAGGATCCTGGATGATAGCATCGTCGACCGCAAGAAGATCAAACGGATGATCACGACCTGGCGGGCAGATTATCAGAGGCTGTAACCAGAGGAGTCAGGGGGCTAAACCTACTCCTCCACATTCTTGGCATCCTCATCGACCAGCGACCTTGACGCGAGCCAGAGCCCACCGTCCACCACCAGGGTAACGCCTGTGATGAACGCGGCGGCTTCAGAACAGAGAAAGAGGGCGGCATCACTCACGTCGGCGATCCCTCCGAGGCGTCCCAGTGGCGTACTCTTGACCGCGCGTTCCCGCGAAGTTCCGACCAGGAGACGTCTCGCACCCTCGGTTTGATCCACCGGGCCGGGTGCAATCCCATTAACACGTATCCCATACTGGCCCCATTCGACCGCGAGGACTCGTGTGAG
>Ga0315338_1004305_pt1 | contig 11414 bp, 12 predicted proteins | sample ASW8metaG_FD_204518 | JGI IMG/M metagenome (GOLD analysis project Ga0315338, IMG submission 204518) | Ammonia-oxidizing marine archaeal communities from Monterey Bay, California, United States - ASW #8 | ecosystem: Environmental > Aquatic > Marine > Coastal | place: USA: California | collected...
CAGCGGCGACGGTCGACCCCCGAGGCGCCGCCACGTCGACGCCGTTATGGGGGCGCCTCGGTTTGCCGTTGAGGATGCGGCGGCTGCCGAAAACGCTCGACACCGGCCCTCGGGCCGGCCAAGCGAAACCTGAGGTGAAATCGGCCCGGTCGGAATCGCGGACACGGGCCTTGGCTATCTTGGCGTTGTCGGCCTTGATCCGCTTCAGGTCTTCGGGCGACGGCGTTACCTGGCGGTCGGGCAGGCCGTCGATCCGTTGCTCAGGATAGTCCCGGCGGGCAACGCTTAGGGACTTATCAGTGGCCGACCCGTCGGGATGGACGATGCGAAGGCTCAGGGCGGCCTTGGCGTCGCGGCCGAACCCGATCAGAAACACGCCCCCCGCAGACACCCGGACGGACCGGCCGTCGACGAAGACTTTGGCCCCCGGCTCGGTGGTGCCGATCATCAACCCGCCCTGGACCCAGGGCCCGTCGAGGGAAAGGCTGCCGGCGGCGGCGATGCTCGGAAACCAGCAGGCCAGGACAAGGCCCAGGGCCCCCCAGCACCTCCCCCGACGCCACCTCGTCAAAGCAATTTCCTCTGGCGGGCGTCGCCGGTTTTGGCTATCGGCTTGGAGGTGCCGGATTTTCGGGCCGGTTTTTTTCTTTTGCCAGCCTTACCGCCGACCTCATCCACCGTCGCCTTGGCGCTGCCATCGTGGAAGCCGAGCCGGACGCCCAAGCCGGGGCTGAGCTTGGCGACGGAATCGAGGGGTTGATCGGCGGCGTCGGAAACCAGAACGAACCCTCGCTCCAGGACCCGTTGATAAGAGAAACTCTGCAACAGGGCGGCGGCCTGTTGCAGAGCTTGCCGGCGTTCGGTGAGGACCGCCTTGGCGGCCGCCTTCAGCGCCCGGGCCTCACGCTTCAACAGACCCTTGGTGTGGTTGATTTGCTGTTGCGGCTTGGGGATTTCGGCCGCCAGCCGGGCCAGGTCCGCGCGCCGGTTTTCTATGCCGAAGCCGAAGGCGTTGATCAGCCTGTCGGTCCAGTCGTCGAGCCGCTGCACCAGTTCTTCCGTCAGCCGGCGTAAATCGGGTAGGCCCCGGGCCAGGCCCTCGAGGCGGGTACGGCGGTCCTGCAATAGCCGTCCCACCGCGCCGACCAACCGTGCGCCCAGGTCTTCCACCAGGGCCAAAAGCTCGGCCCGGACCGGCACCGCTATTTCGGCGGCCGCGCTCGGCGTCGGGGCACGTTCATCGGCGGCGAAATCGATCAGCGTGGTGTCGGTTTCGTGCCCGACCGCTGAAATCAGCGGGATGGCGCTTGCCGCCGCGGCACGGACGACGATTTCCTCGTTGAAGGCCATCAGGTCCTCGAGGCTGCCGCCACCCCGGGCGACGATCAGCAGGTCCGGCCGGGGAACACTGTCCCAGGGGGAAATCCGGTTGAACCCTTCGATGGCGGCGGCGATCTCGGCCGCCGCCTTATCGCCTTGTACCGTCACCGGCCATAACAGAACACGGCGGGGAAAGCGGTCATCAAGCCGGTGCAGGATGTCGCGGATCACGGCGCCGGTTTCCGAGGTGACGACACCGATGACGTCGGGCAGGAACGGCAGCGGCTTCTTGGCCTCGGGATCGAACAGGCCCTCCGCCGCCAGCTTCTTTCGCCGCTCCTCCAGGAGCTTCAGCAACGCCCCAACGCCCGCCAGTTCCAGGGCGTCGATGACAAGCTGATAGCTGGAGCGTTGGCTGTAGGTGGAGAGCCTTCCCGTCGCCACCACCTCCATGCCGGTTTCGGGATCGAGACTTAGGCGCGCTGCCGTGCCGCGCCAGCACACCCCGTCTAGAACCGCGTCCTCGTCCTTGAGCGTCAGATACAGATGTCCCGAGGCCGCCCGCGTGCACCGGGAAATCTCACCGCGGACCCGGACCCGGGGGAAAGTCTCCTCGACGGTGCGTTTCAGCAGCGCCGAAATCTCTCCCACGGTCAGGATCGGGGGGCTTTGATCGGCGTTAAGGCCCGAGCCTAAATCTCCGACAATGCTAGATGGATGATCGCTCATGATTACAGTATGTATGATACTCAGGAGTTATAGAAGGAAGCGAAATCCATGAAGGTCTTGGTGATAGGATCAGGCGGGCGTGAGCATTCGCTGTGCTGGGCTATAGCTAAATCCGACAAGTGCGACGAGCTTTACTGCGCGCCGGGAAATGCCGGTATCGATCAGGTTGCCATCACCGTTCCCATTACCGTCGACGACCTCGACGCCATCATGGATTTCGTCCACGACAACGGCATCGATTTTGTCGTCGTTGGACCCGAAGGTCCCTTGGTGGCGGGGCTGGTGGACCGGCTGGAAGCCGCCGGCATCAAGGCCTTCGGCCCCACCGCGCGGGCCGCCGAATATGAAGGCTCCAAGGGCCTGACAAAGGACCTGTGCGCCAAGTATTCGATCCCGACCGCCGAATACGCCCGCTTCGACGAACCCGACGCGGCCAAGGAATACATCCGCGTCCACGGCGCCCCCATCGTCGTCAAAGCCGACGGCCTGGCCGCAGGTAAAGGGGTGATCCTGTGCCGCAACGAAAACGAAGCCTATGCCGGCATCGACCACATCATGATCGAAGCCGCCTTCGGGGAGGCCGGCGCCGAAGTGGTAATCGAGGAAATGCTGGTCGGCGAGGAGGCTAGCTTCTTCGCCCTGGTCGACGGCAAGACCGCCCTGCCGCTGGTCACTGCCCAGGACCACAAGGCTGTGTTCGACGGTGACCAAGGCCCCAACACCGGCGGCATGGGGGCCTATACCCCGGCGCCAGTGATCACCTCCGACATGGAAAAGCGGATCATGGACGAAATCATCAATCCCACCATCCGCGGTGCGGCGGCGGACGGCCGCCCCTACAAGGGTGTCCTCTACGCTGGGCTGATGATCACCGAAAAGGGGCCGGAACTGATCGAATACAACGTCCGGTTCGGCGATCCGGAATGCCAGCCGATGATGATGCGGCTCAAATCCGACGCGCTGGAGATGCTGCTCGCTTGCGTCGAGGGCCGGCTCGACGAGATCACCTTGGATTGGCGGGAGGACGCAGCGCTGACCGTAGTCATGGCCACCGACGGCTATCCCGGCGCCTACGCAAAAGGGTCCGAGATCAAGGGCCTGGACAAGGCCGGCCGCCTCAGGGACGTTGAAATATTTCATGCTGGCACCTGCGAAGACGATGGCAGGATCCTTGCCGACGGCGGCCGGGTGCTGAACGTGACGGCGCTGGGAAAGACCGTCGGCGACGCCCAGAAGCGCGCCTACAGGGCCGTCGGCCATATCGACTGGCCGCAAGGCTTCTGCCGCTCCGACATCGGCTGGCGGGCCGTCGGCCACTGAGGTTTCCGTTGCCGCCCTTTCATATGGGGCCGGTGTCGCTTATATAGTCGTCAACCGGCAATCACCGAAGATAAGGGAGAAATCCCATGGGAACCGACATGGCCGACGCCACGCGCACCGAACTCGAAGCGGCCGCCTTTCGCGGCCTGGTCGAGCACCTTTGCAAACGCACCGACGTCCAGAACATTGACATCATGAGCCTGGCTGGATTCTGCCGAAACTGCCTTTCCAAATGGTACCAGGCGGCGGCCGGGGAAAGAGGCCTGGACATGACCTACGACGAAGCTCGCGAGATCGTCTACGGCATGCCCTACGGCGAGTGGAAGGACAAGTACCAGACCGAATCGTCGGACCAGCAGAAGCAGTTGTTCGAGGACACCAAACCGCTGCACGCCTCCATCAGCGGCCACAACAAGTAGGCCTAGAGCGCTATCCGGCCGATGGCCAATTTGACCTCCGACGGAATGATCCGCCCCGAGTTGTGGCCGAATTCCGGCTTCGGGTTGCTGGAACCGGACAACGAGGGCCGACTCGGGGTCACCGATGGCTTCCTCGGTGCCTACCTGGGCCGGCCCGAGTTGGCGCCGGTGGCCGAATCGTGCGAGGCCGAACGCGCCCTTCACGCCAGGTTGCTGGAGAACCCCCGCCTCGAAGTCGCCGACGGCGACATCCAGAAGATCGAGAACGATGACGTGCGCGAGAACTACAACGTCATGCTCGGCTTCCGCGATATGCTGCTTAAGGCCAACACCGTCGAAGGTTGTTACTTAGGGCTTTTTCAGTCCGGCGACGTGACCCTGCCGGGGCTGTTCGTCAATCAGATGGCGCACGTCATTGTCCGCAACATCCTCGACGAGGCCACCGATCCGTTCCAGGCCAGGGCCGGCGAATTGTTGTTCCGCGAACAGAACGCCACCATCGAGCAAGGCGCTATCCTGCTCGGCGATACCGAGACGGTCGAGATGCTGGCGACCACCGGCGGTATGGGCCAACTTGGCAAACTGGTGGTCGAAGGCGGCGTCAAGCCCAGGCAGGTGGACCTGGACGTGCTGCAGCCGGAAACCGCCTACATTTATTGGGACCGCAACGAACGCCACGACACGGTGCTCGACGTTTCGTTCGGCCGCCCGGGGATGGACGCGCTGTGCCGGGTGCTGGAGGCTTGGATCGACCATTTCCTCGCCACCCGTGTTTCCATCCAGCCGGTCGGCAAGATTGCCGACGAACGCTGGGTCTGGCATGTCGGCCTTGACAAGGAATCCTCAGCCCTTTTGAACGACCTCTATAAAGGCACCGACGTCGACGAGGACCGCATGCAAAGGGTGCTGAGCCTGTTCCGGATGGAATTCGAGGACCCTAACCAGATGCGTTCCGACATCGCCGGGCGGCCGATCTATATGGCGCTTTCGATGACGCCGGAGAAGAAGGTGCGCCTGAAGCCGCAGAACCTATTGGTCAACCTGCCGCTGGCCCGGGAGTCATAGAGACCAGGCTTAGTCGGGTCAGGCGGCCGGGGTTTCCGGGCCAAATGGTCGTCGGCCGGTATTATGGAAAATCCTGGCCGAAGGGTACACAAAAGTACTCATATGTACGCAAAGGTCTATTTTTTGAACCAAAAGGCGAGGAAGGCTCCGAGACTTTCAGGGGGGAGGCTATTTGTTTAAACTACGCCATTCCGACGAAACCGGCCAGCCTCGGGGCTAGCCTTTGCGCCAAACGGTCGCCAGCCACGGCTGCTTGTGGCACGGGAGCCCTGGAGGGCGGAAGTAACACTGCACCTCGAAGAACCCGGCAGCGGTGAGATAATCGCGCCAAGTGTCGAGATAGAAGAAGCAGCTATAGCGGTCATCGCTTAAACCTTCCTGGTTTTTTCCTCGCGGGTTTGAGCAGAACAGGACGCCCCGGGATTTCAAGGTTGCGGAGAGTTCGAATAAAATTCTCGGCAATTCCTGGCTCGGCACGTGGAATAGCGACGCATTCGCGAACAACCCGTCAAAGTGGCTCTTCGGCAATTCCATGGCGAGGAAATCCTGGTGGAGAACCTCGCACCCGGAATAGGCGCGTGCCATAGCCACGAACTCCTTCGATCCGTCCAGGCCCGTGGCGTCGTGTCCCAATGAACTAAAATAACGCAAGTCTCGGCCGGGTCCACAACCAAAATCGAGAATAGCAAAGGGGTGGTCGCCCTCAATCGCATCCAGGAACGCGGTATAATTTTGGCTGACGTCGTGATCCTGGGTGCCATCCCGGTAATCTTCGGCCGCCCGGTCATAATGGCCGATGGTTATTTCAGAAAAGCGCCGCAATTGTGCTTTATCGAGCGCCTTGGACGGCTTGTCGGGGTTACCCTTCGGCTTCACCCTGCGCCCCGCTTTTTGTTTCCCTGTCGGGCCTTCTGTCCTTCCCGCCTCTTGCCCACTGAACGATAGCGCTTGGCACCTGGGCTGCTGAGGAATTTGGCCATAGTCCCGCCGGTCCAGCGCCGGCTCTTGCGGGTGGTGACGCCCTTGGCGTTGAAATGATCGGCGATGGCTTGGGGCGCCGTCATCCCTGCCGCCTCGGCGGCCTCGACTTCGACGACGAGGTGCCGCACGAACGCCTCGATCTGTTGTCGCCGTTGCGCCATTCCTTAAAATCCCCCGTATCGATATAGTACGTTCGGTGGGATAATTGCACCCATTCTCGCGTGGCCGCTTTACGCCGCCGGGCGGACCCCTTTCAGGGCCGCTCCAAGGTGAGGGAACGGAAAAGATGTTTTTGTCCTACCCTGCCTATGCAAAAAAAGAACGTTGAGACAACGGCGAACGAAACCTATTTATCTGTCATGACTTCCGCCGAGAGAGTCGTCGCGCTCCTGCCCAGTGCGACTGAAATCGTCGCCGCCCTCGGCTGCGCCAGCCACTTGGTCGGTCGCTCCCACGAATGCGACCACCCACCGGGTGTCGAAAGCTTGCCCATTTGCACCCAGCCGAGGGTGAAGCTTGGCGGTTCAAGCTCTGAAATCGACGCGTCTGTCAGGAATGCGGTGAAAGAAGCCGTGGCCATTTACGAGGTGCTGGAAGACCAACTTCGGAGCCTGGCGCCTGACGTCATCGTCACCCAGAGCCAGTGCGAGGTCTGTGCCGTGAGCTTTGAAGAGGTCGAAGCCTTGGTGGCCTCCTGGAGCTGCCGCGATGTCGCACTTGTATCTCTGGAGTCGCGTAACCTTACCGATGTTTATGATGACATCATGCGGGTCGCCGAGGTGCTCGGCGTATCGCAAGCCGGGGATGATTTGGTGACCGACATGACCGACCGCGCCATGGCGGTCGCCGGTCTTGCCAAGGAAATTGACGTTTCCCCCAGGGTCGCTTGTATCGAATGGTCGGACCCCTTGATGGTAGCGGGCAACTGGATTCCGGAAATGGTCTCATTGGCTGGGGGAAGAGACCTCTTTGGCGAGGTCGGCGAGCATGCGCCGGCGTTAGCCTGGGAGGAATTCCTCGAGGCTGATCCCGAAGTCATCATCCTCATGCCCTGTGGGTTCGATCTGAAGCGGACGGCCACCGAGGCTAGCGTGCTTTCGTCCAGGCCAGGTTGGGAGGACCTTGCCGCTGTCAGGGCGGGCTACGTTTATGCCACTGACGCCAATGCTTACTTCAATCGTCCCGGCCCGAGGCTGGCGGAGTCCCTCGAAATTATGGCCGAGATCCTGCACCCAGACGTTTTCCAATTCGGCCACGAAAATATGGGCTGGCAACGGGTCTCGGCGGACTGAACCATGTGTGACACCTTTATCGCACTGCCGCCGGCAACCAAGGACGGGTCCGTCATTTTTGCTAAAAACAGCGACCGCCCGGCTGGCGAAGGACAGGGTATCCGTGTTTACCCCGGCGCCCGCCACGCGGCGGGGGAGATCCTTCAATGCACCTACATAGAGATTCCCGAGGTCAAGAAAACCCAGGCGGTGCTTCTCTCTCGGATCGATTGGATGTGGGGGGCCGAAATGGGCGCCAACGAATGCGGCGTCGTCATCGGCAATCAGGCGGTTTGGACAAGGTTGCCCCCCGGTCCGCCGGCATTGCTGGGAATGGATTTGGTCCGCCTCGGGCTCGAACGCGGCGCGACGGCGCGCGATGCTCTCGATGTCATGGTGTCGCTTCTCGAGAAATTCGGCCAAGGCGGTCCCTGCGCCGAAAACGATCCGGGGTTCGCCTACGACAATTCCTTCCTGATCGCCGACGTTCATGAAGCCTGGGTGTTGGAGACGGCGGCGCGGGTTTGGGTCGCGGAACGGGTGTCCAGGGGTGTCAGGAATATTTCCAACCGGCTGTCCATTCGCAGCGGATACGACCTCGGCTGCCAGGACCTGGCCCATGAGGCCCGCTTTCTCGGCTTTCCCAGTGACGGTGGATCGGTCGATTTCGCCGCCTGTTTCAGCGCCCAGGTGGTGGAACTGGACCCGGGCTCGCGAGAGGCGTGGGGGGCGCGTCTTCTAGCCCAGAATGACGGCGCCATCACACCGGAAATAATGATGGACGTCCTCCGCCACCATAAAAGTGGCATATGCATGCACGGGGGGTTCGAGACCACGGCCTCGATGGTGTCCCGGCTGTCGCGGAGCGACGAGGCAACCCATTGGCTGACCGATGGACCGAATCCCTGCCGCGCGTCCTTCCGACGCGTCGATGATCTGGGGCGCCCCGGCATGGTCGCGGGTTCGCCTTCCCCGACCCAGGTCCGCTCTACCCCAAACAGCAGGCCATTAGGCGCTAAGGTCCGTTCCTGACCCGAAGCGGATGTTGGGCGGATTGCGCGGTTCGGCAGGTGGCGCCAAAAAAAAAGAAACCACCGGTCCACCGATAGATGGCCCTGGCCTCGCTCGCCTCGCCCGATTGCGACTTTAAGCTACCAAAGGGGTTTGCTCATTGTTTCCGTATAAGCCGGGAACATGAGGTTGAAGCTGACGCTGATCCTGGTCTCGTCGCTGGCGCTGGCGTCGACCGAATGGGGCAGCCAGGACGGGAACAGGAGAAGGGTGCCGTCGCTGACCTCGATCACCACCTGATCGGTGTTCTCGGCCGTGAGTTCGGTGACCGCCGGCCGGATGATCCCCGTCTGCGGTCGGGGGTCGTGGAAATTGACCGTGTTGGCGTCTTCGGGCGCGCGCACATAGTAGACGCCGCTGAGGAAATTATTGGGGTGGCTATGAACGGCGTGGGTGGCGCCTTTCGGGTTTATGTTGGCCCACAGGCCGGTGATCTCGATAGCGCTGTCACCGATTTTTAGGAATTCCAGGACTCTTTCGGCGGCGTCATGGATGCAGGCGACCAGGCCGCGGAATTTGTCCACATGGTGCAGGTCCTTTTCCGACTGCCAGCCGTGGCCCGGCGCCGGTTCGCCGGTGTCGCCCCTCATCCCGTCGAGTTTCGCAAGAACGTCGTCCTCGATCCGTCGACGGACGCCGGGCGCCACCTGCGCCTTCCAGACAAAGGTCGGGAACACGCGCAGCATGTCAGAGGACTCGAAGTTGGCTGCCTGGGTTTCAACCATTCCATCCGCACATCGCGTTGTCGGATCGCCGTGTCTTTCGCCGCTGTGTAGAATACGTTAGTTATAACCGAGGCTGGGGAGATAAATGGAGCCAAGCATGCGGGACATTGTCAGCGATATTCTCACCTGGCCGTGGTTTTCCGAACCCCACGGTTACAACTTCAACGGCCACCTGGTTCGCGATCCCGGCGGCAACATTTGTATCGATCCCGTGGAGCCGACTGACGACGACATGGACGCCCTCCTCGGTGAGGGCGTGGCCTCGATCGTCCTTACCAACCGCAATCATTCCCGCGCCGCCAACCGGGTGCGCGTGGGCACCGGCGCGCGGACGCTCATCCACGCCGAGGACGCTGACCATGCCCGAAACCAGGGGACGGAACTGGACGACGGGTTGGAAGTCGGCGCCACCTTCGGGCCGTTGCAGGTGGTCGATGCCTCGGGAAAGTCCCCGGGCGAGATTGCCTTGTTGTGGCCGGACCGGGGGATCCTGATCGTCGGCGATGCCATTATCGGCAACCCGCCGGGGCAGTGTGGACTGTTGCCGGAGCGCGTCATGGATGATCCGGCTCGCCTGCGCAGCAGCGTGCGTAGGCTGCTGGATCTCGACTTCGACATCCTGCTTGTCGGCGACGGCGAGTCGATCCTCCGGGACGCCAAAGCCCGGCTCAAAGAGCTGGTTGATACGTTTGCGGGTTAAATCCAGTTTCCTCCCTACCAAGTATTGGCCCCCCCTGCCAAGCATTGGCATCCCCGTGCTGCAATCGGCCACCCGCCCCCTAGCGCTTGCCCTTGAAGAAGTCCTTCAGCAGTGCCGCCGCCCGGGTCTCGTCAATCCCGCCGATGACTTCTGGTTTGTGGTGGCACGTGGGCTGCGTGAACACCCTGGCGCCGTGCTCGACGCCGCCTGACTTGGGGTCGTAGGCGCCAAAATAGAGCCGCCGGATGCGGGCCAGCGCGATCGCCTGGGCGCACATGGCGCAGGGCTCCAGTGTCACGTAAAGGTCCATGCCGTCGAGCCGGGGCGCGCCCTGGGTTCGGGCGGCCTCTCGGATCGCCAGCATCTCGGCGTGGGCGGTGGGGTCGGCCCATTCCTCGACCCGGTTTCCGACCGCGGCCAGCGGGCGCCCGGTTTTACCGTCGACGATGACGGCGCCAACCGGCACCTCGCCGCGCCCGGCGGCGGCCTCGGCCTGGCGCAGCGCCAGCTCCATGGGCTTGGGTTCGGGCTTGCTCATCCTCCCGACCCTGCCCATGGGCGGGGGTGCCGTCAAGCGGCGGCCAGCACACCGGCGCGAAGACGCTGAACCTGCAACAACACCGCCAGATGGGCGATGAAGAAACGCGGCACGAAAAATTCTGGCAGAAGCGACATTGGCAGGACGCTCATCGCCGCCGTCGTCGCGCCGGTGCCGGTGATGGCGGGGATGGCGCCTGAAGCCGCAATGCCGATGGTCAGGGCTACGGCGAAATCGAAGATGCCGAGCCAGTTCCAGAGAACGAACCCGCGATCGGTCACCGTTTTGGGCCTGTCCACCAGCCTGACCGCGTAATAGGGCACCACCAGCCCGACCATGACGTCGCCGAGGCCCGCGGGCCAGGCAAAGACACCGGGCAGAGTCCCGAACGCCAGAAGCACCACCATGGCTAAGCCGTTGACTCGCCAGGCCTGTATGGCGGCCAACAGGCGCAGGTCCCAGCCGAGGACCATGTCACGGAACGGGGCCGAGACCGCGTAAAGGCCGAGGAAGGCAGCCACGGGCACGCCTGAACCGATGAAGAAGTTGAGCGGTAGTTCGCCGGAGTTGGGTTGGTAGAACCCGGTCTGGATGGCGGCCACCGCGATCACCGCCCAAAGGACGACGGCGATGAACGCCAGGGTCTTCGTCAGGTTTTTTCCCTGTCCAGCCTGCGGCCGTCCCCGCCTCTTGTGTCGTTTGTTGAGCGTGTCACAGTATAATTCTTTTCTAAAAATGGGTATATACACTTAATAAAAGGTTGAATAGAGAGCCTGTCTTGCGATTTTTTTTGCACTTACTAGGTTTTTGTTGGCAATTTAAATATCAGACCGCAAAACGTTATTTTAGGTAAAATCACAATTGCCACGTAATAATAAATGTAATTACACTTAATCTATTAACGAGTTAAAGAGAATTTATGACAAGTCCCGGCCGCACCAAGACTTGCAGGGGGTCTTGCGGGAGGACGGGGCGGGCCATAAAGTCGCGAACCATGGCCGCTAAAATAAAATCCCCCGTCGCGCAAAAGCCCAAGCGCGTCGCCAAGATGCTGGCCCGGGCCGGGCTGTGCTCGCGGCGCGAGGCCGAACGCTGGATCTCCGCCGGGCGCGTCGCCGTCGACGGCAAGACGCTGGTGACGCCGGCGGTAACGGTAACGTCGGAAAATACCGTGACGGTGGACGGTGATCCGATCCCGGCGGCGGCGCCGATGCGCCTGTGGCGGTATCACAAGCCGCCCGGCCTGGTCACCAGCCACGGCGATCCCCAGGGCCG
>Ga0315338_1004306_pt1 | contig 11411 bp, 4 predicted proteins | sample ASW8metaG_FD_204518 | JGI IMG/M metagenome (GOLD analysis project Ga0315338, IMG submission 204518) | Ammonia-oxidizing marine archaeal communities from Monterey Bay, California, United States - ASW #8 | ecosystem: Environmental > Aquatic > Marine > Coastal | place: USA: California | collected...
CGCGCCCGTGGTGCGGCACGCCTTCATGTGGATCGCCGAATTCATGAACTTGCCGCGAGCCTGCACACCGTCGACGCCGCTCGCCCCGGCGACACGGTGCACGTCACGCTGCGTGTGCCGCTGGATGCTGAGCCGATCGCTGCCGCAACGGATTCAACCGATGAGACAGATGCAGCAGAACCGACAGATGTGGCCGATGCAACCAACTCGCTCAATGCACCTGAAGTGATCATAGAAACACCCAAACCGCCTGCTTCGGTGCACCTGTGGGCCGTGGAAGAAGGTGCGCTGCTGCTGACCGACTACACGGTGCCGAATCTCGCCAATGCCTTTCTACGCGAGCGACGCCGCGTGGTGGCGCAAGCCACGACGATCGACAAACTGCTACCGGACTTTGAACGGCCCGTCACGGTCGACCGCATCGGCAGTGATATCGCCCGGCGATTCCGTTCTCCGGTTCCCATTCGGCAGCGGCAGATTGAAGTGCTCTGGCACGACTCCATGCCGCTTCCAGCCGACGGCGTGCTGGAACTCGACCTCGCCATGCCGCAACTCGATGGTGCAATGCGCCTGATGGCCATCGTCATCGACGGCGATCGATTTGGACGAACCGAGCATCTCGTCGGCGTCACGTCACCACTCGATCTCACTGCGGCCCTGCCACGGGCCGTAGCGCCGGGCGACAGCATGGACATCCCGGTAACGCTGCACAACCGACAATCCGCGGCCGTCGAACTCACGCTTGCCCTTGACCATGCCGACATCTTCACAGGCACGATCACACCGCAAACGCTCAACGTACCCGCTGGTGGTTCGGCAACGGCCATGCTGCACCTGAGTACAAGGGGGCTCGGCGCAGGACGTGTCCAATTGACTGCCACGCCCGGCACCGGTGACGTCGCCGAATTGTCCGGAACGATCACCGTGCGTCCGCCACATGGCCGTGTGCGCGATGTCGTTCGCATGGTCATCGAACCCGGCGAAACCGTTCCCATTGAACGCCGGCGTGACCTTGACGCGTTGTCGGGGCACATCGATATCGTCGTGGCGGGCATGCCAGCTGTCGACCTCGCGCCGGTCATTCAGGATCTCATCGACTATCCATGGGGCTGCGCTGAGCAGACGGGAAGTCGTACGCAGGGACTGTTGGCGGCGTTGCGATTGCCGGTGGAAGTGACAGGCCTGGATCGCGCCGTTGTTCGGGAACTCGCCGAGGCCGGCTTCGATCGACTGTGGCACATGCAGAACCGAGACGGGAGCCTTGGCTATTGGCGTGGCCAGTCGAGCAACGCCTGGATCACGTTGCGGACCGCACTCTTGGCGCTGGATGCGCGCACGCAGAGTGTCGCCATTCCCGAAGACCTGCTCGATGGGTTGCTCGAGTGGACACGTGCAAACGCCCGCAGCGCCCGCGACGCCGGCAACGACAACATCGCTGCCATGGCCTGCCGCGTGTTGGCGCGTGCCGACAAACCCGATGAGGCGTTGATGAAGTCACTGGCGTCCAACTCCTGTGCACTTCCCGCGTCCACCCGTGCGCACCTTGCCGATGCCGCCGCCGCGGTGGGCGACACGGCGTTGGCGACATCGCTGCTGAAGGATGTTCACATTCCCCGCGCGTCGCAACCACACCGACGGTTTCACTCTGCCAACCGTGACGCGGCGATCGTGCTCGATGTCCTGCTCCGCAACGCCATGGAGCACCCACGAACCGTGGATCTGGTGCGGCAACTCAACGACAGCCGCAACGCCCGTGGGTGGCGAACCACGTTCGACAATGCCGCAGCCGTCGACGCGTTGTCGAGATGGCATGCATCGGTGGCTTCGACAGGCACGGCCAAGGGCCGTTTGACGATCGCCGGCAAGACATTCGACATCGACGGCAATGCGGTCACGCGATACGGTTTCGACGTGACGGGGGGTACGGATGCACTGCTAGAGCAGATCCAGTCCACCGGCGACGGACCCATCACGGTGCTCATCGCGACCTCCGGTGTGCCGAGCGATGTTCAGGAGTTACCGGCGCTGGAGTCGGTGATCCGCGTGCGGCGGATTTGGCGCGATGCGCTCGGTGAGCCGATCTGGGTGAACACGAAAGTCAACGCCGGTGACTTGATCACGGTTGATCTGTCCATCGTGTCCACCGACGGAAGCACGTGGCATGATGTTGCGCTGCTCGACGTGCTGCCCGGCGGGATGGAGTTCGAGTTGCCGTCACTGGCCACGAGTGCCGGCAGCAAGAATGTCAAGTTGGCCGATGTCGACCGGGTTGAATTCCGCGACGACCGAGTGGTGGCGTTTCTCACAGTGGACGGCCGGATTCAACACCTGAAGTACGTGCTTCGCGCGGTGGTTCCCGGTGAATTCGCCGTGCCGGCGGTGGATGCACTTGCAATGTACGACCCGGACGGACATGGTCGATCCATTGCAAGCAGTGTGCGGATTGATCTGCCTTGAGGGTGCCACTGCCATCATGGTGCTCATGTAGACGTCTGTTGCGGCGGGTGGGCGTTGCCGCGGGTGTGCTTGTCCTTGGTGGTGCCATCGCGTTCACCGTGCTGTGGTTCGTCTTCCCGCTGCCCGAGGGCATGCTTGATCCTGGGCCGGAAGGTGGGCTGGCGCTTGATCTCGCCGACGGGGTATTGCTCGACGTCACGGCCGACGACGAAATGCGGCGGCTGCCGGTATCAATCACCGACGTCAGCGAGTGGATTCCCAAGGCGCTCATTGCGGCGGAAGACTCGCGTTTCTACACGCACATCGGCATCGACCCAGTTGCCGTCATCGGTGCGATGGGTGACAACCTCACGTCCGGTCGCATTGTGCGCGGGGCAAGCACGATCACCATGCAGGTGGCGGGCATGAAACTCGATCATCCGCGGACGTGGTCCGGCAAGGCGGTGGAAGGGTTCCGGGCCTTGCAGATGGAAGCGGCGTTTTCGAAGCAGGAGATTCTGGAAGCGTGGCTGAATATGGCGCCCTTCGGTGGAAACGTCGTGGGTATTGAAGCGGCGAGCCGGTTTTGGCTGGGCAAGCCAGCGGCCCGTTGCACGCTCGCCGAGGCTGCGTTGCTTGTCGGGCTCCCCAAGTCGCCGGAACGACTTCGCCCCGATCGTTTCCCGGACGCGGCCATTGGGCGACGTGATGTTGTCTTGGAACGCATGCGTGTGACCGGCGTCATCACGGACGAGCAATATGCGCAGGCGACTCGTGAACAACCGCTGCTTCGCTCTGGCGCCGGGCAGGCGAATGACGACCACGCGGGTTGGATGGCGCTCCGCCGCGGCGATGCACCGGTTCGACACACGACGATCGATGCCGATGCGCAGTCGATCGCCGAGGCCATTGTGCAACGGCACGCGGCGCAACTGCCCGGCGAACTCGACATCGCCGTGGTGCTGATCGAGTTGGAGACGTCTGCCGTGCGGGCGCTGGTGGGCTCGAGCAACTGGGACGATCCACGCGACGGTCAGATCAACGGCGCGACAACTCGGCGTTCGCCCGGGTCGGCGTTGAAGCCGTTCATCTATGCAGCGGCGTTCGAGGCGCGGCGACTGTCACCCGAGTCCATCGTCGACGATGCGCCGCTGGACATGGACGGCTGGCGGCCACACAACATCGATCGAGTCTGGATGGGTGCGATGACCGCTGCCGAGGCGCTTGCGTTGTCACGCAACACACCGGCGCTGCGTGTGGCACGGGACATGGGTTTGGCACCGAGCGTAGCGATGCTGCGACGTTGCGGGCTCGAGGTGTCGGCCCAAGCCGAAACACGTGCGGGGTTGTCGATGGTGGTCGGTGGCGTCCCGATCACGCCGTGGAAACTGGCGGAGGCGTATGCAACGCTGGCTCGCGGCGGTGTGCACATGCCGCTGCGATTGTTGGACGGGGAACGGCAGATGCGTCAACGTGTCATGTCGCAGCGGACGTGTGCGGCGCTGGAATACTGTCTCGCCGGCGACATGGTCGATACGTCGTCGATTCTGCCGTTCCTCGTCGCCAAGACCGGCACGAGCAGCGGGCATCGTGATGCCGTCGCGGCCGGGTGGAATCGTGACTGGGCGGCGGTTGTGTGGGTGGGGCGGTTCGATGACGGCGGCGACCCGGTGCTGCTCGGCGCCGATGCGGCGCTGCCGATGTTGCAGGCGTTGTTGCATCATCCGACGCTCGCGACGATGCGTACGCCCCGGAACTGGTCGGCGTGGAACGTGCATCGGCCCGTCGGTCGGTCGGCTCCACGCGTGACGGCGATTCTCGAGCCGCGCGACGGTGACGTGTTGTTCGCCTTGAACGATGCGGTCACGCTCACGCCCCAACTGCGGACGGTGGGAGATGACGCGGTGCTGTTCCTCGATGGTGCGCCAGTGGGCGATGGTCCGCTTGCGTTGTCGCCCGGGGCGCACGAACTGCGGCTCGTGGAGGCTGACAGTCCCGCCCATGCCGTCCGCATCACCGTCAAATTGTCCCGCTGAGCCACCAACGACCCTCTAACGACCCGTCGGGGGCGGAAGGGCTGCGACTCTTTCACCACGGAACCCCGGTCGAATGGATCAGTCTTTGCTGGCCATCAACTCGAGCATGTCGAGGCAGCGATTCGAGTAGCCCACCTCGTTGTCGTACCAGGACACGATCTTGAAGAAGTGCTCGTTGAGCTGGATGCCCGCCCCCGCATCGTAGATGCTGCTGTGCGGATCGCCGATGAAGTCGCTGCTCACCACCGGATCCTCGGTGTAGGCGAGCACGCCTTCCATCGGCCCGTTGGCCGCCGCCTTCATCGCCGCGTTGATCGAAGCGAGGTCCGTTGCCTTCGTCGTCTTGAACGTCAAATCCACCACCGACACATCGGCGGTGGGCACCCGAAACGCCATGCCCGTCAACTTGCCAGCGACTTCGGGCAAGCACAGCGCAACAGCCTTGGCCGCGCCGGTGCTCGCTGGAATGACGTTCTGGTACGCATTGCGACCGCCACGCAGGTCCTTCTTGCTCGGACCATCCTGCGTTGGTTGCGTCGCCGTCGCAGCGTGAATCGTGCTCATCAGGCCTTCTTCGAGGCCGAACGAATCCATGACCACCTTGGTAATCGGCGCCAGGCAGTTCGTCGTGCACGATGCGTTGGAGATGATCCGGTGCTTCGCCGGGTCGTACTTGGCGCAATTGACCTTGTGCACGAACGTCGGCACCTCATCGGGCGTCTTCGTCGGCGCCGAAATCAGTACGCGTTTCGCCCCTGCATCAAGGTGTTTACTCGAACCATCCGCCGTCGTGAACAACCCAGTGGACTCCACCACGTAGTCGACGCCGAGATCGCCCCAGCCCAGTGCCGCTGGATCGCGTTCACTGAGACACTTCGTCGAGTGCGCATCGCACACCAGCGAGTCACCCTCGGCACGCACAACATGATCGAAACGCCCATGCATGGTGTCGTACGTCACGAGATAGGCGAGGTTGTGCGCCGGGACAAGATCGTTGACGGCGACCACTTCAAAGTTGCCGCGTCGCACCGCTTCGCGGTACACGAGCCGACCGATACGTCCGAATCCGTTGATGCCGATGCGAATGGCCATTGCAGGCTCCGGGGCAGAAGGGGTTGCGAGATGAGGATTGTACCCGCTGCCTTCAGGGGGCTAGGCTCAGTCCTGCTGCCAGGGCACGTCGGGCACGCCAGAGAGGCGGTTGGCGGCCCGGGCCATGGCGAAGAGCAGGTCACTGCAGCGGTTGATCCACTGGATGGCCTCATCGGACACGGACTTGGTCTCGCGTAGGGTAAGCATGGCGCGTTCGCAGGTTCTCGCGGCGGTGCGTGCCACGTGCAGGCGGGCGGCCAGTTCGGTGCCGCCGGGCAGGATGAATTCGCTCAGGGGCGTGTTGGCGTCGTCGAATTCGTCGATGCGGCCTTCGACTACAGCGACATCGGCCTCAGTCATGCGGCGGGCCTTGGCTTCGTGGGGACCACCCGGAGGTGTTGCTAGGTCGGCACCGAGATCAAAGCAGCCTCGTTGCAGGTGTATCAGGCAGTCGCGCATGCATTCGGTGGCGTCGTCAATCGCCGCCACGGCCAGACCGATCTGGGCGTTGAGGGCGTCGGCGTCGCCGTAAGCAATGACGCGTGGGTGATTCTTGGGTACACGCTCGCCACCAAAGAGACCGGTAGAGCCGTCGTCGCCGGTCTTGGTATAGAGCCGCATGGGGGCAGGATAAGGCAGGGCGCGGGGCTCTTTCTAGCCATGGAGGCTTGTTGGCAATTCAAAGGGCGGTGTGCTTGTGGGGCTTTTGGGTTCTGCAGTGGCGTTCTGGCTGGATAGGGCTAGATTGAAGGGTGGTTGACGAGGAGAGAAGGTTAATGCTCCGAGTGTGCTGGCTTGGACATCTCGCTGTTGTTCTGCTGAGTACGTCCGCGGTCGCGGACGTGTGGCATGTCGATGACGATGATGCTGACTTCCCCGGGGCGGACTTCAACACCATCCAGGACGCCGTCGATGCGGCCGACGACGGCGACACCATTCTTGTGTATCCCGGCACGTACACGGCGCAGTCCTTCGCGCAGGACGTTGTCGACTTGCTGGGCAAGGCTGTTCTTTTGCAGGCGACCGACACGACCAACCGCCCGACGATTGACGGTGAGGGCCTGCACCGATGTGTTGCATGCCGCAGCGGGGAAACCGCGTCGACGGTCATCACGGGCTTCCGGCTGACCGGCGGTGCTTCGGGGTCGGGCGGTGGCATGCTCTGCGACAACGCAAGCAGTCCGACGATTACCGACTGCCATTTCACCTTGAACGCCGCCAGCGACCTCGGCGGCGGCATCTTCTGTACCTACGGCAGTGTCCCTGCCATCACCGACTGCACGTTCGCCGACAACACCGCTTATTACGGTGGCGCGATCGCGTGCGAGTGGAATGCCTCGCCAGCCATTGCAGACTGTTCGTTCACGTCGAACGACGCCGAGGGGTACGGCGGTGCGATCTCGTGTACCTATGACAGCAGTCCTACAGTCGACAACTGCACGATGGCCGGAAACAACGCCTTTTACGGCGGCGCCATTCACTGCGAGTGGAACGCCAGCCCGGTATTCACAGGATGTCATATCAGCTCGTCCACGAGCATCTGGGGCACCGTGTTCTTCAGTTACGACACCGCTCCCATCTTCACTAGCGGATCGGTCACCGGGAACACCGCCAATGCCGGCGGAGGCTTCGTCGTCGCATGGGACGGCGGCGCCTTGATCCAACAAACAACAGTGCAGGCGAACACAACTACCGAGCATGGCGGAGGGGTCCACTTCTTAAACAGTGTGGGCACGATTACTGACTGCACGATCGATAACAACGCATCGGGCGACGGTGGCGGTATTTTCTGTGAGTGGAGTGCCGAGGACGGGGAAGTCTCGATCATCGACTGCACGATCACGGGCAACTCAGCGTCGGCTACAGCAGGTGGCGGGATCTGCTGCACCTACGCAAGTCCGTTGATCACCGGATGCAACATCCTCAACAACTCGTCCAGCTACATAGCGGGCGGACTGCTCTGTCACGAGGGCAACCCTGTCGTCGACAACTGCACTCTCTCTGGAAATGACGCCGTCGAGGGCGGTGGTGGACTGGCATGTGCAAACGACGCCAGCCCAGCCATTTCCGGCTGCACGATCTCGAACAACAATGCCCGCCTCGGGGGCGGCATGTACTTCGTCGAGGATTGCAATCCGGGGTTCTCCACTTGCGACATTACAAGCAACACAAGTGATCATGGTGGTGGGTTCTACAGTTTGATGGATTGTGATCCCACGTTCACGACGTGCACGATTTCGGACAATGTCGTGGAATACGCAGGTGGCGCAGCCTCTGCTAGCAGTTATTGCGACATCCTGTTCACCGACTGCTCGATGACTGGAAACTCCGCAGCGTGGGATGCACTCAGTGACGGTATCGATACCGCTGCAGCTGCAGCAGTCACGTTTGCAGGCTCGAATACTTCGAATTCGATGCAAGCCATGGGTGACGCGCCATTCATCTTCACTGCCGAGTCAGTGTGTGATGTGTCAGGCAACGTCACGCCGTCTGACTGGGACCGGATCGAGTTCGACATCGACAACCTGAGTACCACGGCCTCACTTCTTGTCGACGAAGTGCTGACGCGTCAGGGTTGCCTGAGTGTCACAAATGACACCGGCAGCCTTGTCGACGCGCACGTCGGCGACATCATCCCGTTAGTGCAGGCGGGCGTGTTTTCTGGAGCCTTCGACAGCGTCGTGCTGCCAACGATGCCTCAAGAACTGGCACTGCAGTTGATCGAATACTTGCCAAATCGCGGCAAGGGCGGAGGCACCGTGATGGCCCTTGAGGTAATCGGCGTGGAAGGCACCAACTTCACCAGTCCCTTCTCTGAGATCCTCGACAGCGAGCCCGTGGACATCGTCTCCTTTGACGCCGACGGCGATGGGGCTGACGAGATCGCCGTGCTCTTCGGGGGCGCCCCCGGCGGCGTGGCGGTCTACAGCGTTTCCGAAGACGCACCCCCGGCGCTCATCGACGGCCTGGTCGAAATGGTGGGCAATGACCCGGTGGATCTCGATGCAGGCGATCTGAACGGTGATGGTCTTGGGGATCTCATCGTCGCCAATGGCGATGACTCCACCCTCAGTGTGCTGCTTACGCAAGAGGACGTTGTCGACGGATCGCTCTACTTCGACGTGTCCACCGTCACCGTGCCGGGGGCAGCACAGACGCTCACGTGCGTCGCCGTGATCGACTGGGACTACGACACGGATCTCGACGCCGTGGTGGGCATTGATCAGGCGCCACCATTCACAGCGGACGGCTACCAGATCATCTTGAACGTCGCCACCATGCCCGGGGCTTGGTGGCTGTTCGACATACCGTTGTACGAGGGTCAGGGCGATGCGCCTACTGCTGTCACCGGTGGCGACGCGACCGGGGCTTGGGGCTTTGCCGGCGGTACGCGCTTTGGCGGCATGCACCATGCAGAACAGACCAATGCCATGCTGAACACCCTGGCTGAACTCGGCGGCAACCGCGTCGTCACGATTGAGGCTGTGCACATGGACGGCGACGGGCAACTTGACATCATGGCGGTGTCCGATGAAACCGAATCGATCTACCTGCTGGCCGGCGATGAAGGCGAGGCCGACGGCTTCGGCGCCTTGATCCCGATCTCCGTCTCCGAACCGGTCGAAGATGTCGTCGTACTCGACGTGGATGCCGACGACGACATGGACATGATTATGACGGCCCCCGGAAGCGACACCGATCCACTGCTGCTGCTACGCAACGACGGCCCGGTCGGGGGTGGTTTGCTGCAGTCCTTGGGCGGCAACGTGTGGTCCAAGCAGTCCATGGCCAACGCACAACCCCCGCACGTGCTGGCTTCGGGTTCGCTCAACAACAAGGACGACGACGACGACTGGGTCATCGGCGGTGGCGGCGGCCTTGGCTTCGCCGGCGAGACGGGCGTGCTGGAACAGACCAACCTCCTCGGCGATGGCACGACAACGTGTCCCGAAGACATCGACGGCAACGGCGTGGTAAACATCGATGACCTGCTGCTGGTCCTGGGCAACTACAACGGCACGGGCGAGGGTGATGTCGATGGCAACGGCGTCGTCAACATCGACGACATGTTGCTGGTCATCGGGGCGTGGAACGCCTCCTGCTGAGCAGAGGAGGGGATTCTCGGATCAGTGATTGCGTCCCTCTCAGGGGCATGTAGGCTGAGGTGTGCGGCTCTGCGCGCGCCAGGAGGCCATCTCGGGCGCGCGGGATCGTTGTGGAGAGAGAGGACCGATGCGTCGGCTGGAAGTGCTCGGATATCTCGGTGTCCTTCTGATCGCGGCCTCTGCTTCAGCGGCGACGTGGACGGTCGATGATGACGGTGCCGACTTCCCCGGGGCCGATTTCAGTTCCATTCAGGATGCAATCGATGCCGCCGCAGACGGCGATGAGGTGCTGGTCTACCCGGGGACCTACACACGCACCGGCGACTGGGTCATCAATCCGCTGGGCAAGGCGATCACGATCCGCTCCAGCGACGGCCTTGGATTGACCATCCTCGACGGCGAAGATGCGCGTCGCGTGGTGTTGTGCGACAGCGGCGAAACCGCAACGACCGTCATTGAAGGCTTCACGATCACGGGTGGCCATCCCGAAAGTGGTGGCGTCAATGGTGCCGGCGGTGGAGCATCCTGTTCCAGCAGTCCCGCGTGGATCGACTGCCGCTTCACCAACAACACCGCCTCGCATGGTGGTGGGATGTTCTGCTACTACAACGACGGCAATCCAACGCTGACGAATTGCACCTTTGACGGCAACACTGCCGACTACGGTGGCGGGCTGCAATGTGAATTTGAAAGCAATCCGGCCCTGTACGGATGCAACTTCACCAACAACACTGCCATTGACGGCGCCGGAGTGCTCTGCCATACCCTCAGCAACCCATTGCTGGTGGATTGCAACTTCACCGACAACACCGCCACAGGCAGGGGTGGCGGGGTGTTCTGCTACAACAACGGTAATCCAACGCTGACGAATTGTACCTTTGACGCCAACAGTGCGGTAGATGAGGGCGGGGGCATGTACTGCCTCTACAACTGCAGCCCCACGCTGACGAACTGCATCGTCACCAACAACTCTGCCATGAACGGAGGCGGTGGCATCTCTTCCGGCTACTTATGCAACCCCACTCTGGCAGACTGCCTCCTGTGTGCGAACTCACCGGACCAGATCGCCGGAGCCTGGACCAACGGAGGTGGCGTCTGTTTGGAAGTCAGTTGCCAGGACGATGACGGGGATGGCTGGCCGGACGGCTGTGGTGTGTGGGAGGTACCGGGCGAATACGCAACGGTGCAGGAGGCCATCGATATTGCCGGAGATGGTGACACGGTTCTCGTGGGCCCAGGCACATACACGGGTACCGGCGACTGGGTCATCAATCCGCTGGGCAAGGCGATCACGATCCGCTCCAGCGACGGCCTTGGATTGACCATCCTCGACGGCGAAGATGCGCGTCGCGTGGTGTTGTGCGACAGCGGCGAAACCGCAACGACCGTCATTGAAGGCTTCACGATCACGGGTGGCCATCCCGAAAGTGGTGGCGTCAATGGTGCCGGCGGTGGAGCATCCTGTTCCAGCAGTCCCGCGTGGATCGACTGCCGCTTCACCAACAACACCGCCTCGCATGGTGGTGGGATGTTCTGCTACTACAACGACGGCAATCCAACGCTGACGAATTGCACCTTTGACGGCAACACTGCCGACTACGGTGGCGGGCTGCAATGTGAATTTGAAAGCAATCCGGCCCTGTACGGATGCAACTTCACCAATAACACTGCCATTGACGGCGCCGGAGTGCTCTGCCATACCCTCAGCAACCCATTGCTGGTGGATTGCAACTTCACCGAC
>Ga0315338_1004307_pt1 | contig 11407 bp, 9 predicted proteins | sample ASW8metaG_FD_204518 | JGI IMG/M metagenome (GOLD analysis project Ga0315338, IMG submission 204518) | Ammonia-oxidizing marine archaeal communities from Monterey Bay, California, United States - ASW #8 | ecosystem: Environmental > Aquatic > Marine > Coastal | place: USA: California | collected...
GTCTGATTAAATACGCGTTCAAATGATTTTCTTGTCCAATGGGTAATCATCTGTCTATTACTCCAAGCAAAATTTAATGCTGAAAACATTGCTGCTCTATATGATTCTCCTTCATCTGAATTATTTGGAACACACGCTAACTCTCTATCTGCTAAATTAATATTATATTTTTCTTGAACCTGTTCTGATATTCTTAGATAATCACTACAAACTTGATGCCCAAATCCTCGTGAACCACAATGAATGAGTACTGTTACACTGTCTTTTTTTATTCCCATTCTTCTTGCTGCTTCTTCATCATGAATTTCCTCAACACGTTGAACTTCAAGAAAATGATTTCCGGATCCAAGGCTTCCAAGTTGTGGCGCACCACGTTTTCGTGCTTTATCTGAAACTTTGTTAGGATCTGCATTTGCAATTTGGCCATTTTCTTCACATACATCTGCGTCATCAGTAGTACCATAACCATGTTCAATAGCCCAATTAACACCCTTAACTAAAACTTCATCAAGTTCTGATTGATTTAATCTCACTGCGCCTTTAGAACCTACTCCAGATGGTATAGATTTGAAAAGATCGTTTACCAACTCACCAAGTTTTGGTCTAACTTGTTCTTCAGTGAGATTTGTTCGTAATAGTCTGACGCCACAATTTATGTCATATCCAACTCCACCAGGACTTATCATACCCTCTTCTGCATCCATTGCCGCAACACCACCAACAGGAAAACCATATCCTTCATGACCATCAGGCAATACTACTGAATGCTGTTGTATACCAGGTAAAGTTGCAACGTTAATTGCTTGTTTAATAGTTCTGTCAGTCATCATTTTTTTCATCAATGTTTCATCAGCATAGATAGTTACAGGAACTTTCATACCTAATGATGAATCAGCCTCAATTCTGTATTCCATATTACCAATTTTTTTTGGTTGTAAGTCAGTCAATTAGATACACAGAGTTATGATACAGGCAATTTAAATCAAATTCAAACTTATTAAATAAATTAAAATTAAATGATAATATAATAATAATATGAAAAATGTAATTGTATTAGGAGGTTCGAGAGGAATTGGTAAAGCAATTTCAGAATCGTTAAAATCATTAGATGTTCAAGTTATCGCTACATCAAAGTCTGATGTTGATACATCAAATCTAGAAAGTGTAAGAAAATTCTCACATGAACACAGCAATACAGATATTCTGATACTGAATACTGGTGGTCCTCCAGTTATTGAATTTAATAAAATATCTGAAAATGATTGGAATCATTATCATAATCAGCTATTTGTTGGATTTTGTACAATGTTACAAGAAATTTCAATTAATGATAATGGATACATTTTTGTAATAACATCAAATGTTATAAAAGAACCAAATTCAAAACTGATTATCTCAAGTGCATACAGAGCTGCATTTTCTAGTGTATTTAAAATTCTAAGTAAGAGTTTTGCAAAAAGAGGAATAAGTTGTATCAATATTGCACCTGGTCCAATCAATACAGATAGAACTAAAGAATTAGTCAGTAATGTAGCTGAATTTGCAGATACACTTCCTATGAAGAGACTTGGAAAACCAGAAGAAATAGGCAATTTTGTAAAATCAATTATTGAGAATGATATCAAATATCTGTCAGGCGTAGTGATAAATTTTGATGGTGGAAACTCAAATTTCATTTTTTAAGACATAGATTTATTTTCGTAAAAGTTTTAGAAATAACATTGGCAATATTACCTATAGACAGTGGTCGTTATGGAACAAAAGAAATGCTTGATATTTTTAGTGAGCAAAAAAAAATTGATTATCAATTAGAGATTGAAGCTGCTGCTGCACTATCACAAAGTGAAATAAAAATAATTTCAAGAAATATAGCAAATGATATTGCAAAAACTGCAAATTCTGGAAAAATCACAAATAAACGAATTAAACAACTAGAAGCAAAAAGTGATCATGATACTGCTGCATTAGTAGAAGCATTAGCAGAAAAATGTAAAAAAGAATCGAGACCATGGATTCATTATGGTTTAACAAGTAATGATCTAGTAGATACAAGTAATTCATTACAAATGAGAGATGCAATGAAGATTATTCAGCCAAAAATTTCAAAACTATCTTTACTTCTTGCAAAAAATGCTCTAAAATATAAAAATATTCCAGCAGTAGGAAGAACACATGGTCAACATGCTAGTATAATTTCATTTGGACTGAAATTTGCAAATTGGGCGTCTGAAATGTCTACTCACTTAGAAAGATTAGATGAAATAAAAAAACGAATTCTAATATGTAAAACTCTTGGTGTGGTTGGAACTGGCTCTTTAATGGGTAAAAATGCAGTTAAAGTACAAGAAAAAGTATCACATAAACTTGGACTCTTTCCTGCAAAAGTTACCACTCAAATAATTCCTAGAGAAAGATATGCCGAATATGTATTTCAATTATCATTAATGGGTGCAACATTGGAAAAAATTGCTATAGAAATTAGAAATTTACAAAGAACTGAAATTGGAGAGGTTGCAGAACATTTCAAAAAAGGTCAGATGGGTAGTAGTGCAGTTCCCGTAAAAAGAAATCCAATTAAAAGTGAAAGAATATCTTCACTATCAAAACTTCTACGAAGTCAACTTAGTACATCTTTTGAAAATATTCCTTTATGGCACGAAAGAGATTTATCAAATTCTGCAAATGAAAGATTCATTCTTCCTATGACATCAATTCTTCTTGATGAAATGTTAGAAACTATGATTAAAATTATTACAAATCTTCAGGTTAATACAAAACGTATTAAGGAAAATCTCTACATTACAAAGGGACAGATTTTTGCTGAGTTTGTGTTAGAGGCATTAATCAAAAAAGGTATTCCACGATTCAAAGCATATAGAGATGTACAAAGAGTGGCATTTAATGCACATAAAAAAGAAATTAACTATATGGATGCACTAACAAACGATAAAATTATCTCATCATCTTTATCAGACAAGGAAATAAAATCAATATTTGTTGCAGAGAATCACCTTGGTGCGTCACTTACAATAATTAATAATGTAGATAAGCATGTAAGAGTAAATTCTAAGAAGTTTTTCTAAATTTCAATAGAGACTTGTGTATTTTAGTACCATATTGTAATGCTTTTTTCTGTTTATGAGCAGATATTTCAGGTACATTACAGTCTATAGCAAGTTTACGAATAACATGTTTTCGTAATAGATCATCAGAACTATGTATTTTTTCACTGATTGGAATTTTTTTTGCGTATTCAATGAAAGAATTAGTTAAGAGTGGCTGCACTATTTTTATGTCAAATTCTGAAGTTACATTGTTTACTGCAATCATCATTTTCTTTTCATTTTCTAATTTTAATTCCATCATCTTCATTACTTCATCCTCACTAATACTAATTGCTTCACGATACGAATTATAACCACAAAATAATTCATCTATTCCATTTGCGGTCACAACTATTTTCAAATTATATTGTTTTGCTAATTTTGAGACATAATAGAAAGCAATTGAATTTTCATTCCATGAAAGATTATCTGTTTTAATTATCTCATGAATCTTTTCACTTGTTTCTTGAAAAGATTTAGGTTCTATTTCTAAAATATTATGTCTGAATTTTAGAATTTCATTAACTTCTTTTGAAAAATTAATGTCATGTGAGTCATGAAAGCCAATTGTGAGAAGATGTATATCGTATCCGGCATCATGTAATAATTTTGCAATAAGAGTACTATCTACTCCTCCTGAAAAGGCAACTCCAACAGAATTATCTAATACACTAGTTTTGATAGCACGCTGTATTTCATCAAGTAGTTGATTCATAATTTTGGAAACTTAATTGCATAATTTATTATTGTTCATAGATCCCCACAGAATATGGAAAAACTTTCAGATGAAGAGATCCAAGAAAATCTAAAAGAATTGAATGGTTGGAATGTAGTAAACGGTAAATTACACAAAGAGATTGAATTTGCTGACTTTAATGGGGCATGGCAGTTTATGACAATTGCAGTTACCGAGATTGAAAAGATGAATCATCACCCAGAATGGTTTAATGTCTACAACAAACTTGTAATTGATCTTATGACACATGATGCAGGCGGAATTACTGAGAATGATATCAATCTTGCAAAATATCTAGATAAGATACCAGTTATTCCATCACTTTAGAGATTTATAGACAAAGATCAAAGTTTTAGATATGGAACCAAAGATTACTGAAAAAGCATGGGAGCCAGTTCTTGAAGAAAAAATTTTAAAAAAATGGGAAGCGGTAGGAATAAATGATTTTGTAATTCAAGATTCTAATTACACAATAGATACACCACCACCTTATCCTTCAGGAAGACCATGGCACATTGGAGCAGCTTCCCACTATGCTCAGATAGATATGATTGCAAGAACTGCAAGAATGTCTGGAAAAAATGTGTATTTTCCAATAGGTATTGATAGAAATGGCTTACCTGTTGAACTATACACAGAAAAAAAACACAACATAAGAATGCGTGAAACTGAAAGAGGGGAATTTCTTGAGTTATGTAAAAATGCGCTAGATGACTTAGAAAATGAAATGATTCAGATAATGAAAAGTCTTGGAATAAGTGGTGACTTTAAAAATTATTACCGAACCGACAGTGAGGAATATAGAAAATTTACACAGTCCACGTTCATTGAACTTTGGAAAAAAGGAAATATCTATCTTGCAACAAGACCAAATAATTATGATTGGGTATCTGGAACAACAATTGCAGATGCTGAAATTGTATACGATGAAATCCAAACTAAATTAGTTTATATGAAATTTTTCATTAAAGATACATCTGATAAAATTATCATTGCCAGTACTAGGCCTGAATTACTTTGTGCATGTAAGACCGTAATTGTTCATCCAGAAGATTCTAGATACTCAGAACTTATTGGAAAAAAATTGATTGTGCCTCTAACAAATAATGAAGTGGACATTAAACCTCACCATTCAGCGAAAATGGAATTTGGTTCAGGAGCTGTCATGGTATGTAGTTATGGTGATCAAAACGATGTAGCGCTATTTCGTGAATTACAATTAGAGGAAGTAGTGGCAATTGGGCTTGATGGTAGAATGACAAAAGCTGCAGGGGTTTATGAGGGTCTAAAACCAAAACAGGCACGACAGAAAATTATAGAAGATTTGGAAAATGCTGAATTTGTGGAAAAAATAGAAGATATTTCCCATAGGACACCATTGTCTGAAAGAAGTAGAACTCCAATTGAGATTATTCCAATGGAAGAATATTATCTGAAGCAAAAAGAGTCTGTAGAAAAAATGAAGCAGGTTGGAACTCAAATCAAATTCTATCCTGAGATGCACAAACAAATTCTAATGAATTGGCTTGACTCAATTTCAATTGACTGGCCTATCTCAAGAAGACGATATTATGGAACAGAAATTCCAATTTGGTATTGTAAGAATTGTTCAGAAGCGTTTGTTCCTGAATCTGGAAAATATTATCGACCTTGGAAAGATGAATGTCCTGCCGATAAATGTGAAAAATGTGGTAAAACTGAATTTATTGGTGAGGAAAGAACATTTGATACGTGGATGGATTCAAGTGTCTCACCATTATTCATTACAAAATTCAACGTAGATAATGAATTTTTCAGAAAAACATATCCAACAGGAATTAGACCGCAAGCAAAAGATATTGTAAGAACTTGGTTATACTATACGCTATTACGATGTGAAAAATTAACAGGTGAAAAACCCTGGTCTGAAGCATGGGTTATGGGTTATGGATTAGATGAAAAAGGGATGAAGATGAGTAAAAGTAAGGGTAATGCATTAGATCCCTTACCTATTATTCAAAAATCGGGGGCCGATACTTTTCGTTTTTGGAGTGCAAGTGAAATAAATCATGGTTATGATTTTAGATGTTCTGAACAAAAAATTGAGTCAACAAAAAAATTTCTAAGCAAACTATGGAATGTATCAAGATTTCTTTCTAGTTTTCCTGTAATTAATTCTGCAAATCTTACTGATACAGACAAATGGATACTATCTGAGCTTGACAAACTAATTTTACAGTGTAAAGAGGGCTACTCCCAATATAATTTCTTTATACCAGCAATTGCACTAAGAGAATTCACATGGAATATTTTTGCTGCACACTATATTGAGATGGTAAAAGCTAGAGCATATGGAATAGGATTCGAGGGTGAAGAAAGAGATGCTGCAATATACACTTTACACAAGGTTTTATCGACAATTTTAAAACTCTTAGCCCCAATTACACCATTTATTACAGAACATCTGTGGCAAACACTCTACTCAGAAAATAGTATTCACAAAGAAAAAATTCCTGAAACTGAAAATGTGGAAGATTTTTCACAATTTACACAGAATGTAATTGAATTCAATTCCAAAGTTTGGAATGATAAGAAGGAGAAAAATCTATCACTGAAGGATCCAGTTGAAATTAATGTTCCAGAAAGTTTACAGCAATTTAAGAAAGATTTAGTGGCAATGCATAATCTAAAAACAGATTAAGATTTTGAGTCTGCCACCATTGTAACAAACTGCTTATGCAATGAAATATCACGGGTTAATTCAGGGTGAAATGCTGTTGCAATAATATTTCCTTGTTTGACAGATACAACTTTTTCCTCGAATTTTGCTAGAATTTGAACATTTTCTCCTACTTCTGAAACAGATGGTGCACGTATGAAAACTCCATTAAACGAAGATATTCCAATTGGAATAAGAGAAATTTCTGCTTCAAATGAATCTTTTTGTCTTCCAAAAGAATTTCTTTCTATCTTAACATCTAGTAAATCAAGTAATGGTTGTTCAACATCACCAACAATCCTATCTTTAGAGTTTTTTGAAAGTAAAATCATACCTGCACATATGCCAAATACTGGCATTCCAGATTCAATTTTCTCCTTGATTGTTTTTAATGCACCATTGACTAATGACATCTGACCAATCATTGTACTTTCTCCACCTGGAATAATTAATCCATCTAATTTGGAAATTTGGTTAGCAGTTTTAACTTGGCTTACTGCACCATCAATACCTAATTCACTTAATGATGCCATAACTGATAGAAAATTCTCAGTTACATCACCTTGGATTGCCAACACACCAATGTTTAATGTCATACCGAACCACCACGTTCTTGCATTTTCAATTCCAGATCTTTAACATCAAGACCAAGTATTGATTGTCTTTCATCAATCATTTTTTGTGCTTCTTTTACCTTGTCAGGTTCTTCCCAAAATGTTGTTGCAAGAACAATTGCTCTAGCTCTTTCTTTTGCATCTTCTGCTTTGAAAATTCCTGAACCGACAAAAATACCATCACAACCTAATGACATTAAATAAGCAGCATCTGCTGGTGTTGCAATTCCACCAGCGGCAAAATTAACAACTGGGAGACGACCAATTTTTGCAGTATCCTCAACAAGACTGTAAGAAACTTTTAGTTCTCTAGCCATTTTGACCAGATCTTGTTTATCACCTGAATCGTAAATACTCTTTATACTACGAAGTTCATCGTTGACTTTTTTGATATGAGTAATTGCTTCTGCAACATTTCCTGTTCCAGGTTCTCCTTTAGTTCTAATCATTGCCGCACCTTCTTCAACTCGTCTTAGTGCTTCACCAAGTGAACGTGCACCGTTAACAAATGGTGTTGTGTAATCCCATTTCCAAATATGATGATATTCATCAGCAGGAGTAAGTACTTCTGATTCATCAATCATATCTACATTAGTTTCAGCAAGTACATTTGCTTCGTAAACATGACCGATTCTACACTTTGCCATTACAGGTATTGTAACGTTATCCATTATCTCTTGAATAATTCTAATGCTTGCAGTCCTTGCAACACCACCTGCCTTTCTTACATCCGATGGTAGTTTATCTAAAACCATAACTGAAACTGCACCTGCTTCTTCAGCAATTAGAGCTTGCTCTACAGTTGTAACATCCATTACAACTCCATTTTTTAACATGTGGGCAAAACCTCGTTTTAACGTAGATGTTCCTCTAGAAATCGAAGTTATTTCGTTTACTTCCTTAATTTCACCTTTAGAATTTGGAATGTCACCAGAAAGTGGAATCATACCGGTATCTATGTCTACTGAATATTTATTCCCTTATACTATTTAGAATACTTTCAAGTTCAATTTCTACCTCAGTAATGATTGGAGGTATTAATTCATCTGTAGCATCCTGCTCAGGCCAAAATAACTGATTCATTTTTTCGTTATATGTAATTTTTACACCATATTTTACAAAATCATCTGTTTCATCTTTTATCACAAATGAATCAAAAGGGATTGCCATAAAACCGGTTTCTTTAATCATTGCAATTAATTTTGTTTGTTTATCAGAATCAATCTTGGAGTTTTTTTCTGTTATAGGTGATCCATCGTTAACTAACGTATATTGTATTTCACCATTATTTTTTATAACAAGGATTTCAGTTTGTTGTGAACCAAGTCTTTCAGTTATCCCAAATGAAACTGTTGTTAAATGATGTTTGGTAAATTCTATTTCAACAATATCATTTGGATCAATAGCAGTTATTGGAATCTCAGGATTTGTAAGTGGAGTAATTAAAAGAATTGCAAAGATAATAGGAATTGAACCAGCAATTACTAGAATAGGTTTTACCATTTAGTTGCAAATAGTCACGTAGTGCAATAAATCTTAGTAATAGTTAAAATTCAAGCTTAATAATTAATTACTTGTGGGGTCGTAGCCTAGCCTGGTAGGGCGACAGTGACTACGAAGTTCACCGCTAAGGGCTCCAGAGGTTATTCAAACTACTGATCGAAAAGATGATGTGAGTTTGGAGCTGCAGTAACCCGTAGGTCGTCGGTTCGATTCCGATCGGCCCCACGTTACATTTTTCTATTTTTTAATACGTTCAAAGCAGAACCAGCTTTGAACCATTCAATTTGCAATGAATTATACGAATGCCTTAAAGAAATTTTCTCAGATTTTCCATTAGAATGTTTTAGTTCACATGAAAAAGATGAGTCTTGTACAAAATTTTCTAAACCGTAGATACTGATTTTATCATCTTCATTGATTTTCTCATAATCATTTACATCTTCAAATGTTAATGCAAGTATTCCTTGCTTTTTCAAATTGGTTTCATGAATTCGTGCAAAAGATTTTGCAATCACAACTACACAACCTAAAAATCTAGGAGTCATTGCAGCATGCTCACGACTACTTCCCTCGCCGTAATTACTATCTCCAACTATTAGCCAACTAATATTTTGTTTTTTATAATCTCTGGCAATTTCAGCACAATGTTCAAGATTATTTGTAAATGAATTTTTTGCCTTTCCAATTTGATTATTAAATGCGTTAACTGCACCCAAAAGTAAATTATCACTTAACTTATCAAGATGACCCCGTAATCTGAGCCATGGCCCAGCGGGGGAAATATGATCAGTAGTACATTTTCCTTTTGCTTTTATCATTAATGATAATTCAGTAAAATCATTCCCATTCCATGGTTCGAATGGTTCAAGTTTTTGTAATCTATCACTACTTGGATCAATCATTACTTCTATTTCTTCTGGATTTTCGGATGGAGGAATATAGACATTTTGTGCTACAACAAATCCTTTCTCAGGTACTTCTGGTGCAATAGGAGGGGGTGATAACGTAATTTTTTTCCCATCATTTGTCTCAAGTGAATCTTTTAGTGGATTAAAGGATAAACTTCCTCCTAATGCAAATGCAGTAACAATTTCTGGACTTGCAATAAAATTCATAGTATCGCGTTTTCCATCATTACGACCAGGAAAATTTCTATTAAATGATGTAACAATAGAATTTTTTTGTCCATCCTTAAGTTCTGGTCTATGCCATTGACCAATACATGGACCACATGCATTTGCCAATACTGTTGCACCAATTGATTTTAGAGTTTCAATTTGACCGTCACGTTCAATAGTTGAGCGAATTTGTTCAGAACCAGGAGTAACCAATAATGGAATTTTTGCTTTTATTCCATGAGATTCAGCCTGTTTTGCTACACTAGATGATCTGGACATATCTTCATATGATGAATTTGTGCAACTTCCAATCAATGCAACAGATATGTCATCAATGTAATTATTAGTAGTAACTTCATTAGAGAGTTTTGATATAGGTCTTGCTAAATCAGGAGTATGAGGTCCAACAACATGTGGTTCGAGTGTAGATAAATCAATTTCAATCACCTTATCAAAATACTGTTCTGGATTTTTTTCTATTTCAGAATCAGGTTTAAGTAATTCCACATTCTTGTTTGCAAGATCTGCAATTTCCTCTCTGTTAGTTGATTTTAGATATGTTTCCATTCGTTTATCATAAGGAAAAATAGAACATGTTGCACCAATCTCAGCACCCATGTTGGTTATGGTTGCTTTACCAGTACAACTAATTGATTCTGTGCCAGGTCCAAAATATTCTATTATGGAATTAGTTCCTCCAGACACTGAAAGTATTCCTGCAACATACAGTATGACATCCTTTGGTGCAGTCCAACCACTCATCTTACCTTTAAGAAAAACACCAATTCTTTTTGGATATAATAATTCCCAAGGCATTCCAGCCATTGTCTCTGCAGCATCAACACCACCAACACCTACAGCAATCATTCCTAATCCACCAGCATTAGGAGTATGTGAATCAGTACCAATCATTAAGCCACCAGGAAATGCATAATTTTCTAAAACAACCTGATGAATTATTCCTGCACCAGGATTCCAAAATCCAGCACCATACTTTCTTGATGCAGTTTCAAGAAATTTGTAAACTTCATTATTTTCATAAATTGCTAATTTAGTATCAGATTTTCCTTCAGTTCTAGCTTGAATAAGATGATCACAGTGTACCGTAGTTGGTAATGTTATTGAATCTAAACCAGCTTGCATAAATTGTAGCATCACCATTTGTCCAGTTACATCTTGTAGTGCTACACGATCAGGTCTTAGAAATATATAATTAATTTTTCCATCCAAATCTTTATCAAGAAATTCATCTTCCAAATGCCCTGCAAGAATTTTTTCAGTTAACGTAAGAGGTCTATTTAGAAAATTTCTAACTTTTTTAATATTATTTTCAGATTTTTTGTAAATTTTTTCAACCATTTCAGGGGTTGTTTCAATTTTTATTTTTTTCAATAACTTTAGTTGTAATTTTAACTTTATAAACGGTAATTCTAAAAATAAGACAAAATTTTCGCATACAGTTATAAGACAAAAACGATAATTTCCTTTGTTGATTTTATATCTAAACTTTAAACTAGAAAATAATGTGGTGTTATCTGAATGGTAAACAAAGGCTTTCCTAGCTTTGGTATGTCACAAGCTGGTGCATATGTAACTGCATTAAAAAATTATAATCTGCCTGATTTCATATTGAA
>Ga0315338_1004308_pt1 | contig 11405 bp, 8 predicted proteins | sample ASW8metaG_FD_204518 | JGI IMG/M metagenome (GOLD analysis project Ga0315338, IMG submission 204518) | Ammonia-oxidizing marine archaeal communities from Monterey Bay, California, United States - ASW #8 | ecosystem: Environmental > Aquatic > Marine > Coastal | place: USA: California | collected...
TAGTAATCCGACCATCACATAGGAACGTGACTAGATGATGATTAATCCAATCAAATTTTGGAAGAAACTGTTCTATGTTTTCCTCACGGGTGAACGTTGGGATGTCAATAATCCGACAATTCTCGTCCAGCCGGATTATGACAGCTCCAATTCCCCCATAGCCTCTGAATATCTTAGCCCATAGGCAGATCAGATCGAGGTTGTAGGATATGAACTCATTATGAGCATGGGTCAGCTCATCGGTTACCAGGTAACTGGGTTTTTCTTTTACTTGTGACATGATGTGTCTCCTTTGTTTTTAGTTAACACATCAGGCGTCTATAAACGAAAAAGACCGCACATCAGGCGGTCTTTGATTCCCCATCTGGGGCACATCTACCGTTTAAGGATCAAACCACCGTGCCCACTTGGGTCGGTTGGCGGGTTTCAACTCTGAAACCGCTCCTGATGTATAAGTAAATTATATGATAATAACATTTTTTGAAATATCATTATTAAGATATTTTCTATTACCATTTATGGCACATTAAAGATAAACAGATATGAAAAACATATTTCTAGACTATAATTCCACAACGCCTGTTGACAAACAAGTAATTGAAGAAATGTTGCCTTATTTCAATGAAACCTATGGTAATGCTTCAAGCAGAAACCATCAATTTGGTTTAAATGCCATGGAAGCAGTTAAAATTGCTAGAAAACGAATTGGTAATCTTATTAATTGTAATCGAAATGAAATTATCTTTACTAGTGGCGCAACCGAATCGGTAAATCTTGCCTTAAAAGGTTATATGAAAAAAAATAAAGGCAAAGGTAATCATATCATTACACCTAAAACTGAACATAAGGCCGTATTAGACACTTGTAGTGTGCTTGAACAGCAGGGATTTCAGATTACCTATTTAAATGTATTAAATAATGGATTGATTGATATTAATGAATTAGATAATGCCTTCACAGATGAAACCTTAATGGTATCAGTTATGCATGTAAATAATGAAATTGGCGTTATTCAGCCAATTGAAGAAATTGCAAAGATTTGCAAAAACAAGGGAGTCGCTTTTTTTGTAGATGCCGCACAATCATTTGGCAAAATAGATATTGATGTAAAAAAGATGAATATTGATTACTTATGTGCTAGTGCGCATAAAATTTATGGACCAAAGGGCATTGGACTTCTTTATATCAACAGAGATAAAGATAATTATGAAATTTTTTCTCAGATAGATGGCGGTGGACACGAGCATGGATTTCGCTCAGGCACACTTAATGTACCTGGAATAGTTGGATTTGGGTCGGCTGCAAAACTTGCAGAGTCTCGAATGGAAAAAGATTCAGAATACGCATTAAAACTTAGAGACCGACTAATAAATGGATTGAACGATAATATTGATGGATTTTATATCAACGGCGATCTTAGCCATCGCCTTCCAGGTAATATCAATGTAAGTTTTGATGGTGTAAATGGTGATGCTTTACTCATAAATATGGAAGGGATAGCAGTTTCTAATGGTGCTGCATGCAGTTCTAATACAAAAGAACCTTCCTATGTTTTAAAAGCTCTTGGAATAAAAGATAAGCTGGCAGAAGCATCTTTAAGGATTTGTATTGGTCGCTATACCACAGAAGAAGAAATTGATTACACCGTAAATAAATTAAAAGATGTCATCCAAGACCTTAGAGGTATAGAAGAACTAAAGGCAGAGCTATCCAATGAATAAAAGAGCGTTAAATTCAAAAATTAAAGAGATTCAAGAGCTCTATTTATTCGATGAAAAACCCTGGATAATAGGATATAGCGGTGGAAAGGATTCTACTTGTGTTCTACAGCTAATTTATTTAGCCATAAAAAATCTTCCTCCTGAAAAAAGACACAAGAAAATTTGGACTATATGTGGAGACACTTTGGTTGAAATCCCAACGGTAGTTGAGCGCATAGATACCACTTTAGATAAATTAAATAAAGCTGCAAAAGAAGATGAAATTCCTTTATCTGGTTTAAAAGTATATCCAGAAGTAAACAAATCATTTTTTGTAAATCTCATTGGCCGCGGATACCCCTCCCCCACTCGAACATTCCGATGGTGCACCGAAAGATTAAAAATCGACCCAGCAACAGAGTTTATCAAAAATAAGGTCAGTGGTCATGGCGAAGTAATAGTAATTCTTGGCGCAAGAAAAAGTGAAAGCATGAGCCGAGCGCAAACTATGAAAAATCACAAAATCAAAAATGTGGTTAAAACAAAAGAAAAAGATCTCCAAAACAGATTATTGAGAAGACATACTACGCTTGCTGCGGCATTTGTTTATGCGCCTATTGAAGATTGGAAATTAAATGATGTCTGGACGTTTCTTACTTCTTTTGAAAGCCCATGGGGTGATAGTAATTCAGAGCTAGTAATGCTTTATCAAAAAGCGGGTGGTGATGAATGCCCATTAGTGATTGATACAAGTACGCCTTCGTGCGGAAATAGTCGTTTTGGATGCTGGGTTTGTACCGTTGTTGAGCAAGATAAAAGTATCAAAGGGTTTATCGAAAATGGAGAATCTTGGTTAAAGCCAATGGCAGAATTCAGAGATATGATCGCCAAAATGCGAGAGCAAAGAAAAAAACACCGAGTTTATGATGAATCCAGAATTGGTAATTATGGCGCATTCAAAATGAGTTCAAGGAAATTAATATTAAAAGAACTATTTAAAGTTGAAAAAGACATGTTTGAAGAATACGGACAGAGGTTAATTCGGACAGAGGAATTACTTGCAATTCAAAAAGAATGGCAAAGAAAAGGTGAAAAAAAGGACGCAGTAAAAAAATGTTGGAATTCAGTTTATCAGCTCAAAACTGAGGCACCTGTACAAGATATTGATGAAGACATGGTTTTAGCAGAACAATGCAAAAAATTCGATGTTCCTTTTTCAATGGTAAATAATATGTTAATTGATGAAAAAGATTTATCAAAGTACGCAAGAAGAAGAAACATTTTTACTCGATTAAAATCACATCTTGAAACCGAATTAAAAGACTCTATTGCAGTTCCATAGAATTACATTTAAAAACTATAAAGTTTATCTAGGCAGCCATACCATTGATTGCTCAACAATTGATAAACATAAACCTATTGTATTAATTGGCGGTGAAACCGGTTCTGGTAAAACATCATTGTTAGAAGGAATAAAACTTTGTCTTTACGGAAAAAATAACTCGCTACTCTTGAAAGGTTATAACTCATACAATCAATTTTTAACCGATGTTCATAACAAAAAGGCACGCTCAAAGAAAAAAGGGTTCAGTATTTCGCTGGAGTATAAAACGAATGAAATCCGCGAAATAGATACTTATAAAGTTGAAAGAACTTGGATAATAAAAGGCGATGAATATCAGGAAGAATTAAATATTTATATTAATGATTTACCAATGGAATCAATAGGTCGAAGTGACTTTCAAAATGAAATAAACAAAAATTTTCCAATAGGAATTGGGGAACTCCTTTTCTTTGATAGTGAAAACTTTAATAAGATTCCGGACTTCCTTGAGAACGGCTTTTTTGGTTCGCTGAATAAATTTATGGGTATTGATTTGTATAATCAGCTTTATGATGATTTAAATAGTGTAAAAAGACGTCATATTAAAACTAATGATTCAGACTTGGACAAAGAGCTAAGGGAAATGGATAGTAAAATTGATGATATCACAGATTTAATTAGTAAATCTCAATATGATATCGAATCAAAAATAACTGAGATTGATGAAAGCAATAAAGAGATTAATAAACTAACAAAAATGCTTCAAAGACAATCGGGTAAGCTGGCCCTGCAACAAAAAAATATTTTTGAGAAAAAAGCAGCAATATCAAGCGAACTGAGAACTTTAAGAAATTTAAAAAAGCTCCTTTATAGTGATAAAATACCTTTCCATAATGTCAAATCACTTTGTAGCGAATTATTAGATCAACTCGAAAAAGAAAAAAAACATAAATCAGACAGAATTTTATTGAAAGAAATAAAAAAGTTTAAAAATAAACTTTTTAAAGACCTCGATGGCGATTTATCCATATCAAATATTAATAAACTAGATAATAAATGGCAGGATACAATTAAAACATATTCCAAGCGTAAAAAATTAATTCATGATATTTCTGATACGGAATTTCAATTAGTAAAATCTGAGATCAATCAAATAATATCAACGGCTGGAGATGAATTAGATGACATAAATCGAAAGCTCGATCAAGGTAATGAAAAATTGCATGATTTGGTGATAAATGAAAAAAGTATTGATACAAAAGGTATAGGCGGAAAATTGTTTTTAGAGATCAATGAGCACCGAAGACAGCAAGACCTTAAAAAAGAGAATATAACTAAAATAAAGGAGAAAATAATTTCTCTTGAACATGATTCAACTGTTCTAGAAACAAATAGAAATATTCTTGAAAATAAGATCTCACTTGATCAACATGAATTAAAGAAAAAAGAATTACTTGAAAAAACACAGTTACTTTTAGAAAACTTTTCCGAATACTTAACTAATACCAGATTTCAAACCCTAAAAAAATCCTTTTTAGATACCATAAAGTCAATTGCGACAAAAAAAGACCTGGTATCAGATTTAATTATTGACCAAAAAAACAAAATATTAAAATTCGTTGATAAAAATGGTAAAAAGCTTAATGTAAAAGATTTTTCTGCTGGAGAGTCTGAAATTGTGGCCTTCTCTCTACTTTGGGCCGTTAATATTTCATCCAATAAATACTACCCAATTGTAACGGATAGTCCATTCAACAGATTAGATTCTGATCATCGATTAAATTTTATAAAAAATATACTGAAAAAGTCTAAGCATCAGTTCATATTTCTATCCACAAATGAAGAAATTGGAAATATTGATGATTATGGAATAAATAATTATGTATCTAAAACTTATCTAATTGAATATGACAAAAAATCAAAAACAAGCTCATTCAAAGAAAGCTACTTTAGTAAATAATGCTTACTAGAATCAAAATATCTAATAGTGCAACAGGTCTACTTTATCAAAGATTTAAAGCGGAACAACAGTATTATACACCAAATATTATCCTACGAAACGCTTTAATGTTCTCTATTTCAAATGGAGATAAATACGATAAACAAGAGATTAACATGAGTGGAACAGAATTTCAAATTTCAACTCTGTTCGGTAATAATTCAAATATTTACAAATTGCTTATTGACCAATATTATAAAAGAAAATTAACCGACCAAGAATATAAAACAATTATATGTTACCATATTGAAGAGGGCTTAAGAAACAATGATTTTTCATCAATGTTTATTTAATCCTAGAAAGTAATTCAGCCATTAGTCCTTCAAACGAATTATAATCAATATCTTCATTAACTATTTTATCATTAATGATATGCATACCACCATTAGATCTAATTTCTAACTCCAACTTCAATTTATCTGGCTCTTTTAAACAATCTATATTCCCTTTTTTAGACACAGCTAAAGCAATTAATCTAGCTTGACTTTCTGGAGTAATGACCTGCCACCTAATTACACTTTCAGTTTTATCAATTTCTATAGTTTTATCTATTAAAAATCCCAAAACGCAACTATAGACAAATAGATCTCCCATTGTTTTAAAAATAACATCTTCTTGTTTCTTACCTTTTTTACTTGGACACAATTTCAGATATGTATTTTTATACTGATATGAATCAATTTCAATAAAGGCACTTGGTTTAATAATCATAAGTTATCTTTAAGTGTTTTTACCTGAGTATGTTGTAACGTGACATCATCTTTATCTATATAAACTTCATAACCGTATTTAATTTTATTATTATCTCTAATCAGTTGTCTAATTGGATCAATTCTAAGCGCTTCATCATCTGTTCTTGGCACATCATCTTTAAGTATGATAATAGATTGATTAAAAATATCCAACATTGTGTTAACTGCAGTTGCTTTATTATCACCGCCCAATTTTGAAGTTGGTGCATCAGCAATAAATGGAAAATTATCATTCCAATAATCATTTGAAACTGACAAAATCCCAGCGATAAAAGCAATCTGCATTGATACCACATTGCCTTCATTCATACTCAACATTTTTTCACCATCTTCACCAACAGTAAAGATCTGTTGATTTAAATAATCAATTTTTACAGTTCCTGGCCTTGCACTTGCACCCTTTGTCATATCTTGAAAATATGCATTTGTTGTTGATTCAATGCTTTCTAATAATTGATTGTTGAATTGAGTATACAAATCTTCACAATGTTCAGCTACAGCGGTTGCGATATTATATCTAGCAGTTTCAATTTCATTTTCTGTTGACTGTGAGATTTCCTCTAATTCTATTTCAGCTTTTTTAACTAAATCTTCTAATCTTTCAAGATTGCCTTCAAATCTTCCTATTTTTATTTTGACAGCACTTTCTTCTTTTTGAGTATTCACTAAATCAGACATCATTTGATCAAAATTCAAAGATTTTAAATGATCTTTATCTACTCCTTTTGGCAAAATGGAAAGTAATCTCTCGTGTGATGAAGCTAATATGTTGCGAGCAGTCTGAATATCATTCTCAATTTCTTCTATATTTTCATAATAATTTTTAAAAGCATCTTTCAAACTATTTATAATTGGTAGCGTATGACTAGCCTCGTTCACTAATGATATATAATCTGTCAACTCCTCCATCTTAGAGGCTCGCTCAATATGAGAGCGAATATGGTTGTAGGCATCAGATTTTTTAGGTGCTTCACGATTGCAAATTAAACAAAGCTCACCAGTAAGCATTTCATTAATATACTCTTGCGTTACAGGTTCAGGATATCTGCCTTTTTCCTTTTCTTCAGTATAAATATTTATAAAAGAATCAAATAAATCTTGAGTTCCTGCATAAATCCAATCATTAATTAAAGTCTCAACATTATTAGCCTTATAATCCTCTAGTTCTTCATTTTTTCTTTTTATTTGAATTTGTGCTTCCTTCTGTTCAACTAGCACATCTCGTACATCATTATATTTTAATACTCGATCTTCTAGCTCTTCCTTAAGTTTTGAAACTATTACTAACTCATTTTGTTCGTTTTTCAAGTTACTTTTTACTTTTTCTATATCTTCATCATATCCAGCAATATCTGATGATAAATCCTCTTTTTTCTTTTGTGTTTCTTTATCATGCGATTGTTTTGATACATAATCATCATGATATCCAACTTTGACTTTCTTAGAAGAAATTTGCATTTTTTTAAATATTTCAACCTTACTTAAACTCTCTAATGCTTTAGCAAAATCAGACCTACTATGCATACTCATTAACTTGTTAATACCTTCACCTTGAAAAAAGAAATAGTGTTTAAGTTTTTCAGGGAAAAATTCGGATATCTTACCTTGCGCTTCCTTATCATAGAGATCTTTAAAATCACTCGTATCCTTATCAATTGTTGAAACTCTTAAGGCAAAACTTCTAGATGTTTCCCATTTATTATCTACTTTTTTTGATATAAGAGATCTTTCAAATTCTAATTTTTGATAATTATTACCAGAATCATTATCCATATCGATTTTTAATAAAACTCGCGTTTTAAGATTAGAACCTTTAATCTTCTTAAGAGATCTTTTGCATGGTATTTCCTCAAAAATATCTTTTGTTGCAAACCATTTACGCTTTTCAGTACTATAGATTTCATTGAATAGAACCCAATGAAAAGCATCAAATAATTTTGACTTTCCAGAATTATTCTGTCCAAGAATAATATTAGCGCCTTTAGAAAAATGAAATTCTTGTTTTTCGTAGCAGCGAAAATTTTCTATTTCTATATGCTTAATTATCATTTTTTATTCTTTTTTGGGCTTCTTTATCTATTAGGACACGTAATTTTTTTTCTAAGTCATATTTTAATCCGGTTTGATATTCAGTTGTAGCAAAGCCTAATAATGATTTGATAACATTTTTGACACCAGGATCATCAAAATCCAAATCATTAATTATTTTTTTCATTTTAATAGAATCCTTCATATCTCTAATGTACTCCTTGAAAAAATATCGATATTTAAATCTTTAAGCTTGTTATCAAGTTGAGCGAGACCTTGATATTTATTTCTTGCAGTGTTAGCAAAATCATAAACCCTAGCTAATTCTCCCTTAATTATATTTTTTTCCATTTCCTTAAGCTCATCTTTCATTGAAAAGATATCAGGAATAACAACCAGATCATATATTTTTGCATAATGCTTTTTTTCATGCGTCCTTAATAATCTACCGCGTCTTTGAATGAATTGTCTAGGATTTCCCGTACTTGATAAAAATATACCAAATTCGGCTATTTTAATATCTACCCCTTCATCAAGACACTTCATAGCCGTTAAAACGTTTATCTCTCCATTGGCAAAGCTTTCTAAAACTTCTTTTCTATCCTTCGTGCCACCTATAAACTGACGTTGTTTTAAATTGAACTCTGAATGAATAATATGAGAATATTGATTTATTAATTTCATCTCTTCAGAATCACCATGATCATATTTACCCTCTGGGACATAAACTAATGTATATTTTAAATCTTTATGTTTATTTATTAGATCTATGAGAATTTTTCTAAAAGCAGCAATTTTATTGTAAGCCTTATGGATTATTCTTTTTCTTTTTATTAGTAAGCTACTAACATCGTCATTATAGAATTTTAATGGATTTTTTGATGAGCTATAGTGCATATAGATTCGCTTAGAGATTTTTTTATATTCCTCCATCTCTTCAGATGTTAATTCAACAATTGTTGGATAATAATTATACTGGCACAAAGATTCCATTTCAATTGCATCTTTGATAGAAATATCTTGAGTTAATTTTTTATCTGCTCGAAAATACTTTAATATTTTGCTTGTACCCTCATTATCAAAATACCTATCAGGTGTAGCAGATAAACCAATTCTAAGACTAAACTCTTTAGGTAAAAATTTAACACTCTGCTCGGAACCGAAATTATGTGCCTCATCAGCAACCATTAAGGTATCAGCAGGTAATTTCTTTACAATTGATTGAAATTTTGGTTTATTGAAGCTTGCGTATGTTGTTATCAAGCAAAAAGAGAGTTTCTTAAAATTTGAATGATTGATTCTTCTTAAAATTTGCTCATACCATTTTTTATTATTACTATTAATAATCAATACATTTTGAAAACTAAAACCCTCAACCTCTTCTCGCCATTGATCGCATAGCGTAATAGTTGGCACAACAATTACCATCACTATTTTTTTATGTTTTTCATAAAGATATAAAGCGCAGATTAAAGCGGTAACTGTTTTTCCTGTACCAGTAGCCATTTTAAAAAAACCGCAATGGTCATTTTTTATCCAATTATCTCTTGCATTAGTTTGGAATTCCCACAATTTTTGGATATAGGCTGGTAGTTTGGGTTCAATCTTGAGATTTTTATTGGTCCGCAAAAAGTCAGGGAAATCTATATGCTTTTGGATTCGCTTTTCATATTCTTTATCGGTAGTGGGTTTAGTTGCAGTTTTTTTTCTCAATAAATCAATTTTTACCGCCTCATCTAAGTCAAAAATTTGAAGGCCTGTTGTCTGATTGGTCCAAAGATTCTCAAAATCTAAACATACTTGATCAGCTAAATCTCTTTTAGATTGATCCCATGATCTAAAAACATAAAATGATTCAAAGTTAGTTATTAGTGCACTTGAGGTTTCATTATTTGATCCACTAAAACTAATGAAATTTCCATCTTGATCTTTAAAAACTCCGATTTTTTCATGGTAAAGTCCTGATTTTATTTTTCCATTTTTTATGGGAAGTGCAATTTTTATCTCAATCTTACCTTCTTCTAACATCCAAGCAAGAATACTTAATCGATTTTTAATAATTTCATTTTCAGTCTTCTCAATTGAATTAATGAGAATATTTGAAAGTTCTTTATCAATGTTATTGGAGTGTTGCTCTAATAATTCTTTATCTGTTACAGAAAGGTAGGGGGAAACTACCAATCTCATTTTTGCTTCATTGTGAATGAAATATGCTAAACCTTTTGCAACTTCAGCCAACCCCTGACTAGAAAAATATCCAGCTGCTCTATCGAAATAATAAGATTTCTTAAGACATTGAACATAAAAATCAATAGGTTCATGCTCGCCAGTTCTATACCTTTTTTCAAATGTAATATCAGTTAGCATCTTAATTGCTTATTAGTTGCCAAAATTTTGAGACCGATAATTCTGGAAATCCCATATCCTTTATTATTTTTCTAAGAGTACCTCTTTTTATATCACCAGGATGCCTAGGAATATAAAATTCTTTAGCCTGTTTAAGCACCTATTCTATCTCCTATGTAAACCATTGGTTTAGTAAGTAGAGACCATCGCTTTTGATGGCAAACTAAAACCAATGAAAGGAACCTAAAATGACAACCAAAGGGTACATTTCACTACCAACCCCCTGAAAAGTGAAAAACCCCATCTTCCGTTGAGAAAATGAGGTTTTTTATTGTAGCGGGGGTAGGATTCGAACCTACGACCTTCGGGTTATGAGCCCGACGAGCTACCAGACTGCTCCACCCCGCGTCATGAATTCTTGTGTGAAAAAGCGCCGGGAAAATTAGAATCTAATTCGATTGGTACCAACCCTATTTTTTCACGATTTCAACCCGTACCGCTAGGTGGTCTGAATATCCGCCTAATAGATTGTTTCCTGCCCAGAAGCGAAAAGGGAAATGGGCGTAATCTCCTTCGTGCTGTCGGTACTTGGGAATATCCAGGATATACACACTATTTGAATCGATGGCCAGTCCAGCATTATCACGAAGGCTCTCATGAATGATAATTTGGTCAAAGAATAGATCTTCCCCACGATACACATATGTACCTTTCTTTGGCTTGCCCAACATAGGTTCCATCAGGCTATTAAGCCCTACCGTTTTCAAAGATTGAATATTCATTTCATCGGGATCCTCATTGAAATCACCCAGTAAAATAATTTCAGCATCTGAGTCTTTAGTCAGTATTTTTAATATTTCTTTTACTGTTAAGTTTGCTGTGGCAGCGCGTTTTGGTATAGCTTTTTCCCGGCCACCATAATTGGATGGCCAGTGATTTACAAAAATATGGATTTCTTCTTCCGCGTATTGTCCTTTTACATAAAGAATATCCCGTGTTTTATCTCCACCTGGAAGAATATTGGCAATGGGCCGACTGGAAATAACTTGAAGTTTCTTGGGGTCATATAAAAGGGCATTATCGATACCCCGTTCGTCAGGCGATTCATAGTGAATGATTTCGTAATCTCGACCAGTATAGGCTCGGTTTAACTCTTCCAAAACATAACGATTTTCCACCTCACAAAGTCCAACTACATCAGAATTGAGATCTGCTAGCACTTCTGCTGAGTTTTTTAATTTTAATTCATAAATTTT
>Ga0315338_1004311_pt1 | contig 11399 bp, 10 predicted proteins | sample ASW8metaG_FD_204518 | JGI IMG/M metagenome (GOLD analysis project Ga0315338, IMG submission 204518) | Ammonia-oxidizing marine archaeal communities from Monterey Bay, California, United States - ASW #8 | ecosystem: Environmental > Aquatic > Marine > Coastal | place: USA: California | collected...
GCCACCGGTTCTGAATGATTGACAACGTTGGCGTAAACGACACGTCGTTCTCCAGAGACATCTGCAGGAACTCTTGTGATGGCTCCGGAGTATCAACTGGAACGCCCGCGCCTGGTCCGAACGTCAAAACGGTGCTGTGCAGAAAATCGCGTAACCCCGCCTCAATCAGTTGTCGGCCGTCGGCTTCGTCATCAATATGGGCGACAGGCACCGCACCATTTCGAAGGGCCTCGTCGACAATCACCGTGCGCATCTCCGGGGTGATTTTTAAACCAGACTCTGCCACGTCGTTGACCCACATCTTGATGAAATGCACGCCTAAGTCGACCTGAGCGCGCACCAGCGACCGGGCTTCTTCTTCAGTCGTTGGCGCATTGCGACCCGCCGCATTAAATCCGCCAGGATGAGAAAATCCGAGTCCGGCTGTGTACGCCCGTGGTGAACCCAATCGTCCGGCATTGGCTTCCAGCAAAAAGGGGATAGCCTCGGCTGAGTCACTTCCGATACTTCGAGCCGTGGTGACACCATAGTACAGCTGCGTCCGGAACTGGCGCGCAATGTCTTCTGGCCCGCCTCGATAATGAACATGCAAGTTCACCAGGCCAGGCATGATCGTCTTGCCAGCAACATCAATAACCTCGGCACCGGCAGGCACCGCAGTCGTATCCCGGGGGCCTGCATGTTCTATCCGACCATCACGAATGACGACGACCGAGTCCTGAACCGGAGTGGTACCACTTCCGTCGATCAATTGCGCCCCAACAAGTGCAAGGCCTCCGGGCTCAATAGTCGGGGATGGTGTCTGACTTTCGCCACACGCCCCAACGAGCAGCACGGCGCTGAACATCACAAAATGAAGTCGTCTCATCATTTACTCCCACATAATCATTGACGGCGACCAGGATCGATCCGGTGCACCTGTATAAGGTTACTGTAGTCGTATTTCCACGCGATCGCTCAGGACATCACGACGAAACCTCCTTCTCCTGCCCCGTCCCAGCCAACGGCATTTTTCACTGGACGAAAGATCACTATTTTCAAACTCATGGCATTTCTATGTGACTGCCGTTAATTGTGCGAATAGGATTACCCACGTGGAGCCGTCGCTCATCTTTCTGAATTACTTCGTCGACCCGAAGCGCCGCAATCGTCACTATCGTGACCTCCTCGCGAACCTCGACCCGACCAAGTATGTGTTCACCGACACACTATCGGCCGGTGATGAGTCACGCGTGCGAATCATTGTCAATAAGACACGTGAGTTATCAGCAATCACACTCACAACGTTTCCTCACCTCGCAGGGATTTGTCTCAACACGACCGACCAGTGGATGCTCACCTTCGATGACAACACCTCGCCCATTACTATTCAAACCGTTGACACAGATCGGGGAACGGATGTCGCTGAAGTCGCAGTCCTCTTAATGTTGACGGGATTAAAAACCCTTGCCGATGGGGCACGCTGGCATGCTTTCCGGTCACCAACGCGCTTCTACCGTCAACTCGTTGCTCCAACCGCTGGCGAGACCGTCGGGGCGCACAACTGGACCGGCACCTCCACACTCACCGCGTACCGGAAAAAAATTGGCATCATCGGCTACGGCTTAATCGGACATCAAATCCACCGGCGCATCAAGGCCTTCGGTACCGATGTTTTCTACAATCATCCGCAGCGTTTTTCAGCAACGATCGAACACCGACTCAAAATACAATTTCTGGAACGCAAACAATTGTTTCAAGAATGCGACATTGTTTTTGTTCAGCTGCCTCTCACGGCAACCACTGAAGACCTCATTACAAACGACGAACTTGCTCTCGCGCAACCTCATCTCGTCCTCATTAATTGCGGTCGTGCGGCCGTCATCAATAAAGCAGCCGTATCTCGCGCACTCCGAACAAAACGTATCGCCTTCTACGGAGCTGATGTCTTTTGGCGCGAACCGATGCCTCTATGGGATCCGTTTCGTCTGATGCGAAATGTATGCATCACACCGCATGTGTCTGAAAGCGTCACCGGCAGCATCCCCCATGACCGACACGTTGCCGAGGCGCTTGGTCATCTTGTCAGGACGATCGATGCCAGTTAATTCCTCATACGACCGTGACGCATATATCGCTGACCTTCTAAATCCAGACAAAGGTTACGTTCTTATCAAGAATTATTTTTCTGACACGGAAATCGATCAGTACAGGAATGAATGTGAGGAGTTTCTCCGCACCGGTCCGGTGTGTGTGTCGCGCATCAATACGGACTGGATACCGGATTACGTGCACCCCCGCTCACACGACAAGGTCGGACGCACGTACCGTATTTATCAATATCTGCACAACGACCACAGTGAACTAACGGCCGCGTTTTTCGAAAAAGCTCTCAGTATCCGGAACACCCTCGAACAAACGTGGCTCGATGATCCGCACTACCGAACCGAGAAAGAAACCCTGCAGAACTACATCATTGTGACCAAATACATCACAGATACTGGTCACTTGCCTCCACATAGGGATTACTACGGACCGGCACCGTTTCCACTACTGCAATCACTTGTCCTTCTGTCACGAATGCCGGACGACTATACGGGAGGCGATTTCCGGCTCCGAACCAAAAAGGGAACGTCCTTAAGCCTCGCCAACGACATCGGCGCAACGAAAGGTGACCTCCTTGTGTTCGACAAGTCGCTTGAACACACGGTCGAGCTGACGCAAGCTGGCACTTCGACGAATCTCGGACGATGGAGCGTGCTTGTCGGCGCACGGGCTATCCGAGACAGCCGCCTGCGAGGCATCTCTAAACGTTTCCTCTACAGCCACCCGTTCTATCCCTACACGCGACCAATTGCAAAAGCCCTCCGCGTACTCGGCGTACCCATCTAACATAGACTGACTGTTCGCAAGCTATTATCCACAGACTCATATGCAGACATTACGTCGTGGCGGCGGCGACCGCCCATAAAACCCGAACGCCAAAGAACGAATGATCCCATCGCTCCTCGTGACACACTTTAGTGCTTCGCTGATCACAGAGATACCCAAGTGAACCGACGGCCGCTCGCGACAAAACCGCTACATCTGACTCTCGTACTTCTCGGATTCCTCATCTGGTCTCCTGAGAAACTTGAGTCGGCGCAGGCACACAACGATCCTGCCTCAAAAAATCAAGACGCGTCAGGGCAAACAGTTGGTGACGTGATCATCGATGGTCCGCCACCACCAATACCGCCATCGGTGATTACCCGTGATGGCGGGCAAGCAACAATGCGTGCGATCAGACTGACCGAGCCATTGGAGATCGATGGCCGCCTGGATGAATCGGTCTACGACACGGTTGAACCTGTATCAGACTTTATTCAGCAATTACCTAATGAAGGAGCACTGTCGACCGAACGTACCGACGCGTGGGTAATGTATGACGATGAAAATTTTTACGTGTCAGGCCGTTGTTGGGACAGCGCCCCGCCAAGCGAATGGACTGCAACAGAAATGCGTCGCGACGCATTCAATCTACTCAATAACGATTTATTCGGCTTTTTGATTGATACGTTCTACGACCGCCGAAACGCCCTGCTCTTTTATGCAAATCCCGTTGGTGGATTTGTCGACCAGGCAATTACCAATGAGGGAAATCCGAATCGAGATTGGAACCCTGTCTGGGACGTTCAAACCGACCGCTTCGATGGAGGGTGGACGATCGAAATGGTCGTTCCATTCAAATCCCTGCGGTACCGCCCAACAAAAGATCAAGTCTGGGGAATACAGCTACGGCGAACCATTATTCGTAAAAACGAATGGACTTATCTCACACAGATTCCCATTTCGGCCGCTGGTTTTGGTGGGCGTGGTGGCGTATTTCGCGTCTCTGCGGCGGGAACACTGGTAGGCCTGGAGGCGCCCGATACGGGCCGGCTTATCGAAATCAAACCGTATGCGATCGGGAGTAGCACTATTGATAAGGTGAGTCGTGGTTCATCCGGACCACTGTATACGGGTGATGCCGGTCTCGACGTGAAATACGGGATAACTCAAAATCTCACCGCCGACTTCACGTACAACACGGACTTTGCGCAGGTTGAAGTTGATGAACAGCAAGTGAATCTCACCCGGTTCAGCCTATTCTTTCCTGAAAAACGAGAATTCTTTCTGGAAGGGCGCGGCATTTTTGATTTCGCGCGCGGTGGGTTTCGCAGTGGCATCGGACGACGCCGGGGCGGCGTCGTTGGCGGTGGGAGCGCACCCACTCTCTTCTACAGTCGACGCATCGGTCTTCAGGGTGGACGAATCGTCCCTATCCTCGGCGGTGGACGACTGACCGGGAAAATCGGAGCCTTTGATGTCGGAGCCCTGACTATTCAAACTGACGATCAAATCGCTTCGAACTCGATGTGTACCAAACTTGGATGTGACGTGGCGACGCAGTCAATCGACACAAACTTCACGGTCTTGCGACTAAAACGTGACATCCTCCGCCGCAGTACGGTCGGGACGATGATCACCAACCGTTCAGTATCGCTTGCTGGTAACGGCTCGAGTCAATCCTACGGCGTTGATACCAATTTTGCGTTTTATGACAACATCAATTTTCTTGGCTATTACGCCCGGACGCGCACCCCTGGCGTTCATGACCGTGACGCGAGTTATCAAGCCCGCTTTGACTACGGTGGTGACAAATACGGCTTCCAAGCAGAGCACCTTCTCGTGGAAGACAATTTCCGCCCTGAGGTTGGTTTCATTCGCCGAGATAATTTTCGCCGCACGTCCGTCTCAGGCCGGTTCAGTCCACGCCCCAGCTCTATCGAATCGGTTCGGCAATTTGTATTTGAAGCGAGTCTCGACTACTTCCTGACAGCGGACCAGGGGCATCTCGAAACGAGACAGAGTCAAATCGGATTCCAAACCGAGCTGGAAAATAGTGACCAGATTGGCGCGCACCTGAGCGATAACTACGAACTCCTCCATACTCCTTTTTCACCTGGTCACGGTCTTGCGATTCCAGTCGGCGGCCACAGCTTCAACGACGTCGGGCTGACGTATGCCCTCGGTCCACAGCGCCCACTCACAGGCACCGTCGGGCTAACCACTGGTGGCTACTTCAACGGTGACATTACGTCGGTGAATCTCAGTCGTGGCCGTATTGACGTAACGTCGGTCTTGTCTGTCGAGCCAAGCGTGTCCTTTAATTGGATCGATTTACCGAACGGTTCGTTTCGCACAGATCTGGCTCGCACCCGCGTCAACTACACCTTCTCGCCACGCATGTTTGTGAGTGGACTCCTGCAATTCAATTCGACAAACACCACGCTCGCGACGAACGTGAGGTTACGATGGGAGTACTCGCCAGGCAGCGAACTGTTTCTTGTCTATACCGAAGAACAAGACACTGATCCACTCCGACCCAATCGCTATGCGGAACTCCGAAACCGAGGCTTCGTGATCAAATTCAATCGATTGTTTCGGTTCTAACGAGATGACGTTCTAATTCATCTCTTGTTTGTTGAATCAGCGTATCCCGATCACCCAGTGTGAGACCGCGCGTCGCGATCGACTCGCCTATCGTAACCTCCACCGTCACGGGTCGAATCAAAGGACTGCCTCGCTGCATGGCCTCACCTGCCCCTCGAACGGCAATTGGCACAATGGGCACCTGTGCCTTGATCGCCATGATGAAGACACCTTTTTTGAATGGCAGTAATGACCCTGTTCGGCTCCGCGTGCCTTCGGGTGCGGTCAGAAATGAGTCACCGTTGGCAAGCATGTCGACAGCGCCATCAATCGCGTGCCTGCTTTTTTCGCGGTTGTCCCGTTCGATCGGCACAAACCCAAGTGCGTCAGCGACATTCCTCAACAAAGGCATGACGGCCCGCAGTTCTGCCTTGTACACCGCTTTGAGCTTTGGATGGACCGCTGTCAATGCGAGAAAAATAATTGGCGGGTCAAGATTACTGGTGTGATTGAAACAGTACACTGCGGCCCGCCCAGGCTGAACTCTGTCCCCATACCGCACATAAAACCTGATGCCGGCCATCATAAGACCGAGACGTGCTCCGGCGCTCGCAAGTGCGTACAACACGTCACCCCGTCGGAACACCACCGTCACCACAATGCCGATCGGGGCAAATATCAAGACCCAAACAAACACACTTACATATGCCAGGACAGAACGCGCAACGGCGATGACGGTCTGCAGGAGTGTCACATGCAGTCTCAATAACGTGAGGGGAATTCTTCTTACCGAACGACTTGCACGTGAGTGTCTGATGTTCGAGAAATCAAAAACAGCAGGGCAAGGCCCATGAGGATCACCACGGGTCCCTCCGACAGAGTCCACGATAATGGCAACCCGACCCACAGGTCGATGCCGCAAAGCATCACACCCAATACGACAGTCCACCAACCCAAGAACAGCAATAGACGACGTTGGCGCCCCATGTCGAAGGACGCCAACCAGTACAGCCCCCCCATCATGGCATAGAAGGCCGACGTGGACCGTGCGAGGTACCACACGATCGGGGTATCAGGAAAGACGCCGAGGCCAAGAGCGGCATGGATCTCCTCCATCCATGCACGTGGCGCCACCACAAACACAAGCGCCAGTAGCATCGACGTGCCCCCAATACGCAAAAACAGTTGCAATAAGCGGTCCGGCGTCAATTGTTATCCCCGATAGCTCGACAGATCACACCTATAGTACGTCCGTGACCGCAGAATAATACGTGCAATAGTCACAATTCCATGTAACAGGCGGAATCTCATCACTCACTAAACATGCATGCGCATCTGTAATGCAGGAGTCGACCCAACTATCGTTACCAACATAGGGAATCACGGAAATATCAAACTCCACCCGGTGACTGAATCGCGGCTCGCTCCGCCGACCATTGCAATACACAAAGTACCCTGGATCAGACACCTCAAGACCATTTCCACGCAACAACCATTGGTAGATTTCCATCTGGCGCTTATATTGATCCTGCCAAGGCGCATTGATGTTCACAGGTGTGTCTTTACTCGTCGCTTTGTAATCCACAACAATGTGCTCGCCGGAAGGCGTCACCCACAGGTCATCAATTGCACCGTGAATCAACAGGTTCGTCGCCTCATGCGGAACCTGCACCCCCTGAAAATTCTCCCGCCACAGATCGAGTTTCTCGTGCTGACAGGGAACCGCATCGATACCCGCGTCACGCATCAACGGATGCGGCTCACCTGATTCACGATATTCGTCAAACTCTTTTTTCAGCAAGTGATCAATCGCCGAATTGATATTAAAGGGAGGGCCCTGTACTTGCCCTACTCCGAGTCGCCGATCGATATAGAAACAGCGTGGACATTTGACGAAATTTTCAAGTTTCGTGCGAGACAATTTGAACGGTTTTGACGCATCCGGTTTGAAGATATTCCGCGTGCGCTTGCCTTTGTAATACGGGGACATAGTCTGCCTGTTCTATTAGTAGTTTACGGGAGAGGAACACGATTTCCGACTAGATAAATAGAATGTGCTTTTGTCGAGAATTGTTTTATCCGACAATATCGACAAACCAATCGCCACAGCATGGACTTGCGCAGATAATGAGCGCCTTGTGTACAAAGACTAGTTTGAAGAATTGGAAGACAAATACCTATTCCTTAAAGAGACCGACAGCACAATGAACGACTCTGAACATCCGTGCCTCTTCATGCAGTAACAGATTTGAGCCAACAGATCTCAATAGCTTCATGGAAGTGCTTGAGTCGCCAGAAACGACCGAAGCAATGAGTGCTGATGGCGTCAAACGTGACACCGTCAAACTGTACGTCATAGATCGGGAATTCCAACCGTAGCCTACGTAACCACGAACACGCTGATTCCTGGGGCAACGTGTCGGGTCAAGCGATATGACTCGAACGCAGTGCTATTGTTCGTCTGCTTCTTGTACTCGAGACCCAGCCAACATATTGGTTAAGCCGTAATTGCCTTCGTGGCAGGCGTACTCAAACATCGGCCCAACACTCCGTGTCATCGGTAGTGCCCCACCCCATTCACGCGTCCAGGTTTTAGGATCCGTCACGGTAAAGGTGTAGTCCAGGGTGCCTTCGTCGGTCCGCGTAAACCGCTCAATGACATGAAGTTCTTCACTCAAGTTTCCGTTGAAGTTTCGAATAAACGCGTGATGATTAAAATTCGTTGTCTCGACAACCAGCGTGTCTCCTTCCCAGTGCCCGCGTGAATCGCCTGCGAACTGGCGGATTGCCGGCGTGAGATGGGGCCGTCCATCAAGCATGATAAAACGCACGTCATGGATGTGCTCTTGCAAAATCGCAACGAAGTCCGGTGTCTGCACAATTTGGTAGTTGTTGTTGTACGCGGTCGGAAAAGACGGGATCCCGCGATACCACAAGCACCGGTCACCACCGTCTAATTGAGTATACGAATCAGTCGGTAAGCGACCGCCCCGCACCGCCGCGAGTCGCTCCGCCTCTGGAGACGTCATGCGTGCATGCGCCTCGGCCGTCAGAGACGGCAACCTGCCATTCGGCGGATCGGTAATGACGGATGTGCGCCTCGTCGGCACCACAGACGTCCCACGCTCCATCCAAAAATTGTTATAGGAACCAGGCGCACCATCAACACCTCGGTCAACGTTGCCTCCGACTTCGGTACGCAATGCTGGTCGACCCGCGAAGTCAGTATTACGATCGGCAGCTTCCTGCTCAATATTGGCAGCCTCTTCCGCTGTCAAAAACTCTTGGTCGCCCAAACGTTCCGGACGTTGAAACGGCGTCAATGTTGAATTATTCCAAACACCACCAAGGTCAGGGTCTCCCCACGCAGTCCGAAGCGATGTCGATGATTGCGCGAGCGCCAGACAAGGAATCAGTGCCGCCATCGCAACAACCGTGCATACGGTAACGAGATATCGAGTACCCATAAACCCTCCTACGGAATCAGTGGACCAATAATGAACCGGCATACGGTTCTGCGCAAGATCCAAGTCCCAAACACGTATAATCGCGAACGACGTATGCACATTAATGGGAGATTTCCATGCGCGATCTACTAGTCAATCAGAACATAAAGGCGACTCTCGTAACAATGCTGTGTGTCTTGCTCGGTACGACAGCACCACAGTCCGCCGAGAATGAGAACTGGCCCTCGTTTCGTGGTGCCGACGCCCTCTCAACGTCCGAAGACGACCCACGCTTACCAACGACTTGGAGTACCACCGAAAACGTTGTGTGGAAAACGCCAGTTGAAGGACTAGGCTGGTCCTCGCCAGTCATTTGGGGTGACCACATCTTTCTCACAACAGTGATCAGCGATGGTGACATTGAAGAACCACGCATGGGGCTCTACTTTCCGTACGGGTCACCAGAACCCTCTCCTGATTTCAGAGACCCTGAACCCGGCGAACTCATGGAACGAGAAGCCGACGTCCATCGTTGGTTGGTCTACGCCCTCGATTTCGACAGTGGTGATGTCCTCTGGACGTCGGAAGTGCATCGAGCAACACCCAACTTTGACCGACATCTCAAGAACACTTACGCGTCATCGACACCCGTAACAGATGGCGAACGGGTCTATGCCTATTTTGGAAACGTCGGTGTTTTCACCTTTGACATGGATGGCAACCAACTATGGGAACAACGATTTGACGCGAGCGACACACGATTGGGTTGGGGGCCAGCCGCATCACCCGTGCTCCATGACGACACCCTCTTTATTGTGAATGATACCGATGACGATTCGTTTGTCGTTGCACTCGACGCCGAAACAGGCGAGGAACGCTGGCGCCGTGACCGTGACGAAGGTACGAATTGGTCCACACCCTTTGTCTGGCAAAACGAACTCCGGACCGAGCTCGTCACCACCGGCAGTGACCAGGTCCGATCGTATGACCTCAATGGACAAGAGTTGTGGAGCTTTAGCGGTCTGAGCTCGATCACAATCCCGCAGCCGTTTAGTGCCCATGGCCTGCTGTATATCAGCTCTGGCTATGTTGGCGACTCAACCCGACCTGTCTACGCCATCAAACCTGGTGCCGCCGGAGACATTACACTCAACGACTCAGATCAACGAGACGAACACATCGCCTGGTACGACGACACGGCGGGTCCCTATCACCCAACACCACTGGTCTATGGAGATTACTATTTCACTCTCCAGGACCGCGGCTTCTTCACCGTACACGACGCACAAACAGGCGAAGAACTCTATTTTACGGAACAACAAATTCAGACGCAGGAAGTCCGGAGCCGCATTGCCCCAGGAGCGAATGGATTTACCGCGTCTCCGTGGGCGTACAATGGCCGAGTTTTTGTGCTGAGCGAAGATGGCGATACGTACGTCCTTGACAGCGAAAACAACTTTCGCACGCTCGCAACCAATTCATTAGAGGAAGTCGCGATGTCGAGTCCAGCAATTGCCCGGGGCAGCCTTTTTATACGAACCCGGTCGCATCTCTGGCGATTGACTGACCTCTCGCAAAACTAGCACAGCTGTTACGGTTCGACAAAAAAGAAATCGGCGGGGCCGTCCCGGCGTGCGAGAAGCACAACATCGGCATCTTCAGGGACGCGCCACTCATGATGCGCTTTGCCGGGAATAATGATGTAGCTTCCTTCCGTTGCCGTATGTTCCGTCCCGTCAAGCGTGATACTCACGGTTCCTTGTAGGACGACCACTGTCTCAGTGTGCGTATGCCAGTGCATGGCAAACTGCGAGCCTGCTGGAAATCGCGCAAGATAAGTCGGCCCGCCCGTCTCCGGATCTGTCGCAATTGGGGCATTGCGAATACCGACCGGAAACCCAGGACGATCAGCCGAGGGTGGTCCCCACTCGGCCTGTTGCCAATCCAACACGAGTGGCTCAATGGACGACGAAATAGTTTGTCCGATGCTCTCGTGCGCTATTCCGGCACAAAAAATTAAAACGACACAGGTTATGCAGCTTCGATCCACCTTCGCAACTCGTAACTACGATGAAAAATCTATTTCTTCACGTATTTATGGAGCTCTGGTCTCACGGTATCTGCGACGTAGATATCTCCATCTGGCGACATCGTCATGTAGTGCGCCTCGCCAAACTCTCCAAGCCCTTTACCTGGTTGCCCATTCGCACCAAGCGCTTTCCCATTTTCATCGAGTTTGAGAATTTCGCCAGCAAAACCACTGACCATATACATCTGCCCATCAGCGTCAATAAAGAGCCCACACGGTAATCCCTTGTAAGCCCATTCCTTGACGTAGGTTCCTTCGCTATCGAAAATCTGCACGCGACGATTTTGACGATCGGCCACGTAAACCAAACCATCGGCATCGACAACAATTGAATGCGGTGTGTCAAACTGGCTCGGTCCTGTGCCCGGCTCTCCCCACGATTTCATCAGTGACCCGTCGCTCGCAAACTTCAATACTCGCGGTACGCCCTG
>Ga0315338_1004312_pt1 | contig 11397 bp, 11 predicted proteins | sample ASW8metaG_FD_204518 | JGI IMG/M metagenome (GOLD analysis project Ga0315338, IMG submission 204518) | Ammonia-oxidizing marine archaeal communities from Monterey Bay, California, United States - ASW #8 | ecosystem: Environmental > Aquatic > Marine > Coastal | place: USA: California | collected...
TCTCATTATATGAAATAAATATTGGATCCCAATTATTAACTAAAGTATTATCCCAATCAAAAAGAATTGCATTTGGAGGAGATTTAACAATTGATTTAATCAAGCTATTTTTAATTCCTTAGATAATGTAATTTTGTTTTTACAAATATAATTGTTATACAAGTTTATAATTTTTTTTGTAATATCGCCTGGTTTTCCATTTGATATATTATAATTATCAATTTTCACTACTGGCAAAACTGATAATGTTGAACTTGTTAAAAATGCTTCTTTAGCATTTTTAGCTTCTATTAGATTAAAAGGTTTTTCCTTTATATTAAAACTATTCTTTTTTAGAATTTTAATAATAGTATCTCTTGTTACACCTCTCAAAATTTTATTATTTGCAGGATGTGTTACTATTGTATTTGAATTTTTAATTATCCATGCATTTGATGCTGAACCTTCAGTAATATTTCCATCATCAATTAACCATGATTCAAAGGCATTTTTTTCTACTGCTAATTGTTTAGATAAAACATTAGGTAATAACGAAGTTGTTTTTATATCTCTTCTTAACCATCTAATATCAGGAATTGTTATAATTTTCACACCCTTTTCATATATATTTTTATTAATTTTTAAATGTTTTGTAAAAATTATTGTTGTTGGATGATATTTCTCTGGAAACTCATGTTTTCTTTCAGCAACCCCTCTTGTAATTTGTATATAGATATACCCATTAAATATACTATTTAATTTGATTAACTTGTTTATTGTTTCTTCAAATTTTTTTTTGCTTAATTTATATTTAATTTTCACTTTTCTAAGTGATACTTTTAATCTATTTAAATGTTGATCTAAATCGATAATTTTTTTATTTAAGACACCAATTAATTCATAAACTGAGTCAGCAAATAAAAATCCTCTATCATCAACGCTAATTTTTGCTTTATTGTGATCTATAAACTTATTATTTATGTAGGTTATATTTTTCATTTAATAAAATCTGAATCTAACTGATAATAAATTTTCAACTTTTTTAATCATTTTTGATAATGAAAAAAGTATTATCCTATCACCATTATTTATTTCTAGGTTAGGATTTGAAATATGAACCTCGTTATCATTTTTTAAAACAGCCCCTATTTTAATTCCTGTTGGAAGCTTTAAATCACAAATTTTTTTATTAACCAAAGAAGAAGCTTCAACTGCATCAGCTTCAATCACCTCACCTTCTCCTTCTCTAAGGGAATAAACTTGTCTAATGTTACCTTTTCTAATATAGCTTAAAATTCTAGAAACAGTAATTGCTTGTGGACTTAGAACGTCATCTATACCTAGTGGCTCAAGTATAGATCTATAAGTCGTATCATTAGCTAGTGAAATAGCTTTCTTACAACCTTGTTTTTTTGCTAGTAATGATGTTAAAATATTTACTTCATCTTGGTTAGTGACTGATATAATTGTTTCTGTATCAGATATTTTTGCTTCTTGTAATATTTCAAGATCTAAACTACTCCCATTTAAAACTAATGTGTTATTTAATTCAGCACTTATACTTTCAGCTCGTTCTTTATTTAATTCAATTAATTTTGTATTAGCGCCAAATTTACTTTCTTCTAATTTTTTTGCTAAAGATACTCCAATATTTCCACCTCCAACTATAACAACACTATTTGCCTTCGCTTCTTGATGACCAAAGAAACCCATAACTTTGTGCAAGTTATTTGTATCAGCTATTACATAGACCGAGTCACCTAATTTTATTTTTTCGTTCTCATCTGGAATAATAATTTTTTCTTTTCTAAAGATTGATAAAAAGCTCATTTTTAATTCATTGAGATTATCTTGGATTTTTGTTATTTGTTTATTTATATGTGGACAATCTTTTTCTATTTTTATACCTAATAAGACCATTTTTTTATCGCTAAAAGGAATTATTTCAAATGCACCAGGCGCGATCAATCTTCTTCTAATTGCTTCTGCCACTTCAGTTTCTGGAGATATTATAAGATCGACCGAAATTTGATCTTTTGAGAAAAGAGATTCATAATTAGGATCTAAATAGTGTTGATCTCTAATTCTGGCAACTTTTAAAGGTATGTTAAATTGTGAATTTGCTACTTCACAAGCTATCATATTAACTTCATCTGATTGTGTGACTGCAATTAACATTTCCGCATTTTTTGCTCCTGCTTTATCTAAAATTGATGGTTGAGAACCAAAACCTACATATGTATTTACATCGAGATGCTCTTTGATTTCTTTTAAATTTTCTTCTGATTGGTCAATTATAGTAATATCATTATTCTCTTTTAATAAATGTTGAGCTAATGTTTTACCTACTTCTCCAGCACCACAAATTATCACTTTCATTTTTTTATACCTATTTCTTTAATTTTTCTATGTAAAGCAGATCTTTCCATACCTATAAAATTTGCAGTTTTAGATATATTTCCACCAAATCTACTTACTTGATTAATTAAATACTCTCTTTCAAAATGTTTTCTAGCATCTTTTAATGGTAAATTCATAATAGTTTTTTTATCTTCATTTGAAGATTTATTATTACTATTTTCATTTATTAAATCATTTGGCAGCATATTTGTTGTTATAACATCAATTTTTTTATTTGATGATTTTATAAATATATCTAACCACTCAACAAAATTTTTAATTTGAGTAACATTACCAGGCCAATCGATAGTTTGTAATAAAGGATAAACATCATCTGATAGTTTTATTTTAGTTATATTTTTTTTATCTTTTTTTCCAATAAAATAATCTATTAACAATGGTATATCCTCCCTTCTTTTTTTTATTGGAGGAATTTGTAAAGTAGCAACGTTCAGTCTATATAGCAGATCTTTACGTAACCTTTTTTTTTCAATTTCATGATTTATGTCCTTACTTGTTGATGATATAAATCTGATATTTGTATTAAAATTATCCTTACTAACACTTGAAGCATTAAGTGAGTAAGATTCCTTTTGTAAAAAATTTGTAATTTTTCCTTGTATATGATGCTCCAAGTCACAAATTTCTTTTAAATAAATAGTTCCTTGAGCTGCTTTTTGTATATAACCTAAATTTTTATTTGTTTCAGTAAATTCACCAAAAAAAGATTTATCAAAGTTTTTATCATTTAATAGTGCGCAGTTTATTGATATAAAAGGTTTTGAATTTCGTAATGACAGATTATGAATCTGTTTAGCAACGTGGTTCTTACCAGTTCCAGAATCCCCAGTAATTAAAACACGGGCATTTGAAGCAGATATTTGTTTAATTTTCTTTTTTAAATTATTGATTACAACAGTATTTCCAATTATTTCATCGCTATCTTCTATATTTTCTTTGTAGATTTCATATTTATTTTTCAAAAAAGCATTTTCTATAGCTCTATCAATTATCAAAAATAATTTCTCAGATTTAAATGGTTTTTCAATAAAATAAAAAGCTCCTTGTTTAATTGATTTTACAGCCATTTCAACATTAGCATGGCCGCTAATTAGAATTACTGGTGTAATTGGATTATAATTTTTAATTATTTTAAGTAATTCAAGACCATCTTTTTTACTTCCTTCAAGCCAAACATCTAACAAAACCAAATCTATTGGGGAGCTTTTAATTTCACTTATAGCTGCATCTGAATTGTTAGCAATAGTTACATGAAAACCTTTTGAATTAAGAATTTTTGATAAAGTTAAACAAATGTCTTTATCATCATCAACAATTAAAATATTTTGTTTCATAATTTATATAATATAGTTAATCTGTTACTTTCTTGGTAATTCTATTAATGTAGAAGTCCCAACTTTGTTGTCTTTTATAAAAAAATTACCACTATGTTCTTCTATTATTCTTAAAACTATTGCCAAACCAAGACCAGTTCCATTTTTTTTTGTTGTTATATAAGGTTCTAAAATTTTATTTTTAGGAAAGTTTTTAGGTAACCCTCCTCCATTATCTTCAATTTTAATATATACATAATTTTTTTTAAAATAGATACTTAATTTAATTTTACCAATTAATTTTTGATTTTTAATTTTATATTCATTTATAGACTCTACTGAATTTTGAATTATATTTGATATTGCCATAGATATTTGTAGCTCATCAACGTTCATAAAAAACCCGTTCTTTATATTTGGAGAAATAAAGTTTATATTTTTATTACTTTTTTTATGAAATAACATTAAGTCAGAACAAAGTTTGTTTAAATTAATATTATCAAATTTTGGTTTAGGTAATTTTGCAAACTTCGAAAATTCATCAACCATATTTTCTATTGTTGCAACTTTATTAATTATTGTATCAGCATAACTTTTATCTTCTTTATTTTTAGACTTTGATCTTAAATATTCAGCAGATAACTGTATAGGTGTTAAAGGATTTTTTATTTCATGAGCAATTCTTCTTGCAATATCAGACCAAGCGGCATTTCTTTCTCTTTTTTTTAATTCAATTCTTTGAGATTTAAGTTTCCTAGTCATTTCATTAAATGTTTTTATTAACAAACTCATTTCATCTTTCGTAGAAATTTGAGGTACTTTAACTGACAAGTTACCAGATTTAATTTGGTTTGATGTTTTTATTAAATTAGTTATAGGCTTTATTAAAGCATCAGCGAATAGCATACCTATTAAAATTGATATTAATAAAATTAATAATGAAATAAGAATAAAAACCATATAAAAATTTGTTTGAATTTTATTTTTCTGTTCATACAATTTTTTATAAACCATTGACTCATCTTTAACGCTTTGGACTTGTGCAATTATTTGGGGATCTATAAATCTACCTACAGATAAGTAAGTGTTTTGAATATTTTGCAATTTAATTAATGCTCTTACTCTATCTTTTCTTTTACTTGTTAATACAATTTCACCTGTATCTGCTTCAATCAAATCAAATTCTGTAATTACATCTGGAGTTGTACTTATAGTAAATCCACCCTTAGCTAACACCGCCCCGCCTTTTCTAAAAATAAATGCTTCTGTTAATTCTCTTAATTTAATTTGTGTATAAATAAAATTATTTAATTTATTTAAATCTAAAAAAATAGTATTAAATTCTTCATCTATTTCTTTTCCCATTGTAGAAGCATCACTTTTAATATTTTGCAGATGTTCTTTATAGTAAGCTTCAGCAACAATATTTGATTGTTCGGCAATGCGTAGTACTCTCTCATTAAACCAACCTTTCATACTAATATTAAAAAAAAGAGAAGAAAAAATAGAAAGAGTAATAGTTGGTATTAAAACTAATAAAGCAAAAGTTAGTATAAATTTAGTTGAAATTTTTGAACCAACTTTCCCTTTACTTCTATCTGCCCATGTTTGAATAATTTTTCTTATTACTTTAAAGCAAAGAACCAATAATAAAATTACATCTATAGAAACTGTTGTAATTGCAATAGTAGGTGTTGTTTTAATATATGGTAAAGAATTTGTGAAAACTAAATATGTTATTATTGATGCAACAAAAGATAAAAATATTAATAAAATAGTTATTTTTCTATTTGTAGATGGTTTTTTAAACCAAAGAGATATTATTGTTATTAATTTTAAAAAAAAAGTAGAAAGCAACGAATAATTTTTATCTATATTTTTTTTCATAGAACATTTTTTTTGTTATGTTTTAAAGAATTTTAATCTTTAATTCTTTTATTTTTTTTCTTAATGTATTTCTATTTAATCCTAGTAATTTAGATGCTCTAATTTGATTTCCTTTAGTTGCGTTTAAACATATTGAGATTAAAGGTCTTTCAACTTCGTTAATAATTCTAGTATATAATCCTGATGATGGAAGTTTGCCTTTATGTAGTTTAAAGAATTTTTTTAAGTGATCTTCTACAGACATGCTTAAACTTATTTTATTTTGACCATTGTTTGTCTTTGAATCTGAAATAAAGGTATTATTTGTTTTTGATATATTTTTAATAATGTCATTGCCAGTTATTTTATTAGAAGGTATTAAAACTACTAATCTTCTTATAAAGTTTTCTAATTCTCTAATATTCCCAGGCCATTTATATTTTTTTAATTCATTCATGGCTTCTTCTGTAATATTTTTTTGATCTAAACCTTCTTTAAAAGATTTTTTTAAGAAGTAATCGACTAATTTATTTAAATCAGAAAGTCTCAATCTTAAAGGAGGAATACTAATTGGAAAAACATTTAATCGATAAAATAAATCTTCTCTAAATTGACCTTTTTCTACTAATTCATCAATGTTTCTATGAGTTGCAGTTATTATTCTAACATTTGTTTTAATTTTTTCATGACCGCCGACACGATTGAACTCTCCTTCTTGAATTACTCTTAAAAGTCTGGTTTGCGCTTCATATGGCATATCTCCAATTTCATCTAAAAATAGTGTGCCTCCTTCTGCTTCTTCAAATTTACCTGACACTCTAGTAAAAGCTCCAGTAAAAGATCCTTTTTCATGACCAAACAACTCGCTTTCTATTAATTCTTTTGGAATTGCTGCCATATTAATTGCTACAAAGGGACCCTTTTTCCTTTTACCATGTTCATGTAAAATTTTTGCTACAAGTTCTTTACCTGTGCCAGATTCACCAAAAATCATAACTGTTAAGTCTGTATTAACCAATTTTGCTACAGATTTAAAAACTTTTTGCATTAAGGGTGAAGATCCAATTATTGGTATATCGTTGTTTTCAATTTTTTTCTTATCTGGAATATCAGTTTTTAAAGATTTATCGTCTGAAAAAGCTACATCTATAACTTTGTTCAGTTCAATTAAATCAAAAGGTTTTGCAAGATATTCATAAGCACCTTTTTCAACAGCTTGCATAGCAGTTAAAATTGTATTTTGAGCACTTATAACAATTATTTTAATATCAGGTCTTATTTCTTTTATTTTTGGTATTAATTCAAGACCATTTTCATCAGGCATCATGACATCTAAAATTATTAAGTCACCTAACCCATCGGACACCCAATTCCATAATTGAGCACAATTATCTGTTAATTTGAGATCATATTTATTTTCAAGTTCAGTTGATAAAACTGTCCTTATCGAAATATCATCTTCAGCAATTAAAATTAATTTTTTTTTATTCATTTTTTTAATTTTTCAAACATAACTGTAAATAATGTTTTGTTATTTATAGTATCAAATTTAATAGTTCCAGAGTGGGCATGAATTATTTTAGCGCATATGGAAAGTCCTAAACCTTTTCCATTAGTTTTATTTGTAACAAAAGCATCAAAAATATTTTCTTTTAAATCATTAGGAATTCCAATTCCATTATCTTCAATAATTACTTTTATTGGTAAGTTAGTATGCTCATATCTAGTTGAGATTTTTATAATACCATTATCTTTACTAATGGCTTCAGCTGCATTTTTTAATAAATTAATAAATAATTGTTCAAGTTGGTCTGTATTCCCAAAAATATTTGGTAATGACGGATCAAAATTTTCTAAATAATTTATTTTTTTTTTATTAAACATAGCATCCACAGAATCTTTAGAAGATCTCAATATTTGATTAAGATTTACACTTCTTTTTTTTATTGGTCTATCATCAGTAAAATTTTCTAAAGAATTTAATAGTTTTTTAATTCTTTCAGCTTCATTATTTATAAGTTTTATTAGATTAAGGTCTTTACCTTTAATATTCGTTCTTTTTTGAATTATTTGGGAAGCTCCTTTGATGCCAGATAAAGGATTTTTTATTTCATGAGACAACATTGAAACTAAAGATGATACTGATTGTGCCGATTTTTCAAAATTATATTGTTTAGAAAGTTCGAAGCTCTTAGACAAGTCATTTAAAATTATGGTGAATAAACTATTATTGTTTTCTATTTTTGAAATTGATATAGAAACAGAGGTTCTTTTTTTTGGTGTATTTATTAAAACATTAAATTCATTAATACTTCGATTACTTTTTATTGATTTATCAACTAAACTAATAAAATAACTATCATCTTTAAATAAATTATTTATTTTTTTACCAATTATATTTCTTCCACTCATTTCTAAAAAGATTTCTGTCGCATGATTGCAATAAATAATCATTTTTTTTATAGAATTTATAACTATTATTGGGCTTTGTAGGGAGTTGAGAATAAATTCAGAGCTTAATTCGCTGTTTTTTACTAATGTATCCATTGATAAAAATGTTTAATATATAGGCAATTTAACTAAATGATTAAAAAAAAGGCAATAAAAAAGTATAATTATATGAAGAACACTGCAATAATACTTGCCTGCGGAGAGAGTAAAAGGTTCAAATCATCCAATCCAAAGCAATATACGCAACTATTCGGTGAAGCAATATTAAACCACACTATTAAAATATTTCTTAAAAATAATAAAATTGACCTGATTTTATTAGTTCTAAATAAAAAACATAAAAAATATTTTGACAAAATTGTTAGTAATAAAAGAATTTTAAAGACATATGGAGGCGATTCTAGACAAAAATCAGTATTTTATGGATTAAAATTCATTAAAAGGTTTAAGCCTGTAAACGTATTAATTCATGATGCAAGTAGACCTTTGACAGATACAAATTTAATATCTCAGATATTACAGAACCTAAAAAAATATAAAGCAGTTATACCAAGAATAAAAATTCAAGATACTATAAAAAAAATTAGTAATAACAAAATTACACCAATAAATAGAGATAAAATGTTTGTTATACAAACACCTCAGGGTTTCAAATTTAAAGATTTATTTGAAAAACACAGTGGTGTAAATTATAAAAATTTTACAGATGACTCCTCTTTATTTGATGACACAAGTAAAGTTATTAAATATATAAATGGAAATTATGAAAATATTAAAATAACAGATAAGAATGACATAAAGTTAGCTGAGAAATTATATTATTCAAAAAATAAATCAAACTTGATTGGATTAGGGATAGATTTCCATAGATTTAACAATAAAAAAGGGAAATTAATTTTGTGTGGTGTAAAAATTCCTTTTCATAAAACTTTAATCGCACACTCTGACGGTGATCTTGGTTATCATGCGATTTCAGATGGTATTTTGGGAGCAATTTCTGAAGGTGATATTGGTATACACTTTCCAGATACTAGTAAAAAAAATAAAAATTTAAATTCTGCTAAAATATTAAAATATACATATGAGTTAATGAAAAAAAAGATTAATAGAGATATTAAAAATATAGATTTAACTTTTATAGGTGAAGAGCCAAAATTTTCAAAATATCAAAAGAAAATGAGATTAAATATTGCCAGGTTGCTAAATTTAAATATTAACCAGGTAAATATAAAAGCAACTACTACTGAAAAAATGGGTCCTTTAGGAAACAAAGAAGGATTAGGAGCATTTGCTTTAGTAAATATAATATAAAAAATGAAATCAAATTTTTATAAATCAATCTCAACATGCTTCGGTTTAGGCTACATCTCCCCTTTTCCAGGAACATTAACATCTTTTTTGACTGTTGTAATTATATGGTTAATTCAAAAATATTTTGGATTTCAAATAACATTAACGTGTATTTTTTTTATTACTTTACTTGGATATATTGCAATTGAAAAAGATGTAAATAAGAAGTCAGATCCAAAAGAAATAGTAATAGATGAGTTTATTGGTCAGTCTTTAGTTTTAGTTTTCCTTCCTTTATTATGGCAACCTTTATTATGGCAAATGTATATCTTAGGTTTTGTTCTTTTTAGATTTTTTGATATTTGCAAACCTTTTCCTATAAATTATTTTGAAAAAAAATATCAAAATGCGTTTGGTATTATTTTTGATGATGTAATTGCAGCTGGTTACACTTTATTGATAATTTATATTTTATTATCCTTATATATATGAAATTAAGTTTTTACCCTATTAAAATTAATTAATTATGTTCCCTATTAAAATTAAAGGTAAAGCAGAAAAAGTTTTTAAACTTTGTTTAAAAAAAAAAATTAAAATGTCTTTTGCTGAATCTTGTACAGGTGGAATATTATCTTCTTTAATAACATCTTTTCCCAATTCATCAAAAATCTTTTCTTGTGGATATATTACCTATTCTGATTTATCAAAACAAAATATGATTGGTGTCAAAAGTAAAACATTAAAAAAATACGGTGCTGTTAGTTACGAAGTTGCCAAAGAAATGGTTAACGGAGTCTGGAAAAAAGATAAATTAAATATCGCATTATCCATTACTGGGATTGCTGGCCCTAGTGGGCAAACAAAAAAAAAGAAGGTTGGTTTAGTTTATATTGGTTTAAAAAGTAAAAAAGGAACCATCGTCAATGAATTTAATTTTAAAGGAAATCGTCAAAAAATTAGATATGCGTCAGTAGAAAAAGCTATTGATTTAATAAGTTCGATTATTTAATTTTTTTTCAAAAGCATCTACCATTTTTTCGACTGCATTTTCTAGAAAAAAACTTGTGCTCAATCTTAAGAAAATTGATTTGAATTTAAAACTACAAAAAAAATTAACATCAGTTTTAATTTTTGTTATTTTCTTAAATTTCCAATCAATTTCAAGGTGTTCAAATGGACCGCTGATATATTCTAACGTAATTCTTTTTTGTGGATATAGTAGAACTCTACAAACATAAGTTTCATTTATGTTTTTAAAACCAACTTTTACTTCAGTTATAATATATTTTTTTGTTTTTTCTTTTATTGTTATTTCATTACACCATGGTAGGAAATCAGGATATTTTTTTACATCTGCAATTATATTATAAATTTTTTTAACTGGATGATTAAGTATTTTATTCTTACTAAAAGAGACCAACTTATTTATTATTAAAAATTATTATTTCATCCGGTTCAGACATATCATGTTTATCTCTTGCCAGCTCATCTAAATATTCAAGATCGTTAGATTTAAGTTTTTTAATATTTTTTTGTAGTTCACCACTTTTGTCCTGTAAGGAATTTAAAACTTTTTTTTCTTCATTAATTTCTTTTTTTAATTTAAAAGAAGTAAAGAGAGAACTTTGACTAAAAAAAAACAGGTAAAGGATTACTGTAATTAATATTAAAAAAAGACCTATTAAATAATTTTTCATTTTAAAAAACTAAAAACTTCCTTTCCTGCATATTTAGTGCCTGCGTGTTCTTCATTTCTTATTAATTGGTTATATTTAGATAATCTTTCAGATCTAGCCATTGAACCAGTTTTTATTTGGCCTGCATTAGAAAAGCAGGCTAAATCTGCTATAAAATTATCTTCTGTTTCCCCTGACCTATGGGAAATTATGGCACTGTAATTATTTTGTTTTGCTAAATTTATTGCTTTAATAGTTTCAGTGACTGTTCCAATTTGGTTTAATTTAATTAGTATTGAGTTTGCAATTTTATTTTTTATACCTTCAGATAATTTTTCTACATTAGTTACAAATAAATCATCCCCTACAAGTTGTATTTTGCTACCTAAACTTTTTGTTAT
>Ga0315338_1004315_pt1 | contig 11383 bp, 10 predicted proteins | sample ASW8metaG_FD_204518 | JGI IMG/M metagenome (GOLD analysis project Ga0315338, IMG submission 204518) | Ammonia-oxidizing marine archaeal communities from Monterey Bay, California, United States - ASW #8 | ecosystem: Environmental > Aquatic > Marine > Coastal | place: USA: California | collected...
ATCACGATGCTCGAGAGCACCTGCAGTCCCGCTATGATCAGAAGGACGAGGCGACGATCCAAGCTGCCGATGATCTTGCCGAGGAAGAGCGAGGTCGCGACGGCTGAAAGGCCTGACACCGCCACCGCTTGTCCGACTTGGCCCGGCGTCAGTTCGAGATCTCTCGCTATCGGGGTGATGAGGCTGATCGGAAGTATGTCCGACGTGACCTGCACGAAGGCGAGCAGCGTCATGGCGCCGATGGCTCCCCATTTCGCATTGAGGACCGGCGGTGCTTCCGTCGACGACAGGATGGGTGCAAGGCTGGTCATCGCTGTTCGCTCCGGTTCTTGATGGGCCCAGTAGTTGATTTGGCCTGCTGCGCGAGGTCTCGCCCGGTACCCGGGCCATGGGCGTTTTCTCTCATTTCCAGATGATCCTTCGTCGGGGCTCGGTCGGCGATCGGCCATGCCGAAAGGGCGCTGCGGTCGATCTGCTCCACGTTGCGGCATCCCGTCAGCGTCATCGCGACCTGCATTTCGGCCGCCAGCAGGGAGAGCACATGCGCAACGCCGGCTTCTCCAGCGCCCGCCAGGGCATATGCCCAGGCCCGTCCCAGCAGGACGCCCTTTGCTCCGAGGGCCAGCAATCGCACCACGTCGAGCCCGGAGTGGACCCCGCCATCAGCCAGGACCGTGGTCTCTGCCCCTACCGCATCGGCGATCGCTGGAAGCGCGCGTGTCGTTGAATGGACTCCGTCGAGTTGCCTCCCACCGTGATTGGACACGATGATCCCGTCTGCACCCGCTGAGACGGCTGACCGGGCGTCTCCGGGATCGAGAATGCCCTTGATCACCAGCGGGCCGGACCAATGCGCTCGGATGAAATCAAGATCGGCCCAACCTATGGAGGGGTCGAAATTCGTTCGCATCCAAGCGAAGAAGTCCTCGAGTCCGGTCTTGCCCTTGAGGGCCGGAGCGACGTTTCCCAGCCAGTGGGGCCTTCCATGGATACCGACGTCCCAAGCCCACCGTGGGCTCCCCAGGGCCTGCATCGTTCGGCGCATCGAGCCCACTATGCCGGGCTGGCCCGCCAGACCCGAGCGGTAATCCCGGTACCGGGTGCCGGGCACCGGCATGTCGACGGTGAACACAAGCGCGGAACAGCCAGCATCGCCTGCGCGCTGCAGTAGATCACGCATCAGTCCGCGGTCGCGGATCATGTATAGCTGATACCAGAAGGGCGCCTCGGTCTGGCGGGCCACTTCTTCGATCGGGCAGACGGAGACCGTCGAAAGGCAGAAGGGGATACCAGCCGCTTGAGCGGCGCGAGCGGCCTGTACTTCGCCGCGCCGGGCATTCATCCCTGCAAGACCGACGGGCGCCAGCGCGACCGGCATGGAGATCGTCCTGCCGAAGAGACTTGTCGAGAGGTCCGGCGTTTCGACTTCGCGCAGAACCCGCTGGCGCAGGGCGACCTGTCCGAGATCCGACCGGTTCCTGTCGCGCGTGACTTCGTCGAACGATCCTCCGTCGATGTAGTCGAAGAGGAACCGTGGAAGTCGCCGACGCGCGACCTCGCGGTAGTCTGTGATCGATGCCGGAGTGATTTCCGCTCTCCCGAAACGCGCAGGTTTTCAGCGACCCCGGCCGGAGGCCGGACGGCATCCTGCCACCTTGGGCAGATTGATCATGGTCTCACAGGTTCGCATCGGTCGATCCGAGCAACGCCTTGAGTTCCAGGAAGTCCTGAAGACCGAAACGGCCGAATTCCCGCCCGTTGCCTGACTGCTTGTATCCTCCGAAGGGTGCATCGACCGCGGCAGGCGCACCGTTGAAGTGGACGTTGCCCGCCTTGAGAGATCGCGCACATCGCATCCCTCTCGCTTCGTCGTTCGTCCAGACATAGGCGGCGAGGCCGTACGGAGTGTCGTTGGCGAGACGGATGGCGTCGTCGTCGTCCTCATAGGCAATCACGACGAGAACGGGACCGAAGACCTCTTCCTGCGCGATGGTCGCCGAGTTCGCTACGGGCCCGACTACGGTCGGCTTGACGTAAAGGCCGCTTTCGAAACCGGCAGGTCGGCCGGCGCCGCCTGTCGCGATCGGATTGCCTTCCTCCTCGGCCGTGGCCAGGAGCGCCTGGATCCGATCGAACTGCCGGGCATTGGCGACCGGACCGAGCGTCTCGAGCCCGGGTGCCGTGGGGTCGGCGAGCTTGGCCTCATCCATCAGCTGGCGGGCCAGATCGACCGCTTCCGATGCCGCACTGCGCGGAACGAGAAGCCTGGTTGGAGCGTCGCATGACTGCCCGCTGTTGAGGAGTAGCGAACCGACCGTCCCTCGCACTGCTTGCTCAAGGTCCGCATCGTCGAGTACGATGGCCGGCGACTTGCCCCCTAGCTCCTGGTGTACCCGCTTCACCGTGTCCGCTGCAGCCTTGGCCACCAGGATGCCCGCGCGGGTCGACCCGGTGATGCTGACCATGTCGACTTCGGGATGCCGGGCGATCGCGTCGCCGACGACGGTACCGGACCCATGGACGAGATTGAAGACGCCGGGCGGAACACCGGCGTGATCGAGGATCTCGGCGAAGATCGCGGCGTTGGTGGGCGCAGCCTCCGAAGGCTTGAGGACGATCGAGCATCCCGCCGCCAATGCAGGAGCCACCTTCGCCACGATCTGATTGAGCGGCCAGTTCCACGGTGTGATAAGACCGACCACGCCGATGGGCTCGTGAACGAGGCGGTTGGCACCGCTGCGCTCCTCGAAGGCGAATTCGAGCATTGCGGCGATGGTGGATCTTAGATGTGCGACACCGACGCCGACCTGGTATGCTTGTGCGACGTCGATCGGACAGCCCATCTCCTCCGTGACCGAGGAAGCGAGATCCTCGGTCCTCGCTTCGTAGGATGCGACGATCCGCTCGAGCAGCGCTGCGCGTTGCTCGACGGACCATTCTCCGAAGCTTGCCTGGGCGGCCCGAGCGGTGGAGACCGCCAGGTGGACGTCTTCAGCTGAACCCGAGACGACTTGGGCGCACACCGCTTCCGTTGCCGGATTGACGACGTCGTGCAGGACGGAGCTGGTGCTTTCCAGCCATTCGCCGCCGATGTACTGTCGGGTGAGGCTACGCATTTTCCGCCCCCGGGTTCAGGCTTCTGGACCTGTCCGCGGTCTCTGCCGGTAGCCGGAATGGGCTGACGCGTTGACCGTCCAAGGCCGCGCCGATCGCTGATGCAGGCATCATCAGAAGAACCCAAGGGCCTTCGGACTGTAGCTAACGAGCAGGTTCTTGGTCTGCTGGTAGTGCGAGAGGCCCATCAGATGGTTTTCCCGACCGATGCCTGACTGCTTGTATCCACCGAACGCCGCGTGGGCGGGATAGATGTTGTAGCAGTTGGTCCAAACCCGGCCGGCTTGGATCGCTCGGCCTGCGCGATAGCATCGGTTGACATCCCTGCTCCACACGCCCGCCCCGAGACCGTAGACCGAGTCGTTGGCGATGCGGATCGCCTCTTCGTCATCTTTGAAGGTCGTGAGCGCTAGGACGGGTCCGAATATCTCCTCCTGGAATATCCGCATGTCATTCGTTCCGCGCAGCATGGTGGGGGCGACGTAGAACCCTTTCGATAGCGGACCATCGGTCAGCGCCCGCTGACCGCCGGCAACGAGTTCCGCGCCTTCGCTGCGCCCGATGTCGATGTAGTCGAGGATCTTGTCCATCTGCTGTTCAGAGGCCTGGGCTCCGATCATCGTTTCAGGGTCGAGGGGATCGCCTTGCCTGATGGCAGAGAGTCTTGCAGCGGCTCGCTCCATGACGCGGTCGTAGATGCTCTCGTGGACGAGTGCGCGACTTGGGCTGGTGCAGACCTCGCCCTGGTTGAGGGCGAACATCAGCATGCCCTCGATCGCCTTGTCGAAGAACGCGTCGTCCTCGTCAGCCACGTCGCCGAAGAAGATGTTGGGCGACTTCCCACCGAGTTCCAGGGTAACCGGAATGAGGTTGTCCGAAGCGTAGTGCATGACCTGCCGCCCCGTCGCGGTCGAACCCGTGAACGCGAGCTTTGCAATCCGCGAAGATGTCGCGAGTGCCTTGCCCGCCTCGGTCCCGTAACCGTTGACGACGTTGAGGACGCCGTCCGGCAGGAGGTCTCCGATGAGGTCTACCAGCACCATGATCGAAGCCGGCGTCTGTTCCGCTGGCTTGAGAACCACGCAGTTCCCTGCAGCCAGGGCGGGGGCGAGCTTCCAGGCCGCCATGACGAGCGGGAAGTTCCACGGGATGATCTGCCCCACGACGCCGAGCGGCTCATGGAAGTGATATGCAACCGTATCCGTGTCGATTTCGGAAAGATGCCCTTCCTGTGCGCGGATCACGCCCGCGAAATATCGGAACTGGTCGATCGCCAAAGGCAGATCGGCGCCAAGCGCCTCCCGGATGGGTTTCCCGTTGTCCCAGCTTTCCGCCTGGGCCAACTTTTCGATATTGAGCTCCATGCGGTCTGCGATGCGGTTAAGAATGAGCGCGCGCTCGGTCACACTCGTATGCCCCCAGGCATCCTTTGCCCGGTGAGCGGCATCTAGAGCCTCGTCGACATCAGGCGCGCCTGAGCGTGCGACTTTTCCGAGAACCCGCCCGTCGACCGGTGAGATGTTCTCGAAGTATTCCCCATCGCTGGGCGCGGTCCAGCGACCGTCTATGAAGTTGTCGTACTTTTCCAAGATCACGCTCTGCGCGCTGCCTTCAGCTACGATGGTGGACATTTTGTACCTCTCCTTATTTTCTTGGTTCGGGCGAGCTCTCGATCCGACTGAGCCGTCAGTGACGGCTTCGGCGCACAGCGCTGCTGAGCGCCGAGCGGTAAGGCGCTAACCCGGCTCTTCAGGGGGCCTGATCGACTTCCCCATCGGACTGAAGAAGGTGCTCACCTGGGTCGCGTGGATTGGTTGGACGTAGCGCTCCGACATCCGCTGCAGATCGTCGATCAACGCCGTGTCGAGGTCGGAACCGTAAGGGTAGTCCACCTCGAAGGTGTTGCCCGCCGGGTCCACCAGGAACATCTGGACGTCACCTCCGGGAAGCTCGTAGATGTGATGGCCGAAGGGAAGCGGCTGCAGGATGCCACGCTCCTTCGCCTTCCTGTAAATATCGTGGAACAGACCAGCATCGGAGATTCCGACCCCGAAGTGATCCTTGGTGTCCCGATCGATCTTGCCGCGCTGCCCGAGATGGAGCTGCACCGGCCCGAGACGCAGCCAGACGACATCGATGTCCGGGCTTGCGAGAGCAGGTGTCGGCAGCCTCTCCACGTGCTCGTCCCCGAACAGGTCGATGTAGAACCGCGCGGATTCCTCCACATCATACGCCCCGATCGCGACGTGACTGAGAATCAGCTTTGACATCAACGTAAACCCCATATCGCTTTACAGTCGTGTAACGTAAACAAAATGGGGTTGCAAGGTCAATGTCCGTGTACGCCTCCATCGACGACGAGCGAGTGGCAGTGTACGTTTCTGCCCCACGCGGACATCAGAAAGGCGAATGCACCGGCCACGTCCGCAGGCTCCGATACTCGCCTGAGTGGGGTCTTCTCCCGGTAGAAGTCTCGTACCTCGTCGATCGAACCAAGCGCTGCGTTTGATCTTGCGTTCGCTTCGGTCATTACGAAGCCTGGGCACACGGCGTTCACTCTGATGTTCCGAGGTCCCAGCTCGAGAGCCAGGCTCCGCATGAGACCAATCACGCCGTGCTTGGCAGCGGAATAGGCGGCAACGCCGACGCCCCCATGCAATCCTTGGCCGGAGGACGTTAGCACGATCGAGGCTCCGTTTGCGGGATCCGCTGCGGCAGATGCGGAAAGTGCTTGCAGAGCGGCCTGTACGATGTTCCAGGTGCCCACCAGATTGAGATCGAGCATCTTCCTAAGATCCGAAGGACCTTGGTTTTCGAAGGGACCGGACATCCCCACACCTGCCACGCATGCAAGACCGTTCAGGGCTCCGTAGTGCTCAACAGCCTGCGCCACCGCAGTTTCGCACATGCTTTGGTCGGTGTGGTCGAGGGCGAGCGGCAGGGCGATGCCCGGCAGGTCTGCGGCGAGTTTGGACGCTGCATCGCCATCGATGTCCGCGATCACGACCTGCGCCCCAAGAGACGCGAGCTCGCGAACGACCGCCTCGCCGATGCCCCCGGCGCCCCCTGTGACGAGGATCACCTTCCCGGCAAGCGATGGCGCCGTCATCGGCGGTCCTGACTGTTCGTGCGCTGCAAGTTGCTCTCCCACGCTGATTGTCCGCAATATATACGTTACATGCGTGGAATGTAAATCCTCTATGAGCGAAGAGGCGCGAGGGCGAGCTTGGCGATTCTCTCGGCCCAATCCGCGCTCGGTGTCCCGGCGTTGAGATAGTGCGCGTAATATGACCCGACGGCCATTTCGACGACATCGTCGAAACGTGATTGGAGAGAACCATCTATCTCTCCCGATTCCACTGCAAGGTCGAGGATCTTGCGGAGCCGCTCGCGGCGAGCCTTGACGATCCTCTCTCGGTATAATTCGAGGAGGCGCGGGTTGGCATTCTCCTCTGCCAGCACGGTTCCCACCATCGCGACCGCGAACGGTTGCGACACGCGGTCTCGGAATGCTTCGAGTTCAGTGCGAAAGTCTGCCTCCAGATTCCCGGACAGCGGGCGCTCCATCACGCCTCGAAGGTGCTTGATGGAGGCAACGGCCAACGTCTCCTTGTCGGCGAATCGCCGGTAGATCGTGGGTCGCGTCGTCCCTGCATCCTGTGCGACCGCGTCGATGGAAAGTCTCGCGTATCCGTCACGCGCCAGGATCGCGAGAGTGGCATCGAGAATGCGGTCCTCGAGCCCGTCGACACGGGGCCTTCCGCGAGTCGGCGTTGCTTTTTCCGGTTCCGTAGCCGCATCTCCACCCACTGGCATCTCCTCCGTTGACTTAGCTTTACAATACTGTATCGTAATTATCGAAGGCTGCTGACCTAGCACATCAGCCGAGAATAGGAGAGGAAAACCTTTGACAGACTATCCCACCGGAGCGCGAGCGGCGAATGGCTGAGAGGTTCACCTTGCTGCGCCATCGCCCGCAATTGGTTCGCAACGCCCCCATGGTCATTGTCGGCATCAGGGCCGATCGCGCCAATCTGGAACGCGCCCTTCCTGAGGGTCTGAGACCTCATCCGGACAATCTGGTGCTCCTCAACCTCTGGGAATCGCCAGAGGCCATGGAGAACACCGGGTTCGGCTCTTCTGGCGGAATGGACATAGGCTACCTCGCTATCGAGGTCGAAGGGCATGACGGCCGGAGCACGGATGGCAGCGCGCGCTGGCCGGGTCGCTACTTCTACCAGCACTGGTCGGGTTTCCCTGCCGCGCGCGATTACGCGAAGGCCGTTTCCGGCCTGGATATCGACCCTGGCCGCACGCGCCTCTCTTGCCGTGACGACTTGCTTCTGGCTTCCCTTGACCTGAACGGGAGGCAGGTCGTCGCCTTGAAGGCACGGGCTTCGCTCGATGCAACTGGCATCGGGTCTGGCCATTCGAACTACTTCGCCAGACGTCTCGGGGAAGCGGGCGAGGAGATCCTCCAGCTCTCCATACCTTGGGTGGGGGACGTTCTCCCGATCGAGGATACCGAGGTCCGCTTCGATTTTCCGGACGGTCACCCTGCGCTGGAAGTCCTCGCCAATGGTCCCGCGGAAATAGCGAAAGCCTCCTTCCGCCGCCTCACATTCGTTCCCTATCTTGGATACCAGATCCTATGACTAGCAGCAGTGCTCCCGGCATCAAGCCGTTGACTGGGCGCCTGAGCGGCGACCGCGTCCACCCGAAACCGTCCATGGTTCCGGACGATCTCGTCGCCCGCTTCCGCGCACTGGACGATCTCTCGTCCACCGTCTCGGATGTCCTCGACGAACTGGGGGTCGGGGCGGCCATCGGCGCGCACGAACTGCGGCCTACGATCGGCGATGCGGTCGTCATCGGCCGTGCCGTCACGGTCCGCAACGTCCGTCGCAACCGGGACGTCTACGTCGCGACCTCCGAGAAGAACCCGCTAATGGAGGAGATCGAGGGCATCAACCAGGCCGATCCCGGCGACGTGCTTGTGATCGAGGGCGTCGAAGGCGTCTCGAACATGGGCGGAATGATGGCGAGCATCGCTCACCGCCAGCAGATCGCGGGCGTGGTCGTCCATGGAGGCGTACGCGACGTCGGCCAGGCGCGCTCACTGCCACTTCCGACCTGGAGCACCGCGGTGACCCCCGTGACAGGAAAGTCGCGATGCGAGACGGTCGAGGTCAACGGCCCCATCGAGATATGCGGTGTTGCGGTGACCGCAGGCGACCTGGTGATCGCGGACGAGACAGGTGTCTGCTTCGTGCCTGCGGAACTGTGCGAGAAGGTCGTGCAGAGGTGCGAGGCGATCGCCGAGCGCGAACGGCGCTATCTCGCGAGCATTGCCAACGGCGACAGCGTTCCCGATCTCGCGAAGCAGTACAAGCCGCCCCGCCCGATCTCCGAGGAGGCTGGACAGTGAGCGCGTCGCAAGAGGCGGTGAGGTCCATCGGGCATTTCATCGCGGGGCGGCAGGTCGCCGGCGGTGACCGCATCTCGGATGGCTTCGAACCCTCATCCGGGCGCATTCAGTCACACGTGGCTCTCGCGGATGAGGATCTTGTCGACGAGGCGGTTGTGAACGCCTTGGCGGCACAGACAGAATGGGCAGCGGTCAACCCACAGCGCCGGGCTCGCGTACTGGCGCGGTTTCTTGACTTAGCGAACAGGGAGCGGGACTCGCTTGCCCGACTTCTGTCCTCGGAACACGGCAAAACGGTCCCGGATGCGCTGGGCGACCTCCAGCGCGGTCTCGAGGTTGTCGAGTTCTGTCTCGGTGGACCCCACTTGCTCAAGGGGGAATTCTCGGACGGCGCCGGTCCGGGTATCGACACCTATTCCATGCGCCAGCCTCTGGGGGTGGTGGCGGGCATCACGCCATTCAACTTCCCTGCGATGATCCCTCTGTGGATGGTCGCTCCGGCACTCGCTTGCGGGAATGCGGTGATTTTGAAACCTTCGGAGCGTGCGCCTTCCGTCCCACTCCGCCTCGCCGAACTGTTCCTCGAGGCTGGTCTGCCCGCTGGCGTCCTCAACGTGGTGAACGGTGACAAGGTGGCTGTAGAAGCGCTCCTCGATCACCCCGAGGTTTCCGCGATCAGCTTCGTGGGCTCATCGGACATCGCGCAGTACGTGTACCAGCGCGGCGCCGCAGCCGGTAAGCGGGTGCAGTGCTTCGGCGGGGCCAAGAACCACGCGATCATCATGCCGGATGCGGACATGGAAGTGACGGCCGACGCCTTGATCGGAGCGGGCTATGGCTCGGCAGGTGAACGCTGCATGGCGATCTCTGTTGCGGTTCCGGTTGGTGAAGGAACCGCCGAGCGACTTTTGGAAAAGCTCGTCCCTCGGGTGAACGCGTTGCGGGTCGGTCCCTCCCTTGATCCCGAATCCGATTTCGGTCCGCTCATAACCGAGGCTCACGAGCGTAAGGTGGCAACCCTCATAGACAGTGGGGTGGCCGAGGGGGCCGAGCTGGTCGTCGATGGCCGGGGCTATCGGATGCAGGGTTTCGAGGATGGCTTCTATCAGGGCCCCTCACTGTTCGACCACGTGAACCGGGACATGAGGATATACCGCGAGGAGATCTTCGGACCGGTGCTTTCGATCGTTAGGGCACCTGATTTCGAGACCGCGCTGAGCCTTCCCGATACCCATGAATATGGCAACGGCGTCGCGATCTTCACGCGGGACGGCGGCTTCGCCCGGGACTTCGCTTCGCGAGTGAAGGTTGGGATGGTGGGCATCAACGTGCCGATCCCCGTCCCGATCGCCTATTACACCTTCGGTGGCTGGAAACGCTCTGGCTTTGGTGACCTCAACCAGCATGGCACCGATTCCTTCAGGTTCTTCACGCGCGCCAAGACGGTCACCGCCCGATGGCCGGGAGCCGGCAAGGGCGACACCGCTTCCAGCATGGTCATTCCGGTGATGGCATGACCGAAACGTGCCTTCGCGAACTGGTCCCGCGGCGCGGCCTTGCCGTCCGGATGAGGCGGACGAGCCACGTGCCGAAAAGGCCGAACAGCAATCAGATCCAATGGAGCTTTCGATGACTTTCTTGAAAAATGCCTGGTATGTCGCAGCCTACGATCAGGAACTGGACGACGGCCCTCTCGGGCGGACCATCCTGGGCGAGCAGGTGGTTCTCTTCAAAGACGAGGAAGGCGAGCCCGCAGCTGTCGTGGATCGCTGCCCTCACCGCTTCGCAGCCTTGTCCCAAGGCCGGCTCGTCAACGGTCAGAAACAGTGCGGATACCACGGCCTCACCTTCGACAGGACTGGCAAGTGCACCAGGATTCCTTCCCAGAAGGCGATCCCCTCGGCCGCTAACATCAAGTCGTTCCCGGTGACCTCGCGCTATGGCCTGACCTGGATATGGATGGGTGACGCAGAGAAGGCCGATCCCTCCTTGATCCTTCCCGAACTCAGCGTCCACTCGGACCCCGACTGGTACACCGGGCAGGGCTATCTTCACGTCAAGGCCAACTACAAGCTCTACATGGACAACCTCCTCGACCTCAGTCACCTTGAGTTCGTCCACGCTTCGACCATCGGCAACTATGGTGAGATGGAAGCGGAGATGTCCACGAAGATCGAGGACGATTCCGTTCGCGTCATCCGTGCGGTTCTCAATCAGAGTCCTGTTCCGATCTGGAAATACAAGATGGGTGATGCCTACAAGGAGGGCGACAAGGTCGACTTCTACCTGGACATCGTCTGGAAGGCCCCAGCGATGCTCCTCCTGTCGGTGGACACTACCCGGCCCGGGGGCGATCGCACCAAGGAATGGCGCACATGGGGCAGCCATCTGCTCACGCCTGAGACCGATACCACTTCGCACTACTTCTATCTGCTTGCGTGGAATTTCCGCCAGCAGGACGCCGAACTGGCCAAGCTCATCATGGATGGCAACCTGACCGCCTTCCTCGAAGACAAGGTCATCATCGAGCACCAGCAGGAGGTGATCGGCGAGCGGGAGTTCATGGATATGAAGCCGGTGCTCTTCAAGCAGGATACCGGCCCGGCTGCAGCGCGCCAGATCCTCGAAAAGAAGATCAAGGCGGAGCAGGAGGAGGCCGGAAAGGCCTCGTCGCAGCCCCGCGCTAGCCTGGTCGCGTGAAGTCAAACGAACACGGTCGGGAAGGACCGGTTCTGGAGGAAATTGATATGTCTAGTCTATTCAAGAGCGAAGTGGTCGATCGGAGCAAACTGGGGGAGACCGGCCGCGTCGTGTACGATTTCTACGAAGCCGTTTACGCCG
>Ga0315338_1004316_pt1 | contig 11377 bp, 8 predicted proteins | sample ASW8metaG_FD_204518 | JGI IMG/M metagenome (GOLD analysis project Ga0315338, IMG submission 204518) | Ammonia-oxidizing marine archaeal communities from Monterey Bay, California, United States - ASW #8 | ecosystem: Environmental > Aquatic > Marine > Coastal | place: USA: California | collected...
GTGCGAAGGAGGGTTGCGACGATCCAGGCTACGAGCACAAGCGCGGCAGCTGCCAGAAGGTTGGTCCCTACGACCACGACCCGGTCGAGGATTCCGGCCATGGGCGCGCTGACCAGCGTGAGTCCCAGAACCTGAAAGCATCCGACCAGGACGAGGATCATAAGGACGTAGTAGACGCCCTGCGCGATCGCGTCCCCCCACTTGATCGTGGAGTCGTCGCGGCTCAGCCAGGCTCCCAGTCGCTCGTCCGCCCCGGTCTTGCGCAGGCCCCGGCGGACACCCGCAGAGATGAGACGGGCGAGAATCCAACCAAAAATGAGGACCGCGACGGCCCCGAGCACGTTTGGCACGTAATGCCCCAATGAACTCATTAGCTGATCCAGGAATCGTTCCACAGCAACCTCCCAGGTTTACGGTCTTCCCCTGCTTGCTTCGACGAACTACAGATTGACTCGACTATCGATGGTCGACTTCACGGCGGGTACGGCAAAGGCCGTTAGGCATAGGTGCGGATCCTGAGGAAGCCCCTCGCTAGACTACAGAGACGTGCCCCGGAAGGGAAAGGTCACATCCTTCTTTTTGGGCCCGTCGAACCCGATCATCCCTGGGACGGGTTTGGCTCGGCGTCCGGTCTGAAGCGAGAATTATGAGTGGCGCGAGACCTCGGCCCCGCTGCCTCGGCAGTGATGGTAACGTTCGGCGAAAGAGTTCAACCTGAACTGTTCCTGTTCGTCTTGAGTTCTATTCAGGCTGAAAATTGGAGATCCCCGCATGACCCTCGTTTGGCATACACATTCCTGGGAAGAGATTCCGAAAGATCAGTGGCACGACTGCCTGGCGCTGCGGATCGATATTTTCGTCGTCGAACAAGAGTGCCCCTATTCCGAAATCGACGGAAAAGATAAGAAGTCCTGGCATCTGTATGCGACTGAAAATGATGTTATTGCCGCTTACATTCGCATCGTGCCGCCTGGAATTTCATACGAGGAAATCTCCATAGGTAGGGTGGCCATAGCTAAAACCTATCGCGGGAAAAAACTTGGTTACCAGCTCATGAATCGAGGTATGGATTTCATCCAAGAGAAGTTTGGTGAACAACCCATTCGCATTGGGGCACAGCAACATCTTCGAAGGTACTATGAGCAGCTGGGGTTCGCCAAAGTCTCGGACATGTATCTGGAGGACGGCATTCCGCACATCGATATGTTATTCACTCCAACTCAATCAGAGTGACATGTGGTGGGTTTCTGAACCCTAGGTGGTCTTGTTAGTCGGGGACGGATCGTCCGACGCGGTCCGATGAGGCGGCTTAAACATCTCCTCCCGGAGTAACTCTGCGTGCCGTTGGATCTCAGGCGCAGGCATCTGGAGATGCAAAAGAGCCTGCCGAAGCATCTCGAGGCTCGCCTCGAACTCCGGCAGGACGACATCGGTGACCTCGAGCTCGCCAAAGATGGGCAGGAACTCGGCGTCGGCGGCTCGTGCGACGACGTTGAGCCCAGGATTGAGCCGTCGAGCCAGAACAGTGATGGAGCGCCCCACTACGATTCCGGGCGTTGTGATGAGAAGCAGGCAGGCTGAACCAAGTTCCGCCGCTTCGAGCACGACCTGCTGACTCGCGTCGCCGAACACAACTGGCATCCCAGCGTTTTTGGCTCGCTCGACTCTTGGTTGATCGAGCTCGATGACGACGAAATGCAGCCCGAGCTTCTTTAGCGTAGTCGCGATCTGGAAACCGACACGTCCGCTACCTGCAATGACAACGTGGTTTCGCAGTCCGGTGTCGGGCAGGTTCATGGAGTCAAGGGGCTCATGGCGAAACCAGCGCTTGCGCAACGCGTAGAGGCGAGTGGTCTGACCGGCCACGACCGGCGTCAGCGACATGGTCAGGATTGCAGCGGTGAGGACGAGCGAGAAGACTTCGGGCCCGATCGATCCCGTCGACACCCCGACCCGGGCCAGGACGAAAGAGAACTCACCAATCTGGAAGAGGGTGAGTCCCGCGGCCAACGGTACGACGTTGCGATAACCGAACAGGAACGTGAGCGACGCGAAGATGATTGCCTTGCCGAGACCTACGACCAGAACGAGCGCGGAGACCTGACCAATGTGGTCGCGGAGGAATCCTGGGTCCAGCAGCATGCCGACCGATGCAAAGAAGAGGAGCCCGAATATATCCCGGAGTGGAATGATGTCGCTGAGCGCCTGATGGCCATAGTCCGACTCGCTCAGCACCATTCCCGCAACAAAGGCACCGAACGCGAACGAGAGTCCGACGAGATGCGTCAGAAAGCCAACGCCAAGACCAATCGCCGTGATGGCGAGGACGAACAGCTCCCGCGATCCAAGTTTGGCGATGCTGGCCATAAGCAGAGGTAGAAGCCGCGTCCCGAGCGTGATCATCCCGGCCAGAAACACTACCGCCTTCAGCCCGGCGTACCCCAGAGCCGCGATACCAACGGTCGGATCGTTGAGCTGAGGGAGGACGATCATCAGCGGCACGACGGCAAGGTCCTGGACGAGAAGCATCCCAATCATCACTTTGCTCGACAGCGTCCCGAGCCATCCCGCGTTCATCAAGGTCTTGAGGATCACCACGGTGCTCGAAAGGGAAACCAGCGCCCCAAGCCAGACGGAGGTCCTCCAGTCCCATCCCATCGCCTGCCCCATGCCGTATCCGAGTCCAATGGTCAGGAGGATCTGAATGGGTGTACCTATGAGCGCGACCTTTCGGACCGGCTTCAGGTTCCGGAACGAGAACTCGAGTCCGAGTGCAAAGAGGAGTAGTGCGACACCGATTTCGGCAAGCAGCTCGATCTCATGGATGTTGGTCACGAGCCTACCGGTGTGGGGCCCGACCACCACTCCTGCTGCTATGTAACCGAGGATCAGGGGCTGCTTGATCCTCTGCATCAACAGGGCCCCGAAAAACGCGGTCACAACGACGATGATAATGTCGGTCGCGATCCCCACTTTGCGGCCCTCGTGTGGAACTAGGCGTGTGCCGGAAGCCAAACGATACGATGACTCCGCTGGGAAACTCAACCGCGAGAGTGTGGGGATTCGATTGGCCGAAGATCCGAGCGAACGAGACCTCGAACGGCTCGCAAAGCAACCACACCGGCAGATCTGGTGTGTGTAAAACGAGCGGGTATCAAAGCTGCCAAAAAGGGCCGCGCTCCCCCTAGCTGATCACCTTGCTCCGATGCCTGAGCCCGGGTCGGTATCACTGCATGACATCCGACAAAGCGAAGTACGACTTAGAGAAGCGTGGGCACCGTCGGTCGGCCTGAAGTGACGTGTTTTGACGGGCGGTGGGAAGTTTTGCTCGAGGGCGGACCGAACTGTGTAAAACTTTCCGATGAGCAACTGGAGGCCAGACAGCTTCGGATTAGATTTGACAAATCGTCCCCATTTCCGGTATTCTTGCCCGGCTAGAGAATAGGGTACGGTTTTGGGATAGGCTGCGGGGCACCAGTTGCGCGGCAACAACTTATGAAGGGACCGACGATGAAAAGACTGCAATTCATTGGCATTTCCGGCGCACTTGTCGCCGCCTTGTTCACTGCTGGAGCCGCTTCAGCCGAGGTGACGGTGAACATCTGGGATGACGGCACCGATCTGTACATGTCCGCCTCCGGTGACTACGACTTTAGTGGTGCCACGGAGCAAACCACGTTCAGCGGTATGGGACTCCCCGCCGTTTGCTGGCCCACCTTTATCCCTGGTAACCCCTGTGGACCTGGCCTCTTTGGTTGGGAGACCGATCTCGGTAATGCCAGCGTCGGTTATGTGGCAAGCTTTGACGCGCCTCTGACTGCGACCCTCGATAGCCCGCCAGAGATCTTCGTCGACGGCGGCGCGAACCCGATCATGATCGTGCAGTTCAACTGCGAGGTCTACAGATCGACTGATTCGCCGGTCGCCGGAACCACCGAATCACTGGCCATCTTCGGGGGAGCGACAGTCGCCTCCATGGGCATGGTTATTGGTGAGACCCAGACTTGTACCTGGGGCGGCGGTGGTGCGAACGAAGTTCTCACGATCAACGTAATCGAAGGCGAGCCTACTCCTGTCGTCGACTCGACCTGGGGACAGATCAAGTCGAACTTCACCGAGACGCAGTCATCCAGAGCGGCGGCCACGCCGTCCTCGACTGCAAGCCGCAGCGAACTGCCTCTCGCAAAGGACGGTCTCGCCAACTAAGTGGTGATTCCGGTGGCACGGAACGCGTGATCGGAGAGATGACCGTCTAGGTTCGTTTTCCGTTACCGGCGTTCGGCCACAGCAGTGAACATTTGGTGAGCCGGCATCTTCTGGTGCCGGCTCACTCTTTTTTTGAAGCGGGACATCATCGTTCTACGGACTCGGTAAGGTTCGCTGTACGGCAGATCCGTCACGATGGATCCTGTGCGAAAGAGTGTAGAACAGACGTTAGTGCTATACTGGATTCGAACTAAACCTGGCACGGCACTACGGCTACACCGCTGGGACTACTACGTCTCAAGAGGAAGGCTTCTATGCGTTGGACCTGCGCAGCTTTTCTTCTGTTACTCCTCCTCCCCAGTCCAGCGTCTGGTCAGACGAACATCAGGGGTGGCTACGCCACGGGCCAGGTTTGGATCGCCTGGGAGACATCTGCACCCCACCCGAGCACCTACGCCGTTTTTCGTGCCGACACGATGTTCACCGATACGAGTCAGGCGGAGCTCATTGGGCGCCTCTATCCGAGCGAATGGCAACCTGCGGCGATCCGGGATCAACTCACGGAGTTAGGTCTCGCCGGCTATAGCAACTGGGTGATCCCAGATTTGAGCGGCGGAACCATCACGCTCCCACCGGATGACGCTCTGTTTGTCGACACCGTTGACGAAGGCCCGGACGGTACGCGCTGGTACGGGGTAGTTAGATGGGGAGACACCCTCGTCACGGCAGGAGTAAATCTGATCGAGGTGCCGTGGACGTTCGACCCACTCGACCCTCCACAATGCCATCTACAGTACGAGGATGTCCTTCCCGCAGGACACGCCATCCGCGTCTACTCTTTGTGGGCGCACGGCCAGGACGATCATTGGAACGGGCGGGATGGCTTCCCCGTCATGGGCAACCGACACAAAAACGGAATGCCCAGCATGTTCCTGCTCTTCGAATCAGCGACGCCAGGAGCCCCCCCATTCCCAGTGACCTATTGGCTGCATGGCGGCGGCGGCGAGGCCTTCACGAGTCGACCTACCGGCCGCCCCAAGATCGACATCGAACCGATCGAAGGTTTACTCGTCGCGCACAACGATGATGTCCAGCGTCCTCTCTACAACTTTGAGACCGAGCAATGGGCACTGATCTCGTACGTAGAGTCGAATTCCTGGTGGTTCGGGTACTCCCAGAATCAGGACCCCTTCGCGCCTAGCTATACACCGGCAGACACGGACACGCTCATCAACTACACGCAGCGCCGTCTGATCTGGATCCATGACTGGCTGATCGCAAACGAGGACGTCGATCCCGACCGCGCGGCCATTCAAGGTCATAGTATGGGCGCCGCGGGGGCTACCCACATGGCCAAGACGTTTCCGAACACGTTCTCCACGGCCACAGTGTTCAACAACGGATTCCACACACCAACCGGAGACTCAGCAGAGGGTCATTTCCTCGGAACTCCGGAGCAGGATCTTCGCACCAGTCTGGAGCGGACTCCAGGGGACTTCGTGAGGGTCGCTGACCTGTTTGACCTCACCACACCGACATCAGACCAGCGGGACCTACCATTGATCCGCATGATTCACGGAAAAAACGACTGCTGCGGCGTCATGACGTGGGATGCGGAAGTCGTGGCAGAGTACCGCAAAGCCGACTCGTCCGGCATCGGTGCCCATCTTTACTGGGATCTCCGGGAGCATGGTTGGTCGGGTATCCCAGGCTACTGGACCGAGGGCGGGGACGATGCCCTGCAGACTGGCCGGGACGATGTAGCGCGTCAGGAGACGTGGCACGTCTCACGGTCCTATCCCGCTTTTTTCAACCTACAGGCGTCCCCGGATTCGATTACTGGAGATCCGGGCGACGGTTCCCGAGGTTCCGTCTCGGGCGATGATTGGGGGACCTGGGGTGGGTACCATGTTTTCAGCCCGGCGACCCTGACAGACACCCCAGGAGTGTGGCAGGCCGCCGTATTCCTACTCGGACTTTCCACGAGCCATCCGCGCGACAATTCTCCAGTGGAACGCGTGGTCAGTGACGTGGCGATCCGAAGGCCGCAGCTGTTCCTCCCGAACGCCGGCGATCCTCTGCGCTGGTTCGTATTCAACATGGGGGGAGACACTCTGCAGACGGGAGTGGAGACAGTCGAGGACGACGGACTCGTGGTCGCGCATGGTGTAGAGATGGCGAGAGATCCCGAACGGAGGATTCTCCGGATCGAAAGAGTACCACCGTCGTCGACTCCGGAGCCGCCGGCTACTCGGCGATTCCTGGCCGTTGCACCCAACCCATTTCGAAGTTCGGTCGAGGTCACGCTATCTCTCGAACACGAGGCCCACGCGATACTTCAGGTGTTCGACTCGCAGGGTCGAAAGATCGACGACATCGTCGATCAGCTTTTCCCGAGCGGCCGAAACCCCGTCGTGTGGAAGGCGGGCTCTGTGCCGCCGGGCGTGTACTTCCTCCGGGCCCTGGTCGACGGCGAGACGTTCGAGTCGAGACGGGTCCTGAAGCTGGAATGAGCTGCCGCGACCGTCTGGTCTCACGACTGACCGCGAAAGGCCATGGAAGAGTGCCGAGGTCGACTCAGCTCTCCACGTAGCCGATCGCCGTCTTCCAACCCTGACGGTACTTTTCCCAACTGAAAACGCGTTCAAAGTATTGCCGAGCGTTCTCCCCCACGCGCTGCCGTTCAGCCTCGTCGCTAGCGAGAGCGCGAATCGCGTCGGCAGCTTCTCCTTGGTCATAATCGATGAGATAGCTGTTCTCTCCATCAGTCAAATGACAGCCGTGAGAGCGGGTCTTGACGGCGACGATCGGCTTTCCGGCACGCAGGAACACCAAAACTTTCGATGGAAATCCGATATCGTGATTTCGAAATGACAAGCAGACGTCGCCGAGGGCAACAAAGTTGGGCATATCCTGAATTGCCGGTTCGAACAGGGTGAGGTTGTCGTAGCTCACACCCTCGAAGAGTCTGTGCGTCTCTTCATCCTTTCCGAGAACCAGAAACTTGCAGCGATTGTTCGTGGCGTTTGCTTCTCTGTCCCCGTTCATTGCAACGACGGTGTCGCGAAGAAGAGAAGCGCCCTGATAGGCGGCCAGATTACCAATCCACAGAATGACAATGTCACCCTCTTCGAACAGAAACTGCCGCCGCAACTGGTCGACGCGTTCGATGGAGACCGTCTCCTCACGAAAGGCCGGCATCGCTTCGATGACGACAGTCTTCTGGTCATCCTTCGTTTTCGAACGAACGTACTCATCCTCGATAGCTAAAAGTGGAAGAAGGACATCTGCGCCGGAGAACACGACATTCTCGTAGAGTCCCATCATTCTGTGGGAAAGAGTGCCGGGCAGATTCCGGCCGGTGGGCAGAGATTCGATCTTTGCGATGTGCTTCTTTCCAAAGAGCCTTCGGAAGAGTCTCCCGTAGAGTGCGCCATCTTCGAGACTCACGATGAAATCGTAATCTCTGCGGATCAACAGCGAGAAGGAGGTTGCGAACATGGATGGCATAATGAGGAACTTGGCGATGCTGGGTCCGGATGACATCCTGCGTAGGAAAGGAATTCTCGGAATTCGATGGATCTCGACGTCATCGACTTCCCTGTCCTCGCCGATGTGAGTCGTAACCATGTCCACGGCATAGCCGAGCTCCGTAAGGGCCTGAAGGATGATGAGTATCGACAACGGTGTCCCGCTATTGACGAGGAAGGGCTGCGGGCAGATGAGCAGGATCCGCTGGGGCTTCGTGGCCGTATCTCTTCTCGTCTTCATTTTCGGCGAACGGGGTTCCCGTCACATTGGGCAAAAGTGATTCAATTCTGGCTTATACTGCAAACTAGGCTACGGTGGACCAATCGTAGCATATGGAAGTCAATCATCTAGTTCGAATCAGAGGTCTATAGAATGAGCGAGACCGTTCTCGTTGCGGGAGCCGGTGGATTCATCGGCGGAAGCCTCATCGCCGATCTGCGGGCACAGGGTACTACGAATATCCGCGCTGTCGATATCAAGCCGATGGATCGCTGGTACCGGCGCTTTGACGACGTGGACAATCGGCAAATGGACTTGAAGATCGACTCGAACTGCATCGAAGCCTGTGACGGAGTCGGGCAAGTCTATCAGCTTGCTGCCGACATGGGCGGAATGGGTTTCATCGAGAACAACAAGACCGATTGCATGCTGAACGTGCTCATCACGACACGCATGCTCATGGCCGCTGTCGAAAAGGGCGTCGATCGGTTCCTCTTCGCGTCGAGCGCCTGCGTTTACAACGTCGAAAAGCAGAAGGGACACGAGGCCATCCTACTCAAGGAAGAGGACGCATATCCCGCCATGCCAGAGGACGGATACGGGTGGGAAAAGCTCTTCTCCGAGAGGATGTGCCGTCACTTCCGCGAGGACCATGGCATAACAACACGCGTGGTTCGCTACCACAATGTCTATGGCCCGCACGGTACCTGGGACGGTGGACGAGAAAAGGCTCCGGCCGCCATTTGTCGCAAAGTGATTGCCGCTCTCGAGACGGGCGATCACACGATCGAGATCTGGGGCGACGGCAAACAGACTCGAACGTTCATGTTCATCGACGATTGCGTGCGCGGTACGCAGATGATCATGCACAGCGACATTGAAGAACCGATCAACCTCGGTTCCGATGAACAAGTTCATATTTCGGGTCTGGTCGACATCATCGAGCAGATCGCAGGCGTAACACTGGAGCGATCCTATGATCTCTCGGCTCCCAAAGGTGTCAATGCCCGGAGTAGTGACAACACGATGATCCGTGAGCAACTCGGATGGGCGCCGGATACCCCGCTCCGCAGAGGGCTCGAGCAGACATTCCACTGGATTCACGATCAGTACCGGGCCCGGCAATCCGGCCAGAACGTCGTGCAGTAAGCCAGTGGGAGAAGATCGTAGACGCCAGATACTGTCGTCGATAGGACGATTGGTCGTGGCGGCTGGTCTTGTGGCCTGGCTCTTGAACTCCGTTTCGGTCCCGCTGGTCGTCTCAGCCGTCGCCTCTGCAAGTCTCGACAGTCTCCTTCTGGCGTTTGGAACGGTTACGCTCTCGGTGTACCTGGAGGCGTTCCGAACCAAGATCATCGCGCAGTCACAGGGTATCCCGGTAACAACCTCGAAGATGCTCGCCATTGATCTTGGCGCCAGCTTCTTCGCACTGTTCCTCCCGTTGGGCACTTTGTCGAGGGGGGCAATCCGCATCGTTGGACTCGCCAAGATTGGCGCAGGCGCATCTGCCGCCAGCGTCGTGATCTTTCGTGATCGCCTGGAGTCAACTTCCGTGATGGCGTTGCTTGGGTTGTGTGCCTGGGTCTTTGCCAGTCCATCCCATTCTGGTCTGGCTGGTCTTCTGACGGCTGGCGCTGTCGTCGCTACAGTCATCGTGTATCTGATCGTGTTTACGCCGATGGGATTCCCAGGTGCGGTGAGGTGGGGTTGGATTCCAGGAGTACAGAGGTTCGCACAACTACGCGAATCGATCGGCAGGGCTCGCACGATGTCCGCCCGTGTTCAGTTGGAGCTCCTCGCATATTCACTTGTGATGCATTCGCTCATCGTGATGACGTTCTACTTCCTGGCCCGGTCACTCGACCTGGACATTCCGCTCGTCACCATGGCCTGGGTTCGGTCCGCCGTAACCTTGATCACGATGCTTCCCGTCTCGATTGGGGGTATCGGCCTGCGCGAAACCGCCATGTTGTTCTTCCTGAGTCCCTCTGGCGTCGCAGAAGCACAAGCGGTGGCGCTGGCTTTTCTGGCCTTCGTTTTCCTGGTGCTCGTCCCCGGACTGGCCGGTGGCGTGCTGGAGGCGGGCAGTGGATTAAGAAAGCTGCGAAGTTGATAGGCGGCTGACTTCGAATCAACGGTTCCGTCGAGTGGGTGAAAAGGCCGGTCTTTTCCAACAAATGGACCAATATCGGTCTATCGACTCGATCTCCATAACACGCAGCTACTTATGAGTCCGACGCCGTGAGGATGCCGGGGGTGATCCCTCTCGGTTCGAGGGCTCCCCGCCGTAACTCGTTGGTTTTCCGGTATGGCACGCAAGTTAGAAGACTACTTCCAGACAAGTGACGCACTCCACTCCAATGAAGGGTTCCAAACATGAAACACGCGAACTGGACGAAGCTCCTCTTCACGCTTCCGGTGCTGGCCGTCGCTCTCTGCGGCACGCTTCTCTTTACCGGTTGCTCTTCTGAAGCACCCAATGCGATCGAAATCACGGACGACGCGGTCGTCTATCAAGGGGAAGATGTTCCCTTTGCGCGTACCGAGAGCGTGACGGACAATGGAGCGGCCAGCCTCGGTTCGGGTAGCGGTTGGTACACCGTGGCCAGCACAGAAGTCGGTAGTGACGGTGGTGCGGTTACCGGTGGACGCTGGACCCTGACCGTGGACAGCGATGCCTGGGACGCGAACGCCTTCGGTGAAAGTGTCCTCTTCACGATCGACGAGCGCGACCCCGGTCTTCTCGACATGCAGCTTGGCCCGGATGGATTCCTCTTCGACAAGGCAGCTACCCTCAAGGTCGACTACTCCGGTACGAACGTGGATCCGGATTCCCCGAACTACGATGGGACCGTTCCGGGATTCTTTGGTTACGACGCAGACACCGGTGCCTGGGAAGCCCTCCCCGGAACTCACGACGCCGTGGCGAAGACCTTTGAGGTCAGCATTAGTGAGATCACAACCAGTGACACGGATCCGGGTTCGTCCTCGAGTTCATCCTCGGGCTTTGACTTCTGGGGCCGCTACGCCCTTTTCGGAACACCTGGCTGGTAGAGGCAGCTGTTAGTTCCCGACTCGAGTAGCAACCGAACCTAACGACCCATTCATTGGAGATGAAGATGAACAAGGACCGGACGACAGCACAGACGAGCGTCACGACAGCGCCGTCGTCCGGTTCATCTTCTGCCCTCAGCCCCCAAGCAGTCTCCTACATCGCCGGTATCGTCTCTGTAGCTCTTCTTGCCGCCGGTCTCGCCTGCTTCGAGACGCCTCCCAGTAACGTTGGCACCATCTTTGTCTGGATCCTCGCCGCCCTCGTTGGCGAGCTCATGCTCTTCCCGACCCTGACCGGCCGCGGTCACATCAGTCTTTCCACCACCATGCATCTGGCCATGGTCTTCTGCCTCGACCCAGGTCAACT
>Ga0315338_1004317_pt1 | contig 11375 bp, 10 predicted proteins | sample ASW8metaG_FD_204518 | JGI IMG/M metagenome (GOLD analysis project Ga0315338, IMG submission 204518) | Ammonia-oxidizing marine archaeal communities from Monterey Bay, California, United States - ASW #8 | ecosystem: Environmental > Aquatic > Marine > Coastal | place: USA: California | collected...
GCCCTGATAGATACGCATGTATGTAAGCTGACCATACTCGTCGTCGGCAATTTTGAATGCCATGCCAACGAAAGGTTTATCAGGGTCGCTTTCCAGCGCGACCTTCTTGTCCGGGTCGGTGGCGTCTGAGGCGGTAGTGCTTTTATCAAGCGGTGTGGGAAGATAGCGATTCACGGCATCAATGAGCGGCTGAACACCTTTGTTTTTGAAAGCCGTGCCGAGATACACGGGAGTGAAACCTTGGTCGATGGTCGCGGTGCGAATCAACTTGTGGATCAGATCTTCAGGCACCTCTTCTTCAGAGAGCAACAGTTCCATCAGTTCGTCACTGTACATCGAGAGGGCTTCGAGCATGTGGGCTCGCCCAGCAGCGGCTTTCTCGGCTAACTCTGCTGGAATCTCTTCCTCGCGAACTGTTTCGCCGTTACTCCCATCAAAGTAGATCGCTTTAAGCGTAACCAGATCGATCACGCCCTCGAAGTTTTCTTCCTCGCCAATCGGAAGCTGCATCAACACGGCATCTGCACCGAGTTTATCGCGTACCTGTTCGACAACCGAATCTGGGTTTGCACCGGTACGGTCCATCTTGTTGATGAACGCCAACCGTGGCACATGGTAGCGCTTCATTTGACGGTCGACGGTCATCGATTGCGACTGCACACCACCCACAGCACAAAGGACCAACACAGCACCATCAAGAACTCGCAAGCTACGCTCGACTTCGACGGTGAAGTCAACGTGACCCGGCGTGTCGATGAGATTGATGTTGTGACCTTTCCATTCGACGGTCGTGGCAGCACTGGTAATGGTAATACCACGTTCCTTCTCAAGTTCCATGTGGTCCATGGTCGCGCCATCACCGCCACCTCGGACATCTTCGATTTTGTGGATTCTTCCCGCGTAGAAAAGAATACGTTCGCTCAGCGTGGTCTTGCCTGAGTCGATGTGAGCGGAAATACCAATGTTACGAACTTTTTGAAGGTCCATTTTTCTGTCTCAATCTCTTACCAACAACATTTAAATTAAATTAATAGCAGCCGCTTACAGCGCGCGGCGCTTAGCCAAGTACTTGTGGGATCCCTGGGGGGCGAAATTTCCCCGGGGCCGTGCTCTAGAAAAATATCGGGTGGCTTCCTGTCACCCTGTCGCAAGGCGGGACGAACCTGTATTTTGACCTTTCCTGGCCGTAATAGCTAGGGCTAATAAGGGAATTCATCGCGAATCTCAGACTATAGGATGTGCTTCCTCGCAGAGTTAAAGTGCGAAGAGTAGGTATTTGGCCTAAAACGGCAAAGACCGATTTGGCTTAGAATTACCATCGGCTTGGATGCCTCTCCGACTAAGATTAAGATTTACGGTTTCTCTTCCTTTGGTATATGCATCCGCCATTCGCGGTAAGTCCTTTGTCTGTATCTAGATAGGTGTTATGTCAGAAAGCAATCCAATACCGATGGCCGACAATGCACCTCCAGCAGATCAGGCCAATGAATTGCCGAGAGGTTGGCTTACAAAATGGCCTTGGGTCACTTTTCTGCTCCCTATGGTGGTCTACATGGCCATGGGTAGTTTTGAGCCTAAGCCGCCTGCAACTCCCAGTCCCAGCGACAGTATTGCCGAAGCAGACGCTGCCCCCACGGCTGAGGAGATGGCAGAAGCATTTGGAGACTCCGGCTGGCTGTCGAAAATCACCTACGAGCACTATCCGTATGTCTACACGGCAAAAATCGGCCTTACCTTCGCTGCGATGTTGCTGGTGCTGCCGGGATATCGCACTTTCCCCTGGAAGGTAAGTGGCCTGAGCGTGGCTGTGGGAGTCGTGGGAGTCGCCTTGTGGATTGTGCTCTGTCAGCTTCAGTTAGAAATCAAGGTTGTTAGGCCTATCGATCAGTATCTGGGGAGCCTGCTCCCTTTCGAGCCCGCAGCAGGCGAAGAGCCAACCATCGGCCTGCTGAAGATTTTGGGGGCCGGGGAGCGCAGTGCTTACAACCCGTTAGAACAACTTCAAGAGACGCCCGGCTGGGCTTACCTGTTCCTGGCGATTCGTTTTGCCGGATTAGCGCTGCTGGTGCCGGTGTTCGAGGAGTTCTTCCTTCGCGGACTTTTGATGCGATTTGTCATACAGGACACTTGGTGGAAGATACCAATAGGACAAGTGAATCGCACGGCCGTGATTGTGGGTACCGCGATTCCGATGTTGATGCACCCGGCTGAACTTTTAGCGTGCCTAGTCTGGTTCAGCATGGTCACTTGGTTGATGGTACGCACCCGTAGTATCTGGGACTGCGTCGTTGCCCATGCGGTTACCAATTTTTTGCTAGGGGTTTACGTAGTTACCACTGGCAATTGGTATTTGATGTGACCACCCAATGTGAAGGCCTACTGGTCAGAAACTTCGTACACCGCTTGGGCAATGTCGCCAATTGGTTGGGTGCGGAATGGTTGGTGATCTTGGTAAAGTTGTAACCGCGATAGGTAGTTGACTTTTGCATCAGCTGGGGCAATTTCAATTGCTTCCTGTAAAATTGACGTCGCCTCTTTGAATTTCCCCGCATTGGCCAGGGCGGCAGCGAGTGTGTCTAATGCGACATGCCGGTCGCCGTAGTCGAATTCCAAAGCTTGTTCTGCGCCGAGGATGGCGTTGTCGGCATCACGGTATTCTCCGTCGGGACAAGTCGCCAACAGCCAAGCACCGTTGCGATAAGCGTGGGCAAATTTGGGATTGAGCTCGATGGTGCGGGCGTAGTCTGCCATCGCTTCGCGGTAGCGACCCATATCGGCCAGCAAGTCTCCGCGACTGCACACAACGCTGGCGTTTGTTGGGTCGAGAGCAATTGTTACGCTAAAGTGGTCGTACGCTTCTTCCCATCGGCCCAACCTATGACAGGTGCGGCTGATTCCGATCTGAGCGGTCACCAGCTCGGGGTCATTTTCAAGTGCTTGTTGGAAGTCTTCTAGCGCGGCTTCTAAGTCATTGGTTTGCAAGTAGAGCGTAGCCCGATTGGTGTACGCTTTTGCATGCTGTGGATTCAGTTTGATCACTTCATTGAAGTCGTCAAACGCTTCAGCAAACTGCCCACGTTGGGCGAAGGAAACGCCGCGGTTGTGTATCGCACGCCAGTTGTTGGGGTGGTAGTCGAGGGCAGTGCGGAAGTCAGCGTCGGCGGAGCTTTCCTCTCCTTCCTCGGCATGCAGCTGTCCGCGTCGATTCAACGCCCATGACGAAAGCTGTCGTGCGTAGCGGCGGTGCTCTGCACTAACGCCATTCCGAATCGCTTCGTTACACTGCCCAATGATAGTTGTATAATGTTGCTCGGTTGTTGCCCGTTGAGATAGCTTATTGGCACGGAGTAAAAGTTCGACTACTGGATCATTCTGAGCTGCTGGTGTTACTGCTTCTTGATGCTTTGCTACCCGCACCGAGTTATCCGCTGGTTTTGGGAGCTGGCGTGGTGTAGCTTGCTGAACAGGCAGAGGTGCAGTCCGTGAAGTAACTCTTTGACTACTTGTTGGCTGAATATTCGTTGGCTGGCGGATCTCTGGAATGCTACGGACAGTTTTTTCCGAAACATTGACGTTTGCGGCTGCCATTACCTTGGGGCGTGGCTGAGTCGCCTGTGCAGGACGTGCTGACAGCCCGTTACGTAGAGTGTTCGGATGCTGCTTGGCGGTTTGTTGGTTTGTTGCTGCTGGTCGCAACCTATTGAGTGTTTGTGCAAAGTTGTCTGCTGCAGGGGCAATATCAGCAGAATCCGGATGCGAATCTAGAATGACCAGTGTACTTGATCCGCTAGCCTCGGCATGGGGCGCGTCTTCAGCCTGTGAGCTCTCTGCTGGGCTTGCAGTGCCAATGCATGCTGTGAGAGCGAGTGCTGCAAAAAGGTTAGTCGAATTCTTGGAGAGCGTGGTCAGTTCCATTGCTTCTCAATCCAGCAGAGGAGGCGATTGTCTATGGTCGATGGGCGCACGTCGAGTCGGCACCTCGCTGATATCTATCGGCCTACTGGTAAAATCAGCGTAATTAAAAATGTCGCAATAACCAGAAAAATTCCCCCGGATTGCGCAGTGTCGCGCATGGGCTTCCTGGGAAGCTGGCACTGGTAGAGTTGCTAGCAAGCGTCGCGACTTCAATGCGATTAGACCGAGGGGTGTGTCATCGCTTCGGGGTCGAGCAACTCGTTTAACTCGGCTTCGGGTAGAATCTTTTGATCCAAGCAAATTTGGCGGATGGTTTTGCCGGTCTTGAAGGCTTCCTTAGCCAGCTTGGCTGATTGTTCGTAGCCAATTTTCGGTGCTATCGAGGTAACCATCATCAGCGATTGGTCGATTAGTTCGCGGCAGCGATCTTCGTTCACTTCGAGATCATCAAGCAATTTCTCGACAAACACGTTGGAGGCATTTGCTAGCAGTTTTGTCGATTCCAAGAAAGCATCAATCATCACGGGCATCGCGACATTGAGTTCGAAGAGCGAACCAACGCCTCCCAGTCCCGCAGTGGTAACAGTGGCGTCATTGCCAATCACTCGACAAGCGACCTGCATCACCGATTCGCACATCACTGGATTTACTTTGCCAGGCATGATCGACGAACCGGGTTGCGTAGCGGGTAAGCTGAGTTCGAAGATGCTGCAACGCGGGCCGGAGCCGAGGTGCCGAATATCGTTGGCGATTTTTGAGAGTGACACGGCAATGGTTTTTAGCTCGCCGTGGGCTGCCACAAACGAATCTTTGGCAGCTTGTGCTTCGGGATGGTTGCCTGCCTCTTGGTAGGTGCTCTCGGAACCTGCGGACAATGCGCTGCAGACGCGGGCAGCGAATTCAGGGTGGGTGTTAATGCCGGTACCAACTGCGGTGCCGCCGATGGGCATGTTTTCTAGCATGCGTTGTAAGGCGCGGTTTGCACGCGTTGCGGCATAACGGGCTTGGGCTGCGTAGCCCGAGAAGACTTGGCCAACACGGATCGGCGTAGCATCCATGAGATGCGTCCGACCGATTTTTACGATTTTGTCCCAAGCGACAGCTTTGGCATCGAGTGCATCGGCTAGTCGTGTGAGTGCCGGTGCCAGGTCTTTCTCTAAACTGGTAGCCGCAGCGATGTGCATGGCTGCGGGGAAAGTATCGTTGGAAGACTGGCCCATGTTCACATGGTCGTTGGGATGAGCAGCACCCTCTTGTCCTTTGGCACCAATGCCGAACCCAAGCCGTTGGTTGGCAAGGTTGGCAATTACCTCGTTGGCGTTCATGTTGGTTGAGGTGCCCGATCCGGTCTGATAGATATCGACCGGGAAATGTGCATCGTAATTCCCCGCAGCGACATCTTGCGAGGCGGCGACCACCGCAGCGGCGATTTTAGCATCGAGTTTACCCAGGTCTTTGTTGGCAGTGGCACAGGCTGCTTTTAGATGTCCAAAAGCGTGAATGACTGCTGACGGGACAGGCTCCAGGGCGATGGGGAAGTTATCGATGGCACGAGCCGTTGAAGCTCCGTACAAGGCATCGGCGGGTACCTGCATTTCGCCCATGGTGTCGCGTTCGGTGCGGACCTCGGTCATAGTTGGCCTGTCTCTATTTCTTTTCTAGGGTTTGTCGATCGGCATAGCCAAAACATGGGCATATCCTCAGCGCCTAGATTACCTTGCTCCCGCTTAGTCGACAATCCTATGCGGCAGAAGGGTCGGTGTGGACGTCCATCTGCGGGAAGGGGATTCCGATTCCGGCTCGGTCGAGCTCGATTTTGATAGCTCGAATCAACGCCTGCTTGGCATCGCCAAAATTTTCGCCACGGGCCCAGATACGGACCGACCAATCGATGCTCGACGCACCAAGCCCCGTCAGCACGACCGCAGGCTCTGGATCGCTGACGCGCAGGTCGACCGAGGCGATTGCTTGTTCGAGGATTTTTCGGGTCTGGTCAATATCTGCGCTGTAATCCGTACCAACTTCGACTTCGACGCGTCGGACAGGATGGTGCGAGATGTTTTCAATCACGGCACCAAAGATACTGCTATTGGGAATGATGAAGCGGCGATTGTCGAAGGTATCGATGGAGGTCGTGAAAAGTTCGATCTCAAAGACTTTCCCGACATTGCCAGCCACGTTAACCACATCGCCAACTTTGTAAGGACGAAATATGAGCAGCATCGCCCCGGCAGCAAAGTTGGATAAGGTTCCCTGAAAAGCCAAGCCAACAGCAAAACCGGCAGCACCCAGCACGGCGGCGAAGCTAGTGGTTTCGACGCCGAACTTGCTCAGGCACATGAGTGCAGCCAGCAGCAAAATAAGCCAGCGCACTAGCTTCGATATGAATTTAGAGAGCGTTTCGTCAAAATTAACTCGTTGCAGTGAAGTGCGAACGAGAGATGAAATCCAGCCTGAGATAGAAAAGGCCAGGATCATCAAGATCAGTACGAAAACGGCTCGAAGCCCGTAATAGCTGGCAATATACAGCCATTCATTTTTACCAAAGTCACCGAAATCGAAGCTCCTGGCATTCTGTAGCACATCGATTTCCCATCGATCTGAGCCTACTGCTGGGGGTGCTTTCTCGACTGTGACTGACGGATCAGTTTCAGGGTCGGGCTGAGCAGTTTGAGCGAAAAGTAGTAGCAGACTAATAATTGCGATATTCATGATGGGTATAAATCGAAGGGGAAGAGCCTAGGTGAAAAAAACAACAAAGCTGCTGTCTAACCCTTGTGTGAAAGCGTGTCGAGATCACCTGGCTATGTACTAGCAGATACGAGTGCTAGCAACGGACCGCTCTTGCTGGTTGCTACGCCGTGCTCCTATCATCCTGCGCATGGCTACAGAAGATCCCAATGTTGAAAACCCTGATAACGAATCGGAACAGGCTCCAGGTCGGTTTTCGTTGCATGGACTCTCCGCAGCCTTCGCCCGGCTTGCCGGTACGGGTACAGAGAAGCCGGCTACTGCAGAGATTGCAGAGCCGTTGGAAGAAGTTGAAGACGGCGAGACAGATTCCTCGGCTGTCAGCGAAGTTCTCTCGCCGCGAATGATTGTCGAGGGCATGTTGTTTGTGGGCGATAGCGAAGGCCAGCCACTGACCAACCGCCAGATAGCCACAAACATCCGCGATGTTTCGCCCAAAGAAGTCGACGAGCTTATCGAACAGCTCAATCAAGAGTACCGCGAGGCAGGCACAACTTATGAAATTATCGGCGAAGGGGCCGGTTATCGACTGCAGATCCGTTCTGAGTTCGAATACATACGTCAGCGATTTTTAGGTCGAGTGCGAGAGGCCAAGCTGACACCGTCAGCCGTCGAGGTGCTATCGGTGGTTGCTTATCGACAGCCTGTGACGGCAGACCAGGTAACGAAGCTGCGCAACACTTCGAGCCGTGCCTTGCTCAGCCAACTGGTCCGTCGCGGGCTGTTAGGCTTAGAGCATACAGAGGCCACTCCCAAAAAACCGACCTACCACACTACCGACCGTTTCAACCGTCTGTTCCGTATCGACTCGCCTAAAGACTTGCCAAGTAGTGAGGATTTGGATGACTCGTAGTTCTACGGAGGGGGTTCCGGTGGTTTCCAGATTTGTTGTAAGTGCTAATCACATATAGGTTTGCGTAAGTAATCCTGAAAAACACCCTAGTTGTCTGCGAGCGGCTTGCTAGAATCGCCGCCTCATTTGAGAGATAATTTTAGCGGCACGGCAATTGGCCCGGGCCTAAACTTCCTAGTAGTTTCGATATCGATTTCCTCCTCACAACAACTCACCCACGATTGCCTTCCCGCTGCATTAAGCTGAATGGTCCGTTAGATTTCTGAATTCTAGGCGGTATGCCTCGTTACTCTGTTTGTTGTTACTTTCGCATCTGAAATATGTAACCCATGTCATCTGCACGTCACCTTGCTGAATTGCGCGCTGCTTCGCCAGTGATCATGCCCTCGTTGCTGCTGTGCGACTTTGGCAACTTGGAACGCGAAATTCGCGTGCTCGAAGAGGCGGGCGTCCAGGGATTGCATCTCGACGTGATGGATGGGCATTTCGTTCCGAATATGACCTACGGAATGACAATTGTCTCGGCGCTACGCGGCCTGACCGATTTGCCATTGGATGTGCATCTGATGATCGCAAACCCGCAGCAGTATGTGCAGCAATACATCGATGCAGGGGCAGACATACTCACAATTCATGCCGAGGCAGTCGACGATCCTTGCCCTGTGCTCAAAGAAATTCGTGCAGCCGGCGCCGGTGCTGGATTAGCGATTAATCCGCCGACTGCATTAGAAACGATCGAGGCTGCCCTGCCCCTCTGCGACATGGTGCTTGTGATGAGCGTTATGCCCGGTTTTGGTGGGCAAGTATTCGATGAAGTGGCGCTTGAGAAGCTAAGCACGTTGAGAGAAAAATTGCCCGAGAATGTACTGCTGGAAGTGGACGGCGGAGTCAACGACCAAACAGCCGCTGCTTGTGGAGAGGCCGGGGCCCAACTGCTGGTAGTTGGGTCGGCGTTGTTTCGGCACGATGATTACACTGCCCGCATAAATCAATTAACACAGCTTGCTAGCGGCAAGCGCTGAGAACAATCCAAAGGTACGAAGAACGATGCTAACTATCCTGCTGATACGCCCAGGCAAGACGGAATACGATTGCCAAGGACGGGTTCAGGGAACTCTCGATGTGCCGTTGAGCGAGGTGGGTCGCCAACAGATCGAGGAAGTTGCGCAGCAAGTTGCTGATCAAGAAGTTGACATCGTCTACGCGGGCCCCTGCGGTGCTACTCAACAGTCGGCCGAGATTGTTGCCCAGCAATTGAACTGTAAAGTCAAAACGGTTGAGAAGCTCTGCAATCTAAACCATGGACTGTGGCAAGGAATGCTCATCGAAGATGTGAAGGTCAAACAGCCCAAAGTCTACAAACAATGGCAAGAACATCCCGAGACGGTTTGCCCGCCTGATGGCGAATCGGTGCAGGTAGTTCGCGAGCGTTTGCAGGAGGTTTTCGCAAAAATTGCCAAAAAACACAAAAAAAACAAGGTCGCTATTGTGGCTCCCGAGCCACTCGCCAGCGTGCTCCGCAATATCCTGCGTGACGACGCCTTAGGCGACCTGTGGCGTGTGGAAGACGAAAATCAGCCCCTCTGGGAGCAAATCGAGGTTCCTGAAGAAGTGCTGAGCTCTTAAACCGAGTTGTTTATCGGACATTCGCCTACCTAGAAAACGCGGCATGGCTGGCTGCTATCTTCACTGATATACTAGCACCCATACGGTTCAGGGGAGGTGTCTAAGCGATGTTCGCTATTTCACTCTTGATCCTCTATACCGAAGTTGTAGGACACTGCTGAAGACGATGGCTACTAGCGAGACTGATAACATCACCGATACGGCTAAACCTGGGCGCGAGAAACGCGGTGTCCCAGGTGGTCTGTGGCTTCGTTGCGAAGGTTGCGGAGCGATGATTTTCCGCAAGGAAGTCGAACGGCTGATGAATGTCTGCCCTGAATGCGGGCACCACATGTACCTGAGTGCGCACGGCCGGATTGCGGCAGTTCTCGACGAAGGCACGTTTGAGGAGTGGGACGGAAATTTAGCGCCAACCGATCCACTCGCCTTTGAAGATAAGAAAAAATACAAAGACCGGTTGGTTGCCGAGCAGAAGCGTACGGGACTTAAGGATGCCGCTTTGACGGGAACGGGTATGATCCGTGCTCGTCGGGTTGCCTTTGGGGTAACCGACTCTGCTTTTATCATGGGCAGCATGGGTTCGGTGGTTGGCGAGCGGTTAACCCGACTGATCGAACGCGCTACCGAACAACAGTTGCCGTTGATCATTATCAGTGGCTCTGGTGGTGGAGCACGCATGCATGAGGGAATCTTTTCGCTACTGCAAATGGCGAAAGTCTCGGCAGCTTTGGCTCGCTACGGCGAAGCGAAGGGGCTGTTTATCTCGGTGCTGACCAACCCCACCATGGGTGGCGTTGCTGCTAGTTTTGCTTCTTTGGGAGACGTAATTTTCGCCGAGCCCAAAGCACTCATTGGCTTTGCTGGTCCCCGTACCATCAAAGCAACCATCCGTATCGAGCTTCCCGAGGGATTTCAGACCAGCGAATTTTTGCTTGAGCACGGGTATATCGACCGTATCGTCGAGCGGGCCGATCTCAAAAGTGAAATAGCCCGTGTTATCGACTATTGTGGCAAGTAAGCAGGGGCTGGTTTCTTGCTCAATCGCCTTCGGCCACTTAAATTGGTGGTAGGTGAGAATGACATTTCATCCCCACGCTCGCACATCAAAAAGCATCAAGTTTGTCAGACCAACAGAGAATGCAAAGTCATGGGTCTAAGTTCCTTTTTTAAATCGGTTCTCGAAGGCGGTAAGGTCGATGTACCTAAGCGTTTTGAGATTTTGCGCGATGCCGTTTCGGGTACGATGTCTGACTTTCATCAGGCCAGAGATCGGAAAACGGATCAAATCGTAGGGTTAAAGATTCTCGACAAGCAGAAAACTGACCAGCTAGAAATGCGATTCCGTGGGCTAGATAAGCCTTTAGAGGGCGAAATCGCGATGTCTTTCGATCATCCACGGATAGTCACCACGCAGAGTTATGGGCTGACTACCAAGGGCGAGCAGTTCATCGTGATGGAATTTCTTGATGGACCTGGGCTCAACTCGCTGATTATCGGTCGCGACGAACGACTCAAAGGCAATCGCCTCACCCTGATGCGACAAGCGGCTGAGTCGCTCCAGGTGGTTCACGAAGCAGGCTACATTCACCGTGATGTTTGTCCTAGGAATTACGTGTGCTCGAAGGATGTCGCTTCGCTGAAGTTGATCGACTTTGGATTAACGGTTCCTGCTCGCAATGAATATATGCAGCCAGGGATTCGTACAGGCACTCCCAGCTACATGGCTCCCGAGGTGGTGCGTCGCAAGCATACCGATCAACGGCTCGACATTTTTGCCTTTGGTGTGTCGATGTACGAGATGTTTACGTTTGAACTACCTTGGCTGCGGGGGAGTGGTGATGGGTTGGCAGCGATGAGCAATGGCCAGACAGACCCAACACCGATGGAAAATTTCTATCCTAAGATTAATCCCGTCATCAGTAAGGCGATCATTAAATGTTTGGAGCCCGACGCTGAGCAACGTATGCAGTCGATGAAAAATTTCCTTTCGATGATTAGCAGTGTGCAGAGCGAAGAGGCTGACTGATTATTTAGTGAAGATTTGCAATTGCGTTCTATGGGTTGTCGTAGAGCGACGTTCGTTTTAAAGTTGCTGTTCCGCAAGAATATTTAACAATATTACTATTCGAATTGATCCAAATGAGGTGAACTATGGCTGGGCGAGTACTGTTGGCGGCGGTAATTTCTGCAGTTTTGATGATGGGTTGGGGATTCCTTTATTGGGGAGTAT
>Ga0315338_1004318_pt1 | contig 11373 bp, 8 predicted proteins | sample ASW8metaG_FD_204518 | JGI IMG/M metagenome (GOLD analysis project Ga0315338, IMG submission 204518) | Ammonia-oxidizing marine archaeal communities from Monterey Bay, California, United States - ASW #8 | ecosystem: Environmental > Aquatic > Marine > Coastal | place: USA: California | collected...
CCGCCTCCAGCTCCGGCGCCACCGCCAGAGCCGGAACCAGAGCCAGAACCGGAACCGGAGCCCGAACCCGAGCCGGAGCCGGAGCCCACACCGCCGCCACCGGTTGCCCCGCCACCTTCGCCAGCTGCCCCGCCCACTGCGGCCTCGGTGTGGTCCAACGACGAGCTCAAGGTCTCCGTTCAGATTCCTTCCCGCGCCTGGGATATCGAGGACATGCCTCCGTCGTTCGACGTGGCGGTTGCCTTCGAGAACGAGTCGACCGAAGGTCGCGCCACGTTAGCCCTCATCCGAAAGAAGATCCGCGGGCGCGGAGATTTTCAGAACGAGGTCAATACGATCGAATCCTCGATTTCTCGCTCGAGCGGTTACCAATCGGTGGGCTCCGGCGAGCTCGACCTCGACCAGTATCAGGCGCACGAGTTTCGCTTCGTCCGAAGCGTGGACGGCTCCGGGGTGTACAACCGGCTCGTCGTGTTCTATTCCGAGGATTTGGCCTACGTGCTCAGCATGGCTTGCCCCGAGAGCCGCCTCTCGGACAACGATCGCGACTTCGAAGCGTTTGCCGAAGGCGTGGTCATCAGGAAGTCTGCCGGCGAGTTGAGCTTCTAGCCGCGCTCGCGTGCACGGCGGCGTGAGAGCGCCGGCGTTCGCGTTGTGCGCTGCTTTCGTCCTCGGCCTCGTTGTTGCCCCGGATTGGCCCGCTGCCGCGCCACTGACGGCGGCTGCGCTCTCGCTACTGGCGGGCGGCGTCAGCCTTTGTGGGGGACGCCCGCGATGGGCGACCTTGCTGCTACTTAGCGGTTTTGGGTTTCTGGGCACGGCGACGATGTCCGTCGACGTTCGCAACCGGCCCCGTGACCGTCTCGAGAACTTAAAGGCGCGTGTCGGGCAACCGCTCTTCCGAGGCCCCGTTCTCGTCGCCGGCACGCTGCGGCGGGAGCCAGCGTTCGTCGGCGACGCACTGCGGTTGACCGTCGACCTCTCGGAGCTACGAGTTTACGGTGAACGTTACTCCGTCGACTTCGGGTTGCGGGTACGGGTCGCGGGCCGGTTCACGGCGAGGCTTCGGTCACTCTTCGCCGGCGACCGCGTGTCGCTGTGGGCGACGCTGCGGGAGCCCGTCTCGCTCGGAAACCCAGGGAGGTTAGACTACGCTCGATATCTCGAGCGTGACGGCACCGTGCTCTTGGGCTCCACCAAGAGTGCTCTGCTCGTCGAGAGGCTTCGGTCGTTGCGGTCTATCCGATCGAGTGTCTCCCGGCTGCGAACGGCAGCCGTCGGCCGGATCGAGGACGCGCTCCACCGTACCTCCGAGCCGTCGGTCGCCGCGGGCGTCGTCGTCGCGCTCGTCACGGGGGATCGCACCGGGCTGTCTTCGGAGCTCGAATCGCTCTACCGTCGTGCTGGAATCTTCCACGTGATGGCGATCAGCGGAGCGCATGTGGCCGTTTGGATCCTCTTCGTGCAGGCGGTTTTGCGCCGTCTCGGCGCGAGCCGTCGTGCCTCCTTCTTCGTTCTGCTCGTGGCGCTACCGTTCTACGCACTGTTTTGCGGAAGTCGCGTTCCCGTCATACGAGCCGCGCTGATGGCCGCATGCGTCATCTTCGGACATCTGCTGGACACGGGCTCGCGCGCGCTGAACGTCGTTGGGCTCGCCGCTCTGGCGGTCCTGTCCGCGCGGCCGGCCTACCTCGAAGATGCGTCCTTTCAGCTCACCTTCTCCGCGATGATCGCGATCGCCGTGTTGTACGCGCCGCTCGTGCGTCGCCTGTCTCGCCTCTCGATCCTGGCACCCCCGCTCGCTGTCGGCTGCGCTGCGCAACTCGGGGTCCTGCCGGTCGGTGCGTGGCATTTCCATCGCGTTCACCTGCTGGCACCGTTGTCGAGCGTGCCCGCGATGTTGCTGGCCTCGGCTATCTGTATTCTCGGGGCGGCGCTCGTGATCACTTCGTGCGTGCCGGCCGTGGCCTACGGCATTGCTTGGGTGCTGCATTTTGCGGTGTCGGCGCTCTCACGCTTCGCGACGCTCGTTGCGTCCGCTCCTCTCGCTTCCATGGCGGTCGCGCGGCCTTCCTTTCTGGTGATCGCTCTCTACTGTGCGTTCGTTCTGCTATGGGTGCTGCCGCGCAACCGTTACCGCCCCGCGATTGCCTTTGTGATCGCAGTATCGCTTGGCGCCTCGATGCTTCCGAGGCGACAGCACCGAGACGTGCTGACGATGACGGTTCTCGATGTCGGCCACGGCGATGCCATCGTGCTCTCGCTTCCCGATGGCGGCCACGTCCTCGTTGACGCAGGCGGGTCGCCGCGCTCGACAATGGATATCGGGGAGTCGGTCGTGGTGCCGTTCCTCCTCGACCACGGCGTCCGCCGGCTGAGGGCCGCCGTGGTGAGTCACTCGGACTTCGATCACATCGGTGGTCTTGCGTCCGTGTTGTCGTGGCTCCCGGTCGACGAGGTGTGGGAGGGCGTGTCGGATTGGGACCGCCCGGCTTATGAACGATTGCGCTCCGTTGCCCTCGAGCGCGGGGTGCCGTTTCGATCTTTGAGAAAAGGCGAGAGCTTCGAGCTCGGCGGCGCCGTGTTCGAGGTCCTGGCGGCGGGTGAGATGAAAGGCGCCTCCGCGAACGATCGGTCCCTGGTCCTGCGAGTAGGGTTCGCCGGGCGGGCGGTGCTTCTGACCGGAGACGCGGAATCCGCGCTCGAAGCGGTTCTTTCTACCGAGACGCGCTCGTTCGAATCCGACGTGCTCAAAGTGGCTCATCATGGCAGTCGCACCTCCACCACGGCCGCTTTTCTCGACCGTGTCCGGCCGCTCTTGGCCGTGGTCTCGACCCGAGAGGTCCGGCACCGGCCGATCCCGGCGAAGGAAGTCCTGCGTCGGCTCGACGCTCGCGGGATCAAGACATTGCGCACGGATCGCGATGGGGCGGTCAGCCTTCGCATTCACCGCGACGGGTCGCTACAGTGGTCGACGTTTCGCTAGGCGCTCAGGATTGCTTCGCGTTTTGCCACAGCGCTTCGAGCTCCTCGAGTGGAACCGCGCCGAGCTCACGTCCGCTGGCCGCGACGCGCTCTTCGATGTAACGGAAGCGCTTCGAGAATTTCTCGCTCGCATCCGATAACGAGATTTCAGCGTCGACCCCAGAGTGTCGTGCAAGATTGACGACAGCGAAGAGAAGGTCTCCCATCTCTTCGTGCACCGCGTCGGGGCGCTTCTGGGCGGTGGCCTCGTCCAGCTCCGCCAGCTCCTCTGCGATCTTGTCCAGCACTTGCTGCCGCGACTCCCAGTCGAAGCCAACGGAAGCGGCGCGTTTCGAGAGCTTTTCGGCGCGCGCGAGCGCAGGCATCGATACCGGCACGTTATCGAGCACCGAGCTCGTCCGCGGCTTCTCTTTGGCCTTGATGGCTTCCCAGTGCTCAATCGCCTTTCCCGGGGTCGAGGCGCGTGCGTCGCCGAACACGTGAGGATGTCGGCGCAAGAGCTTTTCGCGGATGCCTGACGTTACAGCCGCCATATCGAAAAGTCCGGCCTCGGTAGCGATTTGAGTGACGAAGACCACCTCGAGGAGCAGGTCCCCGAGCTCTTCACGGATAGCGTCCGACTCGCCGCTTCGGATGGCGTCTACGAGCTCATGAGCCTCTTCGAGCACGAACGGGCGCAGCGAGCTCATCGTTTGCTCGCGATCCCAGGCGCAACCATCCGGACCGCGCAGCGTTGCCATCACATCGAGCAGGGCGTCGAGCTGTTTGCCGGCGGTCACGAAGACAGATTATATCCCGGCAAACCGGCATGCCTCATCCGCTTAAATATTTGAGAGGATAAAAGATAGAGGTGCGGCAGCGTGTTGATCCGCCTACGGCGCTATGTTATTTTAGCTATAGCTCCGGTATTGCCGCCGATCGAAACGTCAGATCTGACTCTAACTTCGGCGCCCCGAAATTTTGTCAAACGTGTACCAGCCTGAGCCTAGCGACAAGAGTGGCAGCCCCGTGAACGATCCTCTGGAGCAGCAAGCCTTTAGAGTCGATTCCAAACGGGGGTTCGCTCTCCGCTTCTGGTTGTGTCTCGGCGTTTCGGCGGGGGCTTTGGGCGTCAAAACTTAAGGACTCTCGAGTTTGGTGCGGTTGTCAGGAAATCCGCTCTCGCTGTTGTTTCAGGCAGCGGTGGTCGCGTCGGTCCTCGTCATGTGCCCGCTCGCATCCGAAGCCCAGGCGAACAACGAGGCAGAATCGCTGTCGCTCCACACCTCGTTCGACCACTTCTGGCGTCGTTACCTCGAAGCTGCCACCGCCGGCGACGACGAGATATCCGAGCGCATGCTCGATGAGATCAAACGATTGCGGGTCGAGCGCAACGCGTTCGCTCTCAACGACGTTGGCGCGTCATTCGCCTATCAAGGCTACGCACTCCTTCAGAGTGGAAACATCGTCGAAGCTCGCGAGCACTTCGAGATCGCACGCGATCTGAGCCCGGACCTGCCTCTCGCCTATCGGGGCCTCGCGAGCGCGAGCGCGCAAGCAGGTGGCGTCGGCCACGCGACCGCTCTCCTTTACGGAGCGCGCGCCAGACTGGCGGCACTTCGTTCTGGCCTCGACGGTCCTTACGCTCGCTGGAACCTCGGATTCGTTCTCTTCACCGGCGCCATGATCGTCTTCTTCTTGTTCGGCGCGCTCATGCTTTACCGTTACGGTGTCTTACTCACCCACGATTTCGAAGAGCGCTTTTCCGATTTTCTCGGCATCAAAGGCTCATTCGCTGCCGCTCTGGCCGTGTTCTGCTTGCCGTTGATCGCGACCGCTGGCGTGGGTTGGCTCGCGCCGTACTGGGTTTCGTTGACCTACGGGTATCAGACGAAGAAGGAGCGAGGCATCAGCATCTCTTGTCTCGTCGCGCTGCTCCTTGCGGCCCCGGCGATGCAGCTCTATCCGGAATGGGCACGCACGGTGTCGAATCCCGTCTATCAGGCTGCGTTGTCGTCCACGACGGGTACCTTCGATATCGACGATGTCCTGACGTTGAGAGAGTCGACGCGCGAGTGGCCGTCGGACCGCGACATTCAGTTCCTCCTCGCCATCCAGTTCAAGAATCTCGGCGATTACGAGCTCGCCGCCGAGCAGTACCGCCGGATTCTTCAGGACTTTCCCGACGATCCCGGCTCGCAGCTCAACCTCGGAAACATCTACTTTGCACAGCGGGACTGGGAAGGGGCGCTCGTGCAATACGACGATGTCCTGGCAGCCCACCCGCGAGTGCCGATGGCCTATTACAACAAGAGCCTCGCCCATGCGGAGAACTTCCAGTTCTCGGAGCGGGAAAGTGCTCGCGCGCAAGCGGAAGGCCTCGACGCGTCGGCGGTCTCGGGTCATGAAAGGCTCACCGGTGACTACCGCGTCGTCGCCGATACAAAGCTCGATGCCACCGATGTGTTCGCGAAGTTCGCGGGGCTAGCCGAAGGCATCCACGAACGACCGGTCGACCCCTGGGTGTCGGCTTTGATGTCCAACGGCTGGGGATTTCGCTTCGTTCTCGCCGCGCTCGGGTTCGGGCTTTTGATCGCACTCCTCGAGCTGTTGTTCGGCGAGCGCAAGCTCACCCAGCGATGCTGGAAGTGCGGAAGCGCCTTTTGCGGCCGGTGCCAGATCGGGACCGGTAGAAAAGGGTTGTGCACCCAGTGCTACCATCTCTTCTTCATGAAGGACGGTGTCTCGTCCGAGGCGCGCAACGTGAAGCTGGCTCAGGTGCAGCGGGCCGCGACTCTCCGCCTCGTCGTTTTCCGCGTTCTTTCGCTCATTGCTCCCGGCTCCGGACAGATCAGTGACGGCAAGCCGATCCTGGGCACTCTGCTTCTCCTGGTTTGGGTGCTAGGTGCGTGCTCGCTATTTCTCGACCCGCCCTATTCGATTCCGGACGGCCTTCTCGACATCCAGGCAGGCCCACCTGTCATGTTGGGGGCTGTCATGGCGTTGGTTCTCATCGTCGCGAACTTCGTTTCCCGCCCGATGGCGCGAGGTTAGACGATGGCTCTTTCCGGGACGCTCAGAGACTTCGCTCTCCCCGATATTTTTCAGCTCATCGGAATGCAGCGGAAGACCGGGCTTCTCACCCTCGAGAGCGAGCGCGAGACGGTGAGCGTCGTCTTCGAACAGGGCATGGTGGTTCATGCCGATTCGACGGTGCGTCGTCTCGACGACCTCCTTGGGAACGTTCTCGTCCGCCACGGGAAGATCCGAAAAGAGATCCTGGAAGAAGCGCTCGCGAAACAGAAGGTCTCGATGCAGCGACTCGGCTTCATTCTCACGAGTCAGGGTTATATCGATCGGGACGATCTCGTCATGGCGCTCTCGGAACAGGTACAGCAAATCGTGTTCCGCGTGTTTCGCTGGAAGTCCGGGAACTACCATTTCGATCCGGCCGCCGATACGGACTATGACCGTGAGAACACGAACCCGGTGAGTACGGATCACATCTTGATGGAGGGCATCCGTCGCGTCGACGAGTGGCCGATCATCGAGAAGCGCATCCCTTCGCTGGATTTCGTTTTCCGCCCGCTCGTCCCTCACAAGCAGATCAAGATCGTCGATAGCGGCGAGGACGAAGGGGGGCTCGCCGCCGCTTTCGTTGGACTCGAAGGTGACGACGAGCCGGCGCCGAGCACGGACACATCCGAAGTGTCCTTGAACTCGCAGGAAGAGAAGATCTACCGCTTCGTCGACGGAAAGCGCTCCGTCGCGACGATCATGGAGATGACCGGGCTCTCCGATTTCGATGTTTGCCGCACGCTGTTCGACTTCATCGACAGAAACCTGGTCGCACCGGCCGGTCAGGAGACCTCGAAGACTCGTAGCCGCGTTGGTGCGAGCATAGCCCCTAGTGCGCCCACGCAGGTTTCCGGCGTCGTTGCGATCGTGGCGGTGCTCTTGTTGAGTGCGGTCGGGTTCGCGATCTCATCGGGCACACCCTTTCGCGTGCCCGCGCTACCGAGCTTCTTGCAACAGGAATCGATGATGATCCAGAAGAGCCGCGACGTGGCTCGGATGCAGAAGCTCGTCAGTGCGCTCCGCGCTTATTATCTCGCCTTCGGCGTTTATCCGGCGGCACTCGACGACCTCGTCAACGCGAGCCCGCCTCTCGTGTCGGCGACGGATTTGACGAGCGCGTCCGGCGAGCCCTATCGCTATGAAGCGAATGGCTCGAGCGTTGTCTTGGAGGCGATTGGCCCGGGCGGCGACGCCTATCTGAGCGTGGTTCGCGAAGTGCTCGCCGAAGAAGTCACGCTGCCAGGCTCGGGCGCCGGGTCGCTCGACCGGTGAGCGGCGGCGGATCCTCGATGAAGGTCTACGATTATCCCAACGTCGATCTGCCCGAGGGGTCTCGGCCCGTGGTCACGCTCGGAAACTTCGACGGTGTGCACAGGGGGCACCAACGGGCGATGGCGCTGCTCACGGAGCGAGCCCGAGATCTGCACGTTCCCGCCGTCGCGGTAACGTTCGAGCCTCATCCGGTTAGCGTGCTGCGACCGGAGCAAGCGCCGGAGCGGATCTTGACGCCGGCGCTGAAAGTCGAGCTGCTTGCGGAGCAACGGATCGACCTTCTCGTCGTTATTCATTTCACCCCGGATTTCTCCCTCATCGAGCCCGAGGCCTTCGTCGAAGACGTGCTGGTCGAGAAGTTGCGGGCGTCGGAGCTGGTGCTTGGCGGGAATTTTAGGTTCGGCCGGGGCCGTGCGGGAGATCTCGAGCGGCTGCGCGCGCTCGGTGAGCGCTTCGGCTTCATCGTGCATGAGGTCGAGGCCTCGAGCCATCGGGGATCGATGATCTCGAGCTCCCGCATCCGCGAAACGCTCGCCGATGGCGATGTCGAAGAGGCGGCCTCGATGCTGGGGCGTCCGTTCTTCTTGACGGGAACGGTCGTCGCGGGCGACGGGAGAGGCAAGCCGATGGGCTTTCCGACAGCCAATATCGAGACCACCTGCGATATCCTCGTAGGAGACGGTGTCTTCGTCACCGAGGCGCAGGTGGACGGAAAAATGGTTCATGGAATGACCCACGTCGGCCGCCGCCCGACGTTCGGACTCGACGAGCGAACGGTCGAGACGCACTTGTTCGATTTCGACACCGATATCTACGGCGCAGAAACTCGCCTTTACTTTCACCGGCGAGTCCGCGGGACCGTCGCTTTCGGCTCGGCCGAGCAGCTAAAGGAGCAGCTCGAGCGTGACCGAGAGCAGGCACAGCGCTTCTTTCGGGCGCGAGGTCGGAACCTTGTATTATAGAATCCGTATCCATCTTTGGGCGCGTTTTGGTCCACCGCCCGAATCGAACGGATTAGGCGAATCCTGGCTTGTGGCCCGGAGAAGCCGAGGAAGGGGGCATGATTGCCCGATTTGACAGTCCAAAGCCGCCGCGTCGGTGACGTGACCGTCGTGACACCGCAGGGTTTCATCAACGCGCACACAGTGCGGGAGTTCGAGCAAGCGTTGAGCGAGGCGGTCGAGGACGGAAACGACAAGATATTGATCAACGGCTCGGAGCTGGCTTATATCGCGAGCGCCGGTCTAGGCGTGATCATGGGTGTTATCGAAGACGTTCGGAGCAAAGGGGGCGATATCCGTCTCGCGGAGCTCAACGATACTGTTCGAAACATTTTCGAGGTCCTGGGTTTCAACCACCTCTGCCAAGTCTTGAACTCGGAGCAGGAGGGGGTGGAGAGCTATCAGGCGGAAACCACGAGCTGACTGCAGATGCCCGCAAACCCGGCTCGGAACGATACCGCCGCTCCTGAGACGAGCCGCGCCCTGATGGAGCTACGCTTTCCCAGCGACAGCAAATATCTCCACATGGTCCACGAGCTCACGAGGCTCCTGGCTGAAACGACGGGCTTCGACACGACGGAGGCCGAGCGCATCGCGCTCGCTGTCGACGAGGCGACGACGAACGTCGTGCAACATGCGTATCGGGGCGAGCCGGACCATGAGATCGAAGTCCATTTCGATCCCGAAGGCGAGAGCCTCGACATCGTGATTCTTCACGACGGCGAGCCGCTTCAGGAAGTTCCGGTCCCGGATTTCGATCTCGACCAGCTCGTCGCCGAGCAGAAGACGGGCGGGCTCGGCCTTGCCATCATGCGTCAGATGATGGATCGGGTCGAGCACACGAAGGCCGGAACCGGCAAGAACATGTGCGTCATGGTGCGCTACAAGCAGCGTGACAACTAGAGCCCGCGCGCCGGGGCACTGATCGAGTCGTTCATGTCGTCCGAAGAGCGCTCACTCTCCTATCTGTATCAGGAAAGCCTCGCGCCGCTCCAGTCGCGTCTGGAGGATCCGGCGGAGCGAAAGCGGCTCTCCGAGGTCCTCGCTCTTCTCGACTTCAACTCGACGCTCAATCGCTCCCTCGCGCTGCCGGACGTCATCGACCTCATCTTGTTCGTCGCGATGGGGGAGACCCGGGCGAGCTGGGCGGGGGTGTTGCTCCGTGACGCTGAACGCTCGGTTCTCGTACCCTTTGCGCGGCGAGGTCGCAGCGACGAGCGATGGGCCGCGCTCACGCTGAAAGAGCCCTCGGACGCGCTCGAGACGACGGGCGTGACGGACGAGTCGGGCGCCGTATCGGATTGGGCTCAGGACGCTTTGACTTCGTCTGGTGCGGCCTTGGTCGTGCCGCTCCTCCACGATGCGACGCTCATCGGCATCCTGCTGCTCGGGGATCGCGGCGCGCCCTACGAACCGTCCGATCGACTGTTTATCGAGGCGCTCGCGGTGTCCGGCGCAGCCGCGATTGACGGCCGTCGCACGCATGAAGAGCTTCAGCGGTTGAGTCGCCGCCTGTCGTTCAAGGTTTACCAGCTCAATTCGGTTTTCGATATCACGCGAGAGCTCAATCGCAGTCCCGATATTGCGAGAGTCCGTGAGGTGCTTCTCACGAACGCGATGGGCCATGTTCTGACGACGCGTGCCATCATGGTGCATGACGGGCGTCTCGTCGAAGCCCGCGGCATCGCCCCGACGCCGGAGCAGCGCGCGGCCATCGAGTTCGGAAGCCGGAAGCTTCGCGAGCTGCCTCATGACGTCCCCTGTACGGACCTCCCCGAGGGGTCGCTCCGCGAGCTCTTGCTCGAGCTCGGCCTCGATACGGTCATCCCGCTTCGCTCGGGCGAGAGTACTCACGGCGCGCTCTTGCTGGGTCCGCGCGCGTCGGGAAACTCGCTCGCAGGCGAGGACCGAGACTTCCTGCGCTCGCTCGCCGCACAGGCGGCCGCCGCGCTCGACAACCTGCGACTCACCCGTGAATGGATCGAGAAACAGAAGATCGAAAAAGAAATGGCGATTGCGCGTGAGATCCAACGCGGGCTCCTCCCGGACAGCGATCCCGGGATCGACGGGTGGGAAATCGCTGGGATCAACATCCCCTGTCTGACAGTCGGCGGGGACTACTTCGATTACGTCGCACGCGAAGCAGGCAAGCACTGGCTCGTGATCGCCGACGTTTCGGGAAAAGGAACCGGCGCGGCCTTGTTGATGGCGTCCGTGCAGGCCGCGCTACGGGCGCTTTCAGGGCTTGGCGATATCGCCCTCGAGTCCCTTGCCGAGCGCCTCAACGGCCTCGTCTACGACAGCACCGAGGTCAATCGCTATGTCACCGCCTTCTTCGCGACGCTCGACGCCGCGAGCGGTGAGCTGGCCTATGTCAACGCCGGACATTGCTACCCGATCCTCGTGCGTGAGAACGGAGACGTCGAGCGTCTCATGGACGGCGGTTCGGTCATCGGTTTGTTTCCGGAGCTCACCGTGTCGCACGGGGTCACTCGCCTCGACAAAGGCGACCTGCTCGTCCTCTACACGGACGGACTCTCCGAGACCGCGAGCCCGGACGGCGAACAGTTCGAAGACGAGCGCATCATTTCACTCATGCGGGAGTGCGCGGGAAAACCGTCTCGTGAGATCATGGCACGACTCGTTTCCGGCGTTCGCGTTTTTGCCGCTGATGCCGGTTTGTCGGATGATTTGACCTTGATGGTGGTGCAGAGGGATCCGGAATAGGCAGCATGTCGCAGTTGAAGCTAACGAACACGTTGGGCGGGAAGCTCGAGACTTTCGAGCCGGCGGAGAACAACCACGTCCGGATGTATACCTGCGGGCTCACCGTCTACAACCGGGGCCATATCGGAAATTTTCGGACGTTCGTCTCTCAGGACGTGCTGAGACGCTACCTTCGCTACAAGGGCTACGAAGTCACTCAGGTGATGAACTTCACCGATGTCGACGACAAGACGATAGCCGGAGCGCGGGCCGCGGGCAGGCCTTTGCGCGAGTATACGAAGACCTATATCGACTATTTTTTCGAAGATTGCGAAACGCTGAACATCCAGCG
>Ga0315338_1004319_pt1 | contig 11372 bp, 6 predicted proteins | sample ASW8metaG_FD_204518 | JGI IMG/M metagenome (GOLD analysis project Ga0315338, IMG submission 204518) | Ammonia-oxidizing marine archaeal communities from Monterey Bay, California, United States - ASW #8 | ecosystem: Environmental > Aquatic > Marine > Coastal | place: USA: California | collected...
GGTTCTCACGAGCGGATCCAAGGTTCTCACGAGCGGTTCCAAGGTTCTCACGAGCGGATCCAAGGTTCTCACGAGCGGATCCAAGGTTCTCACGAGCGGATCCAAGGTTCTCACGAGCGGATGCTAAGTCGTTCCCGTCAATTTCACCGATATCGGTTTTCAAGCTCGGATGCGGATAGTCACCCCGGATTACTGGCAGATTGGACCAATCCTGGAGCTTGTTGCTCGGGTCACTCTCCCCGTCAGCGACTTCATGCGTTCCGATGTTTTCAGTTTCAGTAACCATAATGGTCCAGTCCTTGCGCTGCATATCGGCATCGAAAGAATCTTGGCCTACATCCGTCAGATTCTCGATGTTGTCGGCCTCAACGCAGGCGATAATGGCGATAATATCGTCCTGCTGGCTATCGGCAATCTCTTCATAACGAGTCGTATCAACATTTGTCTTCGTCCCCACTGGGACCATGTCCTCTTGACCTGCCACGGCATCCTGTGATTCGTGGTTGCTGCTCGTCGACTCGAGACTCGGATTGCCCGCAATGATCCAACCATCGCGCTGCGCTTTGGCATCGAAATAGGCACGATCCTTGTCCGTAAGACCCTCGGCATCTCCGGGCTCGGCAATCGCAAAGGCAGGTATCGCCACCGAAGCACGCTGACCCGTGACCATGTCCGGATCTTTCGTGGCATCTTCGGCGACCGGCCAGGTGTCGCTGTCGCCCGAGAGATCCTCACCGGCGACCGGCCAGGTGTCGCTGTCGCCCGAGAGATTTTCACCGGCGACCGGGAAGCTGCTGCCGCAACTGAATATCCCGTCACCCTTCACCGCATCGAGCTTAGATCCGGTAGCCGCCTTAGAATGAACCTCGTCCCGGTCTGCGGCTCCCGAAACAAAGGCCGGGATGGCCACCTCGTCGACCGGGGCGGCGGCGGGCGTGAGACCGATCGCCGTGAGGAGCTGACGGTGCTCGAGGGGTTCCTGACCGAGTTGCTTGCGTGTGCGGTTTTTTTTCTTTGCTTTGCGTGCCATGGTAGGGGCCTTTCGTTACGGTGCTCTCGTTGCCGGCGATCCGCTGATCGCCACAGGAGACTAAACGCAGAGCAGACCCGGCGCTCACGAAAAAAAGTTTTTGGCATTTTGCCGCATTTTTTGCCGCTTGGGCCGATCGGTTTGATTGGCTCACGCCCACCAGTTCGCTACATTAGGGGGCAATTGACCGGTCGCACGCAGGCAGGGGCAATCTCTCTATGGTGGAACAGAATCAGCAGCAGGCATTACTCGAGCGGGCGGTGGCCGGAGACCGCACAGCGACCGAGCAGTTGCTCTGGACGCACTACGACCGGCTGCAGCGGTTCATCGACCAGAACATCCCGCCAGTGGTCCGCAGCACGGTAAGTGCCGACGATATTTTGCAGGAGACGTTTGTGGTCGCCTGGCAGCAGATCGCCGACTTCGAAGAGCGACACACCGATGCGCTCTACACGTGGCTGCGGACGATCGCCAAAAACAAGCTCACCGACCGGGTGCGGGCACAGGCGGCGGCCAAGCGGGGTGGTGGCAAACAAGCGGTCGACAAACGCGGGGGCGATAGTAGTATGGCCGATCTGGTCGATCTGGTGATCGCTTCGGCCAAGAGCCCCAGCGGCTCGGTGGCCCGCCGCGAAGCGGAACGCATCACCCTCGTCACGCTCGCCCACTTAAAAGAGGACTATCGCCGCGCAATCACGCTCCGCTACCTGGAGGGCCGAAGTGTCGCGGAAACCGCGGCTACCATGGATCGGACAGAGCGGTCGATCCACATGCTCTGCAACCGGGCTTTGAAAAAACTCCGCGAAGCACTCGGACGCAGCTCCCACTACTTGAGCAAGTGACCCTACGTCGAGATTCGGCATGAACCAACCTCCGACCACCATCGAATCGATCATCCAAAACATGCTCCGTCGCCGGGCGGCCGGAGAGCGGATCGATGATGAAGCAATAATCAATGCACATCCGGAACTGATGCCCCGACTCGGCATCGAACTCAAAAAATTACAGCTCATCGCCGGGGCCCGCGACCGGGCCGACGGGCCAGCTCGCGCAGACGATGAGACGATCAACCGCAGTGAGGAGAGAGCGGAAGAAGAGACCGACGCGCCAGCGGCAGAGAACCTTCCCGAGATGGAAGTGCCCGATTACGAGTTGCTCCGCTTTTTGGGGCGAGGTGGATTTGGCGCGGTCTACCTGGGACGCCACCGCATCCACGGCGAATTTTCGGCCATCAAAATTTTTAGCAAAAGTCGTGGGGCAGAACTCGACGGGGTGCGGGCCTACAAGCAGCGGGCCCAAACCAATCCGCATCTCGTTCCGATCGAGCACGTCGGCGAGCTAGCGGAGGCCTACTACTACGTGATGCCGCTGGCGGACGATGTCAAACCCCATTCGGCCGTCCGCTCCCCCGAAAGTTATGAACCGAAATCACTCGCTTGGACTCTGGCCAACCTGCCACCCTCCTCGGCCGAAACGGCGATCGAAATCGGCTGCGAGCTGCTCGAGGGCCTCTCCGTTCTGCACGAGGCTGGGCTGACCCACGCCGATGTCAAACCGGCCAACATCCTCTGTTTTGGCGGCCACTGGCGGTTGGGCGATTTGGGCTTGATGGGCCCCACCGAACACCTCGCTGCCGACCGGGGCACGGTCAGCTTCTGGCCACCAGAAGGTCCGAGTGATCCGACCGCCGACCTGTACGCTCTGGGCCTCACGCTCTACCTGCTCGTGACTGGTGAGGAACTGATCCATCTGGGCGACTTTTTATCCGGGCGGACCGCTTCGCTCGGGAACGACGCTTCCCCCACGCTCGACGCACTCCGGGAGGTGATTGCTCGCGCCTGCCACAAAGATCCGAGGCAGCGGTATGCCTCGGCCAACGCGATGCACGATGCGCTCCGCCAATGTCTTCTCTCGCCCCCGAGTCGATTGAAACCGAAGGGGCTTTGGCTCACGGCGGGGGCCGCCGCACTGGTGCTCATCCTGTTGGCGCTGCTCTTTTTCGCCGGCCGCACCGAAGAGCCACCAACAGCGCTAGCCCCCACCACAGAATCGCCGCAATCCGATTTACCTAGCGCAGAAGCCGCGCAAGAAAACCATACTCCGCCACCACCCGAGGTTACAGCAAAACCACCACCAGCGCACGAGCCCGCAGCGGCAGCACTGGCCGCACCTGCCGCACCGCTTTTGCCGCTCGTCGAAATCAAACCGGGATCGTTTCTGATGGGCTCGCCAGGCGGCGAGGCAGGCCGCAGCGAAAACGAAGGACCCGAGCACACGGTGCAGATCAGCAGCCCGTTTGCGATCGGCCAGTTCGAGGTGACCCAAGAACAATACCGTCAGGTGATGGGCGAGAACCCCAGCGTGCATCGAGACCCGCAACGTCCGGTCGAGAATGTAAGCTGGTTCGATGCGGTCGAATTCTGCCGGCGACTTTCTGCGCAGGAGGGCCGGCATTACCGCTTACCGACCGAAGCGGAGTGGGAATACGTCTGCCGCGCAGGGGGAACCACCGCGTATTCCGCTGGAGCCGAACTTTCGCCAAGCGGTGCCGCGACTCGCGGATCTCTTTCCGGTGCGGGGCCGGCACCGGTCGGCAGTTACCCGCCCAACGCCCGCAACGTCCACGATATGCACGGCAACCTCTGGGAGTGGTGCCAGGATCGTTGGGACAAAGATTACTACGACAGCGCACCGTCGACCGATCCCGCCGGTCCGGCCGACGGCTCGCTGCGGATGATCCGCGGCGGTTCCTGGCGCGAGGGGACTTCTGCCGCGAGGTCTGCCTCGAGGCGAAAAATGCATCCGAATTTGAAGCGCGACGATGTCGGCTTTCGCATCGTGCGGGAAGAGTCGGGAGACTAGTCGACCCCAAGACGGTCGCCGAGAGGCGAAACGCTTATCTTTTCACTTGATGCGGCTCGGTTACTTCCGACGACGCCGCATCCAGAACAAGCTGAGCCCACCAAGCGCGATAAGCATCACACTCGTCGGTTCTGGCACGAGAGAGCCTCCACCAGAACTCGGCGCACCCAAGGCATCAAACCGCATGAGGACCGAATCGTAATTGATTCCATCCGATCCATACAAGTTGGGCTCAACCCAGGCACCTCGGGTGCTTCCCCCGGCGTACAGGGTTCCATCCGACTCCATGTGCAGCGGGCTGATCAGATCGCTGTCGGTACCACCATACCGCTCGGTCCAGATCCAATTTCCGTCCCCGTCGTATTTGGCAAGGACCGCATCGTAGCTACCGAAGGCGGTGGTCGCAGCAAAGTCGCCATCGGTCGAAGTCGTTTTTCCGGAGAAGAAAATGTTGTCCGCACCATCGATCTCTATGTCGTACCCATAGTCGGTTCCGGTACCGCCCAGGTACTCCGTCCAGATTTCACTCCCACTGGAATCATATTTCGTAAGCAACATATCCTGTACGCCCGCACCTGTCTGTCCGTTGAGATCCCCGATCGTATGGCCGGCCATCACCACGTTCCCTGCACTGTCAAGGTCCACACCATACAGGTTATCGATCTGATCGGTTGCGAGAAGTTCCGTCCAGAGGATGCTGCCGCTTGAATCGAGTTTAGTGAGAAACCCGCCCGGTCGGTTTGGGGCTCCGGGATTCGAGATGCCCGCAAGATCCCCATACGTAGAACCGACGACATAAACCTCTCCGGCATCATTGGCCACCACATCATATCCTCGGTCTGCTTTATCCGAGCCAAACTGGGTACCCCAGAGGAGGTTGCCATCCGTGTCATATTTTCTGACGTACACGTCCTGGTTTCCCGCACTGGGACCATCTAGGCTGCCGTCAGTCCATCCGACGAGATACGAATTATTCGAGCTGTCGACAACTACGTTCTTCGGCGTGTTCCAACCATCGCTGTTAATCTGATGGCCCCAGGCTAGGTTGCCGTTGCTGTCATATTTGCCAAACCAGCCATCGGCGAGTCCCCCGCCCTTGGTGTCGTACAGACTGCCCCACGTTTCACCGGCCACATAACAATTGCCCGCATCATCGACAGCCATTCTCCCGCTCACGGGATCGGACGTGGTCGAGCCCTGCACCACCGTCCACTGTTCGGTGCCGGTGGCATCAAACTTGGAAATGTAAAAGTCGACCGAACCGACTGGAGCGACCCCGTTGAAGTCGGCGATCCGGGTTTCACCGAATGCATACATGTTGCCGCTACTATCGGTGCCAAGCCCCCGCACCCAATCGGTGTACTGAGAGCCGTACTGCAGGGTCCAGTCAGGGGTCACCTGTGCGTGAGCCCCAAGCGGTAGACAAAACAGGCTGCAGAGAAAGAGGGCTCGCAGCGAAAGGTTCGCAACGCCCACAACGATTGCGTGACGATCATGCAGCGAACCGGATAGTTTGCGATCCACGAGCCTTACCCCACTTTAGAATGCGATCAATTTCGTTTTGGACTGGCCGATTTGCCAACGCGGCGAATGAGCCTATTAAAACGCCAAAAACGCTCCCTTGCAAGTATTTTTTGCCATTTTTTAGGATTTTTGTTCTGCCTTGTGCACAAGCAATACACAAACGGTGGCGCGAAAAGAACTTGGAGATCAGACCCGAGAGAAATAAATGTCCGAACGCAGCCTCGCCCTAAGCCGGAGCATCACTCACCGACCGGGAGACGCATGCAACGACGCGGACCAAACGTTTCGCGATTCTTGCCAAACCAAGTCCGTCGGCAGCCAAGCACATTTTACGCGAGCACCAACTTTTTGCTTTTTGGAAAATAACCGACGGTGTGCCGCTGTACAATTTCATTGCCGATGATTCCCTTCGCTCCTCCCATCATCAGCGCGGCGCCCAACATTTTCGGCAGCGATCCGCAGCGTAACGTCTGCGTGTGCTCGCCGATGCGAGCCTCTACCAGATGGGTCTCGGTGTCGAATTGCCCATAGCCTGGGTAAAAATCGGTCACGGGACCTGCCGACGGGAACCCATCGAGCGAACTGTGCTGAAAATAGGAGACCTGTGCTCCAGTATCAAAAAACATGCGGTATGACTTGCCAGCCATTTCGGCATCGATGAGCGGGATCCCCATGAACTCGTCCACTTCCAACGTGCTGCCCTCGAGGGTTATTTCGTCGGCGGAAAATGAAACCTCTTTTTTTTCAACATCAATCACAACATAAAACTCATTAATAATATCTGCGCCGAGGAGCCCGCAGACTGGATGTTCTGCAAACGTGGACAATCCGGCCGCATCCAATCCCATGTAGGAATCGGGAATACTGTATTCATTTTCCTCGATGTGCAGTGATTCGACCGTGCCGAAACTTTTCGGCGATCCGGTATCGAAGAGCCATTCGTTGCCATCCAGGGTTACGTACAAATGGCCGGTCTCACATTTTAGCGGTGCGGTCAACATTCGGTGGTTCCGTCATTCCCTCTTCGTTGGTATTCCAAGCCCCGCGTGCCGTTTCCTTTTGCCATCTCCCGGGCGCCAAACATAAAGTGCCCGTAACGGCAACACGCAAGCTCTTCTCGCAGCTATCTTACCGGCCAACGAACTATCCAGGGCCAGCCGGGCAATTCTAATGGATAGAATGCGGTGCTCGCATACACGATGGATCGCATCAGCGAGAACCGGCCCGCCAACGATCCGACGGTGCTTTTCAAAAGTTGGACTGGGATGCTCCAAGCTCTTTTTCTAGTCGTCGACGTTCTACCTACATTTCACCCGTTCACCCTTTCGAGGTAGTTTTTCAACTTGTCCAGTTCTTCCCGAAGATCTTCTATTTTCAGTTTGGTTTTTTTTCGCAATGCACCCATATCTTTCTCGTGCTTGTTTTTAACTTTCTCAACGTCACCTTGAGTCGGAAGATCTCCCCTGAAACCCTGTAGGCCCGGTTGCTTATTTCCTCCAGGAAGCATCGCAATTTTGTACTCAATGTTTCCTTCAGCATCCGCCTGAAATACACCTTGTCGACCAGGCACGTTACCGCTCCTGATGACAACAACTTCATGGATACCTGCGATAAAAAACACGCGATACTCGACTGACTGATTAGCAAATTGCTCCCATAACGTACGAAGAGTGTCAAATTCGCCCACTTCTAACGCGATTATCTGGTCTAAACGTATTCTGGACTTCGTCGCGCGACCGAACCTCGTTTCTCTTGCCCTACCAGTGGCCTGCAAATCGACAAGAGCCTTCGTCAATGCAGCACCTTGAAGCCCTCTTTTTCGTATTCTCCTGGACTTATCTATACTGTCTGTCAAAAGTCTATCCCAGGCATTTAGGTACTTCTCCATTGCAATCCACTCCTTATTATAACGCGCAAGTACATCAGCCCAGTGTTGCTTTATGTCACCCCCAAGCAATGGTCTCCAACCCGTCTTGATTTTATATTTTTGCGTTTGCAAGATCGCAATACGATCTCCCTCGGCCTCAACCTCCCATTCAAACTTTACGTTAAGAGCCCCCCCCTTTTTGATATTCTTGGCGCTTCCCCAAGAGATGTGTGTCCTTAACGGGACTGCCTCTACTGGGAATGGGTTTCTTGGTGTCACCGGCCAGAGATTAGTCGCAGAGGGTGACACTTGATACTGAAGTCCCTCGGCAGCAATCGGCGCGCCGACCACAGCCTCTTTACGGATCTCGACTTCGCCCGGACGTTTTTTTACACCAGCGTTCGGAATCGTTCCCTCATTTTTGTGTGTGATTCCAAAGCTTGAGCCGACAGTGGGAGTCCGCAGCTGCATCGGATGAATATTACCATCAATGCCAATCTCAAGGAGACAATTCTGAAGATCGTCACGAATTGTTTTGTTTGCCTTTTTATCCCATTGAAAAAACAATTTGCCATTGTTGATGGTGAACGCTCCAACGGGACCGACCAACACGCTCACCTCTAAATCCCAATGACGGGTCTTTCCCTGGCGGGTCAAACGATATCGGCGCTTCAGTACAGATGGTACCACCAGATTAAAATCACATTGTACGTTCTCGGGCAGATGAACGTTGTCTGTTAGAGTGCCCTTGTCACCAAGCGCCGGCAATTCCACCGAGCCTGGGAGCTTGACATTAAGATTCTGCTGAGCAGCTTGAACAACAGGGCTTTCAAGAAACAAAAAAACGATAGCAAGAGACGCTATGATTACGCAAATAGAGCGGAGAGTCGTGTCGGTGCCTTGACATCTTTTTGCGTTGGGGCACCCATCCAACTTGAGAGGCGATGTCCCACGTAACAAAGAGCGAGATAACGGTTGTTGGTTTTCTAAAACCCCTGACCACAGAGATCTGTTACCACTCCCCAACATTTCCTTACCCCCTGAATGCCTGCGCGATTTGATCGTCAAATCTCTTATCTATAACGCCAAATTCTAAAACACCCTAAAAATAATACAAGCATCTCAATCATTTCTTGGAATGCCGACAAAACTGCGCCGAGAGAAACGAACTTCTGCATACAGTCATACCTTGATCCTGGCCTGCTACCAACCACATTCCCAAACTCTCATCGGCGGATTCCACGAGGATCGCGCCATCGGGCGAGCTAGCGCGCAGCGGCTGGCGCAGACTTACCGCCCTTGCCTGCCGATTGCTGCTGGATGAATTCGAGCGATCGGTCGATCACTTCGTCGGTGATCCCCATGTGCCCCGCGGCCGGGTAACGGTGAAAGGTATACCTCGCACCCGCCTTCTTTAACGCGTCGACCATGCCGAGCGCATTTTCGATCGGTACCGACTGATCGTTGTCCGAGTGGATGATGAGCAACGGCTTGATGTTCTGCGTCACGTGATTGACCGGCGAAGCACCTATCCGCGCTTCGATCGGATCGCCCGTGGCGGGTGTCCAGATGTTGCCCCAACTGAGCGTTGTCAATTCGTAATTTGCCGCCACGCTGATCGCCGCGAAAAAGTCATTCGAAGCCTCTTTCCAGCCCCCGGTCCGCGGAAAAGGCCCATCGCCCAAGGTAGCGGCAAGCGACACCATGTGGCCCCCGGCAGATTGACCGATCAAAAAGATGCGATTCGTATCGATATTGTATTGCTTGGCGTGCGCGTGAACGTAACGAATCGCGCACTGCAGGTCCTGGTAACATGCCGGCGCGGGTGTGCAATCGACCAATCGATAGTCGATCGACATGGCAAAAAATCCAAACCGGGCCCACTGCTTCACATCGATCGCCGAAGCATCCCGCTTGTTTCCGCCCTGCCAACGGCCACCGTGCACCGAGATGATTGCCGGGTGTGGCTCTTTCGATTCCGGATAGGCGATGTCGGCCAACAGACCGGCGCCCCAGGCGCGGCCATAGACCACATCTTCGGCGTATATGATATTGGCTCCGGCTCCCTTCTCGCCACCGCTGGCCACCTCATCGGCGACTGCACCGGCACGTGCCGCGAGGGTGATCCCACTGACGGTGATCGCCAAGAGGACGATTTTAGTGATGCGTTTCATCTTTTTACTCCGCTGGTTGTTGTCTCGGCCTCAAACAGGTCGCCCCGGGCCTCCTCACCCGACCCTTTTTCTTTTTTCTCCGCCACCTCTTTCAACTGCGCCTTCGTCGGCAGGTTGTTCAGGTCGCTCGCCTTAAGCTTCATGTGCAGCGCTCGCTTCCACTGGTGCGGGAGGAACAGGTGGATGGTCTCGCCATCGGCAAACGCGTCGAGATACGAACACTGATGGTTGTAAAAATCTTTCTTCGACGTGGGGGCCATCGCGTTGGCAAGGACAAAACGGGGTTCGCTCCAACTGTGGCCCCCGTCGGTCGAGAGCGATACCCAGATTTCGCTGCGATCGGCGGTATTGAAGTGCCCGCCTGACTCGCGGTTGTGGTGAAACGCGAGGAGCGTGTTGCCGTCGGGATGATAGAACAGCATGGGCGGCGCGTCGGGATGGACGAGCGACGTCGGTTTCGGATCGCTCCAGGTCTCCCCGTCGTCCTCACTCCACGAGGCCCAGAGGCGCCCGGTCGGGGTCCTGAACATCGACAAGACATTGCCTTTGCCCAGGTTGATGGGACGACCTTCGTCCATACGTCCATACCCTTTCACAAACCATCCGCCCGGTCGGGGCCCGGGAACGACGCTCCAGGTTTTTCCCCGATCTTCACTCCGCAACAGATACTGGCGGGTCGTGAGCGGACTGGTGCTCCAGTCTGCCTCGTGCGAACCGATGAGCCAGGTGCCCGAGTCGGTCTCGCACATCCGCGTCACCGACATCCCTTTGAAATCGGGATCGTTCTCGGGCCGGATCAGGGTTACCTCCGAAAATGTCTGTCCGTCGTCGTCAGAATACCGGAAGCCGATCGGACAATTCTCCCTCCCTTCGCGCTTCCCCTTGATCGGTTGCGTTCCGAATGCATAGATCCGTTGCGTGCCTCTGGGAATCAGCGGGATGAAACCGTGCTGGTTGTAATCGATGTCGAACGCTATTTTCGGACCGGTCCAACTCTTGCCTTTGTCGTTGGAGCGATAGGCGATCAGGTCGTTGACCTTCCCCTTGTCCGGTTTGCCTCCATAATGTTCACCCTCGGGGAATATTAGCAGGTAATCGCCGTCGGGCGTGATCGTCGCTCGGGTTTCGTAAAGATGGTCCTTGGCGACGTGGACCTGTTGACCGGTGATCGCATCTGCGGTGACAAGACCGAGTTCGCGATTTGCGAGGAGCGGCTTTGGAAGGGAGGCGAGATCAAACTCCATGCCACCGATCGAAACGCTCTTGAGTGTCTCCTCCTCGCGTGGTTTTGCACCAGAGACCGCCAGCAGCGAGTCCTCTCTGCCCGGAGCGGTCGGCAGCGCGTCGCGCTGCCGGTCACCTTCGGTGTTGTTCGCAAAGGGCACCTCCCCCTCCCCAAGGGCCGCGCCTTTTTGCACCGCTGGAGGCAACGACCCGCACATCTGCAGTGCCAAGAGCGGAAACGCGGTGCCACTATACGTGATAAAGTGGGAATCGTCCGTGTTGAGCGACCGCGTCCACCAGCGTCCCGATGCCTGCTGATGCGAGGTGAGCCACGCAAGCCCCCGCTGGATGTGCGGGTCATCGGCCGCAAGGCCCGCTTCGCGCAACACAATGATCGCCAGTCCCGTCATGTGCCCATCGCTCGCAGGGTCGGCAAAGTCCGCTTCGGCTCTCAGTTTTTCCGCGCGATTGCCGCGGCCCCACGCCTCGGGCGCGGCCATGGTGCGGATCGACCAGCCGCCATCGTCGCGCTGGTGCTGCAAAAGTGTTTTGATATGTTTTTGTTTCTCGGCCTCATCGAGCAGATCGGGCATCCGCGCCGCAGCCCAGAGCAGCAGCGTGCGGCCGTAATCGTGGGGGGCTTCTGTGCGGAGGTACGATTTGAGCTGCGTCACATCAGCGAGCAGTTCCT